>WARP01000868.1_pt1 | contig 39351 bp, 28 predicted proteins | sample 4769151 | NCBI WGS metagenome assembly WARP01 (sample SAMN08893023, study PRJNA449175) | gut metagenome | isolation source: rumen sample fed with dry roughage | host: cow | place: India: Nagpur | collected 2016
ACTTCGGTGCCAATCGAAAACCTTGTGGAGGAGGCCCGCTATCTTGCATCCAATGGAGTCAAGGAGCTGATTGTTGTTGCTCAGGACACTACCTATTACGGATTGGATTTGTACAGGGAGAGGAAACTATCTTCCCTTTTGGAAAAGCTTTGCAAGGTCGATGGTATAGAATGGGTAAGGTTACTCTATTCGTACCCATCTTCATTCCCCGAAAGTGTGCTGGATGTAATTGCAAACAATCCCAAGATGTGCAAATACATCGATATTCCACTCCAGCATATCAACGACAGGGTCCTTGCCAATATGCGCAGAGGTATTGATGGAAAGGCAACACGTAAGCTTGTGGAGGAATTCAGGAAAAGAGTACCAGGTATTGTTTTGAGAACTACAATGATAGTAGGCCACCCAGGTGAAACCGATAAAGCGTTTGACGAACTCAAGTCGTTTGTAGCAGAAGCAAAATTCGAAAGGATGGGAGCATTTACCTATTCACCTGAAGAGGGAACATGGGGGGCTGCAAACCTGAAGGATAGGATTTCGGAGAAAGTCAAACAACAAAGGTATGAGCAACTCATGGAGTTGCAATCCGGTATTTCGTTGGAATACAACTATTCCCGAATCGGATCAACAGAAAGAGTTTTGATCGATTCCCTTATGGATGGATTCTTTACAGCAAGAAGTATGCGGGAAAGCCCCGAAGTTGACGGCGAAATCCTGTTACCTTCCGATTTTTCCAATGGGATGGAATCTAAAAATTTTATTGGTACATTTGTGGATGTAGAGATAGAAAATGCCGACGAATATGATTTAACGGCAAAATTTAAAGCAATTAATTAATACTATTAAAGAACTTAACAACATGAAATTACTTGAAGGAAAAGTAGCTTTGATCACAGGTGCCGCAAGAGGCATTGGAAAAGCAATAGCTCTTAAGTATGCTCAGAACGGAGCCAATATAGCATTTACAGATCTTCAAATCGACGAAAACGGGGAAAATACAAAAAAAGAGCTTGAATCATATGGTGTCAAGGTCCTTGCCTTGGCTTCCAACGCAGCCTCGTTCGAGGATGCCCACAAAGTTGTGGAAGATATTGTCAAGGAGTTTGGAAAGCTTGACATCCTTGTAAACAATGCAGGGATCACAAAAGACGGACTTATGATGAGGATGTCCGAACAACAATGGGATATGGTTATCAATATCAACCTCAAAAGTGCCTTCAACTACGTTCATGCTGTGACCCCTGTTATGATGAGGCAAAAATCAGGAGCGATCATCAATATGAGCTCTGTTGTCGGTGTAGGAGGAAACGCCGGACAAGCTAATTATTCGGCATCAAAAGCAGGTATGATAGGCCTTACCAAATCTATTGCCCAGGAATTAGGTTCCAGGGGGATACGTTCCAATGCTGTGGCCCCTGGTTTTATAATCACCGAAATGACAGGTAAGTTGCCCGATGAGGTCAAGAAACAATGGGCAGAACAGATTCCCCTGCGAAGAGGCGGGACTCCGGATGATGTAGCCGACGTTTGCCTTTTCCTGGCATCTGAGCTCTCATCATACGTTACAGGTCAGGTGATATCTGTTTGTGGTGGAATGAAGATGTAGCTTTAATTTAAAATATAATCTCACTAATAATGAAGAGGTTCTTGTCGAGTGTCTGTGTAGTGGCATTACTTTGCTCATGCACGTCTCCCGTACAAAGGGAGCAAACCCCCGGAAGGGGGCTGAAAATCATGATCCAGACAGATTTCGAAGGAGTTACGGGTGTTGTAAACTTTGACGAAATTTACCCTGGACACCAGCATTTTGACAGGAATTGCAAAATATTGACCATGGAGGTAAATGCTGCGGTTGAAGGTGCAATCGCAGCAGGAGCCACCGAAATCATAGTAAGGGACGGCCATGCCGGAAATATCAACGTAGACCCTCTTTTACTGGACAAAAGGGCAAAACTTATCCGGGGACGGGTTCCTGGCAATCCGGTTACAATGGTGCTTGGGATTGACTCAACCTACGATGCTCTCCTGTTCATCGGAGCACATTCAAGGGCTGGTGTCATGGATGGGATTTTGTCCCACACCATGTCCCTTAAGGTGTTGGATTTTAGAATTAACGACAAGCCATTGTTCGAAGCGGCATACAATTCGCTCTATGCAGGCAAGTTTGGAGTCCCTGTGGTTTTTCTTGCCGGAGATGACTCTGCCTGCAGGGAAGCCATTGACAACTTTGGCAACATTGACACAGTGGTTACAAAGTATGCATTTGGACGCACTTGTGCAATGAACAAGTCTCCACAGGTAGTTTATTCAGAGATCCGTGAAGGGGTGGAAAGAGCATTAAAAAGGGATATTTTGGGTATGGTTTTCAAAATTGATCCTCCATATAGGATGGAAGTTCGTGTAAAAGACGAGAATGGCGAGAAATTTGTAACACATACATCGGACACACTGGAAGTTGTAATGCACAAGTTCTGGGAAAACTTATAGATTATGAAAAGGGGGACTCACTTTGTCAAATATTTGTTGCCAACGGTGGTAACAGTTCTTTTATGGTCTTGTGGTCCGGTAGCAAGGGTGTTGGATGTTGAGGGAAGTGCACCGGCCAATTATCCGGTCAATCTCAATAACAAATCGATTTCAGTTTTTTTTTCAACAGGAGACCACTTGTCTTCTTCAGGTGACATAATATCTGTCAACGATTCCAGTTTTATGGGCGGGATGGCTGGCGGGATTGCCTCCAAAATAGAAGAAGAGCTTTACCTGGAGGAGGGAGCTGTTTTTGTTTTCTCCCACTATCCTGTAACAAACGATTATGAACCAGGTTATATCCGGGAGCTTTCTTTTATATCTAATTCCGACATCATAATATTACTGGATTCGCTTGTTATCGGGAAACCCGTTTACAGGAGCGAAAACGCAGGAGGTGTGTCAAATGGTTTGATGATGAGCTATGCATATGCTCCCATAAAATCAATATCAAAAGTTTACGACGGTGTATCAGCACAAAAGATTGCTCAAATAGAAAAATCCGATACAGCTTACTGGGAGGTGGTTTCGAGGGGAGACCTTCGGTACGAATCAATGGCAGCAAGGGTAATTACTTCGATGCCGGCAATAGTGCCAACTTTAGGAGAAAATATCGCATCGGAATTTTTCCCCCGTTGGTTCGAAATGAAGAGGCAAATTTATACTTTTCCTGGAAAAGCATGGGAGGATGCCTACTACTATGCAACCTCTTTTTTGTGGAGCGAAGCAATGGAGATATGGTTGAGATTAAGTGAGGAAAATGATGCTGTGAAAGTAGCAGCTGCTGCTTTCAACATGGCTGTTGCCTGCGAATTGACGGACCGTCCCAAACTTGCTTTGCAATGGGCACAGGTGTCTGAGAAAAGTTACGTTTTGCCCGGCATCCTTAGTTATAAAATATATTTGACCGAGAAGCTTGAAACCACTCAAAAACAATAGGAGCGGAGGTAAAGTTCTTCCCCCAAGGGCCACTGCAGCCAGACGGCACAGGAAAACCATTCTTTTGAACGATAAGGAGCTAGAGGCTTTGGAGCTTTATTGTAAACGATACAAAGTATCTTCACAATCCAGATTTTGCAGGGAGGCAATCATATCTGCCATACTCAGGCAATTCGAAGAGGATCATCCGAAGCTTTTTTAGGGTCCGTTTAAATCCAGGAATTTAGAAAAAAGGTGGGTCTGTAAGCCGGATTCTGTACTCCAATGGAGCCTCTGCCATCTGTCTGATGCAGCCTACCCCCCGGCATCGGGCGAGCAGCCCTCTGGCACCGGTGTATGTGGCCTTGCAGGAGACTGTTCGTACCCTTGCCATGTCGCCATGACAAGTCGTGGGCTCTTACCCCGCGTTTTCACCCTTACCTTTTTCAAGGCGGTTGTTTTCTGTTACGATTTGCCCGAAGTTACCCCCGACTGTGCTTTCCACAGAGTCTTGCTCTATCCTGTCCGGACTTTCCTCCCCCTATCACAGGAGGCGGCAGAGCGACCCACCTGGCGCAAAGGTAGGAAAAAGTAATTGTAGAATAAATTTTATATCTTTGCCCTGCATTAACAATATGCTTGGGGGTGCCTTCGGGCTGAGATCATACCCTTTTCACCTGATCAGGATAATACCTGCGTAGGGAAAGCCAATCTCTCAATATACCCCCCTGCAACTAATAAATTTTTTATGAAACGTAAGTTTTTATTTTGCGGGGTTTTATTCATTTTAACCATTTCCCCTTTTGAGGAACTAAGTTCCCAGACAAAAAATGAGAAGTACGACAAATTAGACAGTGTGGTTGTTGAGGCTTTCCGGGCAGGAAAGAACACACCTGTCACACACTCATCACTGACAAAGGAGAATCTGCAAAAAAGTTCTGCTGTACAGTCGATCCCGATGCTACTGTCGACAATGCCATCGGTTGTCTCCTCTACCGAAGGAGGCAACGGGCTGGGATACTCTTCGTTAAGGATCAGGGGCAGTGAAGGGTCCAGAATCAATGTCACTTTAAATGGTGTAGCACTAAATGATGGTGAATCACAACAGGTTTTTTGGGTTAATATCCCGGCATTCCAGAGCTTCCTGCAGGATATACAGGTTATGCGAGGAGTGGGAACCTCAGTGAATGGATCAGGGGCTTTTGGTGCGAGCATCAACATGAGAACACTGTTTTCTGCACCGGAACCGTATGGTCTTGCAGAGGTTGGGGCGGGAAGTTACAATACTTTCCTTACAACAATCGGAGCCGGAACCGGAAGGATGGACAACGGACTCTCTTTTGATCTGAGGTTTTCCAGGAATAGTGGAGATGGTTACATACGGAATGCCGGGACTGATCTTAAATCACTTTATGCTTCGGCAGGCTGGCACAAAGGGAATAGCTCTCTCAGATTCAACTATATCATGGGAGACCAAACTTCGGGAATAACCTGGGAAGGTATTTCCAGGGAGCAGGAGAAAATTGACCGCAGGTACAATCCGGCAGGTGAGTACAAAGACCAGGCAGGGAATAAAAGGTATTATGATAATGAAACTGATAATTATATACAGCACCATATTCAAGGTCATTTTACCCATAACTTCAATGAAAAACTGGTGCTAGGTACTACACTCCATTTTACCAGGGGTGATGGTTATTACCAAAACTACAAGGCCGGGAAAAAATTTTCGGAGTATGGTTTGCAACCTCAGCAGATAGGAGATGATATCTTCAATAGTTCTGACCTTATCATAAGACAAGCTTTGGATAATTATTATACTGCCCTGAATACGACCATCACATATACTGCATCCAAAATTAAGAGCACTACCGGGTTTTCGCTCTCTTACCATGATGGTGACCACTACGGAAGTGTTTTGTGGGCAATGCACGACAATAATATCCCCGACGACTACCAGTGGTACCTCAACAGTGGTTTTAAATGGGATCTCTCTGCATTTACAAAGGCCGAATACAACATTACCGGAAAGATGGTTGCTTTTGCCGATTTGCAGTACCGTCACATAGGTTACGTTATGGGAGGGATCGACAAAGATTTTGTATCACTTAAATGGAACGACAGTTATGACTTCTTGAATCCAAAAGCAGGGATTACGTACAACATGAGGCCCGGTCTCCAGTTCTATGGTTCGGTTGCAGTTGGGCGTAAGGAGCCTGGCCGTTCCGATATCAAAGAGTCTATCAAATCGGGGAGGGCAGATGATATTCTTCCCGAAAAGGTAACAGATTACGAGGCTGGCATGAGGTTTTACAAAAACGAATTCATGTTGGAGGCAAATCTTTTTGCAATGGAGTACAAAGACCAGCTTGTACCTACCGGAAAGTTGAGTGAAACCGGTTATGTGATTAAGGAAAATGTAAGGGATTCCTACAGGAGAGGGTTAGAAGTCAGTGCAGGGTGGAAGCCATCCACACTGTTTGCAGTAAATGCCAACCTCTCTTTGAGTACAAATAAAATTCTGGACTACACCCAGTTCACAGACTTGTTCGACAGCGACTGGAATCTATTGGGGCAAGTCCAAAAGTTCTACGAAAAGAGCAATATCTCCTTTTCTCCTTCGACAGTAGGAATGCTCTCCTTCTCTTGGTTCCCTTCCCAAAACAGTTACCTGACATTAGCAGGAAAGCATGTCGGAAAACAGTTTATGGATAACACTTCTGATGATCTCACGTCCATCCCTTCTTATTATACCCTATCCCTTAATATGGGCCAATCCTTTAAAGTCAAAGGTGATCGATTCGTTGACCTGACTCTTTTCGTGGATAACCTTACAAACCATATGTACTTTTCCAACGGATGGACTTACAAGGCACAATTCGAAGATGGTTCCAAATACATGGAAGAGGGTATCTACCCACAGGCCGGGATAAACTTTACATTCAAAATGGCAATCAGGTTTTAAATTGTTACTGAAATGAACTATGCAGAGATTCTGGGAGCTTTTGGCGGATTCTTGTACGTAATCCTGGAAATAAAACAAAACAGGTATATGTGGATTGTAGGCGGAATCTCTGCTTTGGTTTACATGACCATTTTCTATAACTCATCTCTCTTTGCATCGGTGGGGCTGCAAGGCTATTATGTAATTGCAAGTATTTATGGTTGGTTTAAATGGAATTCGGTTGATTCAGATGGCAACGTACCCACTCCATCTGTGAATCCTCTGGCGGGCAAGAAGGTCTTCTTTTCCGTTGCTGCCGCAACTGTAGGTTTCTTGATTTTGTGGCACATACTTTCAAATTATACTGACAATCCTATGCCCTTTACCGATGCACTTATCGCATCTCTCAGTATGTTAGCTACTTATTGGGTTACAAATAAGTTCATACAACATTGGTTTTTATGGATTGCAGCTGATATTCTTGCAGTTTGGATGTATCTGTCTCAGGATTTATATGCTACTGTAATCCTGTACTTTATCTATATATTTGCAGCAGTGGCGGGATGGTTGCACTGGAGAAAATTCCCAAGGGTTTTGAATTAGCTTTAAAAATACCTAATTTTGCCGCACAAAAAAACTTAAATATGCGATTGATAGCAGACAGCGGCTCGACCAAGGTAGACTGGAGGGCAATCCACAGTGACGGTTCGGTACAAAAGATAACCACTGCAGGAATCAACCCTTTTTTCCAGACAGAAGAACAGATTGTTTATGAACTTCAGCAGCATTTGTTGCCGGATATCAGTGCTTCGGTAAATGAAATTCACTTCTACGGTGCAGGAGTCTCTTCACCCGACCAGGTGAAGATTCTTCAAGATTGCTTCCGCAAAGTGTTTCCAAAAGCCAGGACAAATGCATATACCGACCTTTTGGCGGCGGCAAGGGCATTGTGTGGCAACAAACCGGGTATTGCTGGAATCCTGGGAACCGGGGCAAACTCATGTTTTTATGACGGAGCCCAAATCGTTGATAACGTACCGGCTTGCGGATTTATCCTTGGTGACGAGGGTAGTGGAGCAGTTTTAGGAAAGAAGTTCGTTTCCGATTTCCTTAAACGTCAGTTGCCGGCCGATCTTAACACCATTTTCAGCCAAAAGTATAACCTTACCTACGGTGGAGTTGTCGAAAGGGTATACAAACAACCTTTTCCCAACAGGTACCTTGCAACATTCTCGGTATTCCTAAACGAAAACAGGAACCATCCATACGTGGACAAGCTGCTTAGAACCAGTTTCGAAGAGTACTTTGTACGCAATATAATGCAATACGATTACAAAAAACATCAGGTGAACCTGGTTGGTTCGGTTGCATACCATTACCGTGATATTCTGGAAGATGTTGCAAAGAAACTGGGGATCAAAATCGGCCATATACTCAAGTCTCCGATTGACGGTCTGGCCGAATACCACAAGTCAATTTAATTTATCTCAAATCATGACAAGAGTTACAGAACAATCATCAAAATACAGCAACCTGGATAAAATGCCTACCAGGGATCTGCTAGTAAACATGAACAACGAAGATAAAACAGTTCCTCTGGCAGTAGAAAAATGTATCCCTCAAATTGAGAAACTTGTCGAAGGTATCGTGGAAAGGGTTGCTAAAGGTGGACGTCTGTTTTACCTTGGCGCCGGGACTAGCGGTCGCCTTGGCATCCTGGATGCATCGGAAATACCTCCTACATTCGGAGCCCCGTACGATCTTGTAATAGGTCTTATTGCCGGGGGTGATTCTGCAATCCGCAGGGCAGTAGAAGCTGCTGAGGATAGCTGGGACGGTGGATGGAACGATATGCAGCAATATGGAGTAGATCAGGACGATGTGGTGGTTGGAATTGCAGCATCGGGAACGACACCCTATGTTATCGGTGCTGTACGCGAAGCCAGGTCAAAAGGGATTTTGACTGCTTGTGTAACATGTAATCCTGACAGTCCGCTCTCCAAAGAGGTGGATATACCAATCGAAGCAGTTGTTGGTCCTGAGTTTGTAACCGGAAGCACCAGAATGAAAGCTGGTACTGCACAAAAACTGGTACTTAATATGATCACCACAACTTCTATGATCAGGCTTGGCCATGTAAAAGGAAACAAGATGGTGGATATGCAGCTGACCAATGCCAAATTGGTTGACAGGGGAACGAAAATGATCATGGAAGAGGCATCTATCACCGATTACGAAGAGGCAAAAAAACTTCTTATGACCCACGGATCAGTCAGGAAAGCTGTGGATTTCCATCTACAAAACAACTGATTACAACATGATAAAGCAGAACCTCTCGTCAATGTTGCTTTCTGCTGCCGTGGATGAGCTTGCCTCGTTGCCGGGGATAGGCCGCAAAAGTGCGCTGAGGTTCGCCCTGTATCTTTTGGACCAGCCAAAGGAGAACATAGACCGGTTTACACGGGCAATTGCAAACATGCGTAATGGTATCCGGCATTGCGTCAATTGCAATATGATTTCGGATACCCCGGTTTGCCACGTATGTTCTGATTCTCGCAGAGATAAGTCAATCATTTGCGTAGTTGAGAGTATCAGGGATGTACTAAGTATCGAAAATACCGGGGAGTACAGGGGCCTTTACCACGTTCTGGGTGGGATCATCTCCCCGATGGATGGGATATCGCCCTCTGACCTCAAAATTGATTCATTATTGCAAAGAGTAGCTGCCGGAGAAGTCAGTGAGGTTTTCATGGCCCTGAGCACCACAATGGAGGGCGAAACCACCACCTTTTACATTTACCGTAAGATAGCTCCATTTCCTGTCAAAGTCAGTACTATAGCACGAGGTGTCGGGTTCGGTGACAACCTGGAATATACCGACGAGGTGACCTTGGCTAGGTCTATTGTTAACAGGCAGCCGTTTATGCCGGAAAACCAGTAAAATAAAGTTAAAAAATAAGATTATGCATGAATTTCCTTTGTCGTGGCTGTTGTCAGCCTTTACACTTTACACGCTCCTTCTGTTTTTTGTTTCCTGGTTAACATCCAGAAAGGCCGATTCTGGCTCCTACTTTTTAGGTAACAAGAAATCACCTTGGTATATTGTTGCATACGGGATGGTCGGAACCTCAATTTCGGGTGTGACATTTATCTCGGTTCCGGGTAATGTTCTCAACCAGAACTTTTACTACATGCCTTTGGTGCTGGGGTTTGTCCTGGGTTATATTGTGATAGCACAGGTATTGATACCGCTCTATTACAAAATGAACCTTACCTCAATTTATACATACCTGGAGCAACGTTTCGGGTTTTTCACCTACAAGACAGGTGCAAGTGTGTTTATGGTTTCCCGAATACTGGGTGCTGCTGTCAGGATTTTCGTGGTTGTGCTGGTTCTTCACACATTCCTTCCTGAGGGATCTGTTCCATTTTGGGTCGTTGCATTTATATTTATGTTCCTTATCTTCCTCTATACTTTCCGGGGAGGAGTCAAGACAATCATCTGGACAGATGTATTGCAGACAACATTCATGCTTTTGGCTGTTTTCCTTACAATTTTTTTTATTGCTAAGGAGATGGACTGGAGTGTCGGAGATATGCTTTCTGCAGTTGGCGCATCAGACTTTTCCAATTGGCTGGACTGGGAGTGGAGCAACGGGACAAATGCAATCAAACAGTTTATTGCAGGTATGTTCATTACAATAGTGATGACCGGCCTAGACCAGGAGATGATGCAAAAAAACCTCTCTTGCAAGAATATAAACGAGGCCCAGAAGAATGTTTACACAACCAGTATCACTATTGTTATTGTTAACTACTTCTTCTTGCTGTTGGGAGCAGTACTTGCTCTTTACGTAAGCTCCAAGCTGGGCGGAATGGAGGGTATCAACCTTGCCGATGCCGATGGTGTCTTTACCAAAGCACAGACTGACAAATTATTCCCTACCATTGCCAGCCAGTATCTTGGTCTTGGGGTTGGCTTGTTCTTCATAATTGGACTGATATCGGCTTCCTATCCCAGTGCAGGTGGAGCCCTGACCTCCCTGACAACTTCGTTTTGTATAGATTTTGTAGGGTTCAACAAAAGAAGTGACCTCTCAGAAAAAAGGAAAAAGAGCATCCGCCAAATGGCCCACGCGGGGTTTGCTGTCCTTTTCTTTATAATCATTGTAATTCTAAATATTGTGAACAATCAGGCAATCATTGACCTGGTATATCTCTTGGCTGCGTACACCTACGGTCCTTTGTTGGGTTTCTTCTTCTTTGGTCTGCTCACAAAACATCAGGTAAAGGACCGGTTCATGCCTTATGTGGCGATAGGATCACCCCTCCTGTGTTATGTGCTGGATGTTGCCGGTAAGCATTACCTTGACTTTGGATTCGGCTTTACAATTTTAATAGTAAATGGCCTGGTTACATTCATTGGAATGTATTTGTTGAGGGAGAAAAAAGCATAACATCTGACTTAAGGTTATTGTTATGTGACAGATTATGCTGCCCACGGCCTGTTTTGAGCCGGGGCAGCATTTCCTTTTTATAATTGAGTATTGGATAAAAAGTTTTAACTTTGCATTGCTCAACAACATTCGTAATGCCAATACGTGTCTCCGTCATATCATATCTCAACACCGTGCCTTTTGTGTATGGTCTGCTCAACCACCCAATATCCCGGGATCTTGAGTTGCATTACGCAACACCATCCAAGGCAGCTCAGGACATTATTGAGGGCAAGAGTGATATCGGCATAATCCCATCTGCAGTAATACCTTCGGTTAGTAAAGATAACATTGTGTCAGATTACTGCATAGGGGCAGATGGTAATGTTGCAAGCGTCCTCTTGTGCAGCAACGTACCGTTGCAGGAAATAAAACTGGTATACCTGGATGCCGATTCAAGGACATCCGTGCTTTTGTCCAGGATATTGTTCCGGAAGTTTTGGAAGCTAGACCCTTTCTACACTCCTTTTGACTTTTCCTCCCAGCCGATTGACCCATTGAATTCCTATATCCTGATTGGTGACAAGGCCCTGAATTACCACGACAAATTCAGGTATGTTTATGACCTGGCCGGGGAGTGGATCAAGTTCACAAACCTGCCGTTTGTCTTTGCCTGCTGGACCTCTGCTCGCAAGATGGATGACTCGTTCGTAGCAGGCTTCAACGATGCTCTTGGTTTTGGAATATCCAACATGGAGAGGGCTGTCAAAGAGGTCAAACATGGTTTCGATCAAAAGTATGCATTGGATTACCTCAGGGGGAACATCTCGTTTAACCTTGATCCCGATAAAAGGAAAGGACTCTCCGAGTTCTGGAGCCTGGCACTGGAAGAGCTTAAGTCCAAAGTCCGATGGTTCGGCTGATAGCCCCTTTAGCCGGGGTGCGGAATGTCAAACTTTTTAAACGGATTTTACTATGCTCGAAATATTCTACAAACAAAAAGGACAGTTGATTACTACAAGTGAGATCAACGCATTGGATAATCTCGGTTACGATGATATCTTGTGGATAGACCTTACTTCGCCAACCGGCGAAGAAAAACGTGCCATAGAGGAGTATCTCAACACTACATTGCAAAGCAGGGCCCAAGCCGAGGAGATTGAAAGTTCTTCCCGTTATTCCGAATCTGAGACCACTATATTTGCAAACACCAATTTCCTTATACCAGGCCCTGAGGACTACACAATGGAGGCTGTCTCTTTTATAATTTGTGAAGGTATCATTGTCTCAATAAGGCATGTACCTTTGAGGAGCTTCACAGATGTTCAGAGAAGACTTGTTGCCAATTACCGTTCCATGCCAACAGGATACCACATTCTTATAGGGATACTGGAAAACAGGATTGACCTGGATGCCGACATGATTGAGCTTATGTCCAAGGAGATTGCCTCTTTCAGTAAAAAGGTAGGGCACGGAGGCGAAATGGGCGAGGAGTTTATCCTGGATATAAATCAGTTGCAGGAGAATACCATGATGGTAAGGGAAAACATTGTGGACAAACAGAGGATGATCTCCAGTATACTGAAAAGTGATAAATTTCCGAGGGATGTCTATACAAAACTCAATGTGTTGATAAAGGATGTGAACTCCCTGATCAACCATACAAATTTCAGTTTTGAAAGGCTGGAATATCTCCAAAACACGGTACTTGGTCTTATCAACCTGGAACAGAACCGCATAATGAAGATATTCACATTTGTTTCCCTTCTGTTTATGCCACCCACGGTAATTGCAAGCATTTACGGAATGAACGTGGACCTCCCGATAATCGGGGGCATGATAGATTTTGCAATCATAATGATGGTAATGTTGTTTTCTGTCATCACTGTTTCCATCCTGTTCCGTCGCAAAAAAATGATGTAGGCATCATTTGGCCTGCAATTGCGTTATTCTTTTCCTATATTCTTGGCAATAAACTTGTTGTACAAGGCAAGTGAAACCATGCTGACAACTCCGATTGCTACAAGTATCAGCCAAAGGGTACGAGGCTGGTTGAGAGTATCCACATATCTTACATACAGTGCAGCCCCGAGGAAGCCACCGACGCTGCTCCCGATAACACCATAGAGGAAGGAGTATCCAAGGTAGAGTGCCTTTTTGTCGGCAGGAGCAATAAGCCCTATGTAGGATATGAATTTGGGATGGGTTGTCATCTCTCCCAATGTAAACACCATTATACCAGTGATGAATATCCAGGGCGATGAGGAGATGGCAAGTATTGCAAATCCCAGGGTGCCTATACCCATGCCTGTGATCATTGTGGGAAGGGCAGGAGTCTTTTTGACCAGATTGGAAACCAACAACTGCAGGATTACAATCACACCAGCATTGATTACTGTAACATGTTCAACATCAAAATGCCATCCAGGATTGCTTACGAACAACCCAAGGAAAGAGTTGACAGCGTTGTTCACCGCGGTCATATCCACGTAGTCCCGAACATACCATAGTACAGTGCCAAACATTTGGAAATAAAGGATCCAAAAGGCAGAGTACAGCACTATCATAAAAACGAACCTCCAGTCCTTCAGAACCATGAACATCTCCTTGAAAACAGTTGCAAGGTTCTTGTTGCTCTTGGTCCTGGCGGGTTCTTTGTAGATAAATATATTGATCAAAAGCAGCAAGATACCCGTGATTGCAGCCATATAAAAAATATAGCTCCAGGAGTAACTTTTGAGTATAGGAACCAGTATGAGAGGGAAAAGGAGAGCCCCCAGGTTAATGGACCAGTAGAATATACCGAATCCAAGTGCAGAGTTTGATTCGTTTGTGGTACGGGCAATGGTTCCGGAGATAACCGGTTTGAAAAAACCAGCACCCAACGCCATTATCACAAGAGAACCAAAGACCAGCCCGTAACTGCTTGACATTCCCGTAAGGTAATAACCTGTAATCATACAAACGAAGGCAAATGAAAGGACCTTTTTGTACCCGTACCTGTCGGCAATGGCACCTGAGATTATGGGAAGCAAGTAAAGCAGGGGAGGAATTGTCCCGAGAATTGCGCCAGCCTGTTCCTTGCTGAAGCCAAGACCCCCGCTTTCGCTGCCTAATATGAGAAATACCGAGAGTACGGACATTACACCGTAGTATGAGCCTCTCTCCAAAAATTCCATTACAATCACTGTCCAGAATGTTTTTGGAAAGGACCTGATTCCATTTTTCCTGTTCTCCATTTTCAAGAATGTTTGTTTAAAGTTTAAAGCTGTTTGTTTTTAAGTTTTTTCAAAGATAAATCGAAAAGATAAACATCCAAATCAAAAAGAGATAATTTATTTGTGTGATTGTGAAAAAAACGCTACTTTTGGGCTCCCGATTTTGGGCCTATAAATAATGTCTAACTACTAATTTATCAAGAATTTAGAAAATGACAAAAGAAAAAAAAGTTGAGCTCGAACATGACGAGCAAGTAGAAATTATCAAAAAAATTGACGAAAGACTGGAGTCTTTCCTGGAGGACGAGGATGCTCCGGTTGATGGTTTTACCAAAGAAAGGAAAAGCAACGCATCAGTTGCGCCAGACAAATTTGACTGGGATTCTTTCGAAACCGAGTATGTTTACGAGTCTGAAAAAAACGTAATCGAAGATCTTTACAGCCAGACTCTTTCCACCGTTATAGAGAACGAAGTGGTAGAAGGTACAGTGGTAGCCCTCAATAAAAGGGAGGTTATTGTAAACATCGGTTACAAAAGCGAAGGTGTCATCAGTATCAATGAATTCCGCTACAATCCCGAATTGGCCGCAGGCGACAAGGTCGAGGTTTATGTAGAGAATGCAGAGGATAAGAGAGGGCAACTCATCCTATCACATAAGAAAGCAAGGTCACTCCGTTCATGGGACAGGGTAAACGAAGCTTTCGACAAAGACGAAATTGTAAAAGGTTACATCAAGTGCAGGACAAAAGGCGGTATGATCGTGGATGTCTTCGGAATCGAGGCATTCCTGCCAGGTTCCCAGATTGATGTAAAACCGATCAGGGACTACGATGTGTTTGTAAACAAAACCATGGAGTTCAAAATTGTCAAAATCAATCATGAATTCCGTAACGTCGTAGTATCACACAAAGCACTTATTGAGGCCGAACTCGAAGCCCAAAAGGCTGATATCATCGGCAAATTGGAAAAAGGTCAAATCCTCGAAGGGATTGTCAAGAACATCACATCATATGGTGTTTTTGTGGATCTCGGCGGCGTAGATGGTCTTATCCACATCACAGATCTTTCATGGGGCAGGATCAACCATCCTGAGGAGGTTGTACAACTCGACGAAAAGATCAACGTTGTAATCCTTGACTTTGACGATACTAAAAAACGTATAGCACTTGGTCTCAAGCAGCTTAGCTCCCATCCATGGGACTCTCTGGATCAAAACCTACAGGTAGGCGACAAGGTGAAGGGCAAGGTAGTTGTTATAGCAGATTATGGCGCATTCATTGAAATCCAGCCAGGTGTAGAGGGTCTTATCCACGTATCCGAAATGTCTTGGTCACTGCACTTGCGCAGCGCACAAGACTTCCTTAAAGTAGGAGAAGAGGTTGAGGCTGTTATTCTTACACTTGACCGTGATGAGAGGAAGATGTCCCTTGGCATCAAACAACTCAAGAGTGATCCTTGGACAAACATCAACGAGAAGTATCCTGTGGGAACAAAATGTACCGCAACCGTAAGGAACTTCACGAACTTTGGTGTATTCGTCGAACTCGAAGAGGGTGTTGATGGCCTTGTACATATCAGTGATCTTTCCTGGACCAAAAAGATCAAACATCCTTCGGAGTTCACATCGGTAGGTGAGGCAATAGAAGTGGTGGTTTTGGAAGTGGATCAGGACAACCGTCGTCTAAGCCTTGGACACAAACAACTGGAGGAAAATCCATGGGATGTATTTGAAACCATATTTTCAACAAATTCAGTTCATGAAGGAACAATAACCTCTTACGTAGACAAAGGAGCAACAGTTGCACTTCCATACGGAGTTGAGGGTTATGTGAGCCAAAAGAACCTTGTTAAGGAAGATGGAACCCAGGCCAAAGTTGACGAAAAACTCGAATTCAAAGTGATCGAATTCAACAAAACTACAAAACGGATTGTTCTCTCTCATACAAAGCTCTTCGAAGAACCTAAGAAAGAGGAACCGAAGGAGAGATTGTCAGAGAGCGATTCTACTCAAAAGGCAGTTAAAAAGCTAAAAGCCAACCTGGAAAAAACAACCCTGGGCGACATCAGTGAATTGGCAGCTCTTAAGAGTGAGATGGAAAACAACGAATCGGAGAAGTAGATATTGATGAAATTTTCTTTCACATCATTGGGCTCTGCTTCGGCAACGCCCACGGTGAACAGATTTCCAAGCGCTCATGTCCTCAATGTACATGAGCGTTTGTTTTTAATTGACTGTGGGGAGGGGTGCCAAATGCAGCTGAGGAGATATGGGTTTTCTTTTTTGAAGATCCGGGAAATCTTCATAAGCCATATCCACGGCGACCATATCTTTGGTCTCCCTGGACTCTTGTCAAGCATGTCCATGATGGGCAGGAGGGAAGATCTCGATATTTATGCACCACAAGACCTGGCGCCAATACTCAAATCATATCTCCGGTTTTTTGGAGATGGATTCCAGTTCAATGTAAATTTCATTAAAGTAAAGGGCAAAGGATTAATCTCCATTCTCAAAACCAAAAGAGTTGAGGTTTTATCATTTCCGCTTAACCATCGGATTGAATGCTACGGCTATCTCTTCAGGGAGACGGCCCCTGGTCGTAACGTACACAAGCATCTTATAAAACCTTACGGGCTCACCCTTTTCGAGATTGCCCGTCTCAAGGAGGGAGAATCATTGGTAAGGGAGAGTGGCGAGATACTGGAAAATGGCTATTTTACTTACCAACCACATACTCCCCGCTTGTTTGCATATTGTAGCGATACAGCACCCTTCGACGAGCTTCCCGGCTTTGTGCAAGGATGCGATTTGTTGTATCACGAGACTACGTTTGCCTCAGATATGCAGTTGATGGCGGGTCAGACATTGCATTCTACTGCTGCAGATGCAGCGCATTGTGCACAGGATGCCAATGCAGGCAAACTGCTTATAGGTCATTTCTCTTCCAGGTATAAATCTACTTCACTCTTTTTGGAGGAGGCCAGGGCCATTTTTCCCTCAACATACGAAGCAAAAGAGGGCCAAGAGTTCGATATCCCGCTCGTAAAACATTGTAATAATTCTAAATAATCAATATGAGAAAGTTATTTATATCCCTGCTCACCTTTGGAGCTTTAATCGCTTCCACCATTAGTTATGGTCAGGGTGATGACATAAACAAGCAAGTTTCCAAGTTTGGTCAGGTACTTTTTTACCTTAACAACTACTACCTTGATACGCTCAACAACAGCACTATCACAGAGGAGGCCGTAAAAAGCCTTATCTCTTCCCTGGACCCCCACTCATCGTATATTTCGGCAAAGGAGGTAAAGGCAATGAATGAACCGTTGGAAGGTAATTTCGAGGGAGTAGGGATTGAGTTTGCCATTATCAGGGATACTCTCAGTGTTGCATCCACAGTATCTGGTGGCCCCTCAGAGAGGGTAGGTATAAGGTCCGGAGACAAGATTGTTGCAATCGACGGAGAGGACATAGCCTCCAAAGGACTTACAAATGAAATGGTATTCAAATACCTGAGAGGGCCAAAAGGGACCAAGGTAATGCTGGCAGTGGAACGGCGCGGGGTTGAGGGTACCCTTGCTTTTGAGGTGATAAGGGATAAGATTCCGATCAACAGCGTGGATGCTGCATACGAAGCTGCTCCCGGAATTCTGTACATCAAATTGAGTCGCTTTGCTGCCAATTCTACCCATGAAATCATAAACAATATATTGGAGCTGAATATGGGACAACTTAAGGGTTTCATATTGGATCTAAGGGGTAATTCCGGAGGATTTCTCGGTACGGCCATGGAGATTACAAATTTTTTCCTGGAATCGGGTGAGACAATTGTTTATACCGAAGGGTTAAGGGTTCCAAGGATGGAGGAGAAAGCCAGGGGTACCGGATTTTACAAAAATGGACCACTTGCAGTGTTGGTCGATGAGAACTCTGCCTCTGCCAGTGAAATTGTGGCCGGAGCTGTTCAGGACTGGGACCGGGGTGTGATTATCGGTCGCAGGACTTTTGGAAAGGGGCTGGTACAGCAGATGCTTCCCCTTAACGACGGATCCCAGTTAAGACTCACTGTTGCCAGGTACCATACTCCATCGGGCAGGGTTATCCAGTCACCCTATGAAGCTGGTTCTACAGCAGATTATTACAAGGCGTTCATGGAGCGTTACGAAAGGGGGGAGTCATTCAACAGGGATAGCATACATTTCCCGGATTCTCTCAAATACAGTACACTTAAAAAGAAAAGGACCGTGTACGGAGGTGGAGGAATAATGCCCGACATATTTATACCTGCCGATACCACCAACTACACTAATTATTACGGAGAGTTATCCAGGAAAGGCGTAATCATTGAATTCATGAATGATTTTTCGGACAAAAACAGGGATTTTTACAAAGGAAAATATCCCAATTTTGAAAAATACTTTGAAGAATTTGAGTTCAACCAGGAAGTTTTTGCCCAACTGGCCGATTTCGCAGCTCAAAAAGGAGTGAAACACAACAATCAGGAGATGGAAAAATCCTTAAATCAGATCCGGATTTACATGAAGGCTTTGTTTGCGCGTTCACTTTTTGGAACAACTGCCTTTTACAGGGTGACAAATGGTACCGAAGACAAATCCTTCGAAGCGGCCCTCAGGTTCATCGAAGGGTCAGGCACTAAGCCCCTGTTATAAATTGAGTCTCCTGATAGCAGCCTGGTATGCGGCTGCGTTGCGGTTGTGTTGGGACAGGGTTGTCGCAAAACTGTGTGAGCCATCCAATGAGGGTTTGGCGCAAAAATACAAGTAGTTGTGATTGGAGTAGTTAAGGACTGCATCAATAACCGATGGCGCAGGAATTGTTATAGGTCCGGGAGGCAACCCGCCCCTCTTGTAAGTGTTGTACGGCGAGTCTACTTCCAGATGCTTATACAGGATCCTTTTGATTGACGGGTCGTTGAGTGCATACTTTATAGTAGGGTCAGCCTGTAAGGGCATCCCTTTTTTTAGCCTGTTGAGATAAACGCCGGCAATCACAGGGTGCTCGCTGGCCAGGTTGCTCTCCTCAGCTACAATCGAGGCAAGAGTTGTCACCTCCTGAGGAGTGAGTCCCAGTTTGGAAGCGAGATTGTTCCTTTGTTCGTTCCAAAATTTGCTGTATTCCCTGTGGAGCCTCCTAACTATCTCCTGAGGGGTTGAAGTCCAGTAAACCTCGTAGGTGTTCAACAGGAACATTCCTGGAAAGGACTCGGGAGTAAACCCCAGGGAATCTATCAATTGTTTGTCTTCGAGGACCTCCAATACAGAGGCAGAATCTGCAGATATCTTTTGTGAAACAACGGATGCAAGTTTTTCCAGACTCCTTATGTTTCCCGAAAGCGTCAGATTATGTGGTTTTTGTAATCCAAGGCGAAACATTCTGACTAGTTCTTTATTGCTCATCCCCGGATTGATTTCGTACCTTCCTGGTTTGATTGTGCCATCCAGATTCCTGATTTTTGCAGCCAGTTTAAAACCCTTGATGTTTCGGATAATTGCAGCTGAGTCCAGTATTGAGTTCAACTGACCTAAAGTTGTTCCAGGTTGGACATATATTACTGCCTTACCACCGCTGGTATTATCCCTGCATGCAAGCGTCCATGTTAAATATAATGACAAGGCTGCCAATGCAAAAAGTATAGCAATTACAAAAAAGACAATTTTTTTCATTTGTTGCGTAGTTTTATGGTGGTACCTTCGGCAATGATATGATCCTGCCGGATATTGTTGTATTTGAGCAGCGATTTTAACCTTACTGCATATTTTTGTGAAATATCACGAAGAGTCTCTTTCCCGGATGCGATATGTATCGGGGTTTCCCGCATTGCCTGTTCTTTTTTCCTTGACAGGTATATAATTGTCCCGCTTTCTACAGGTTGTTCATTTGACAAGTCATTAAAGCGGAGCAACTCCTTTCGGAACAACGAAAACTCTTTAGCTATAGAAGAGTAGCTCTCCATGCCTGTGGCCACGATACAGGGTACTCCGTTTGTGGAAAGAATCTCCCTGTGCAATGAGACCTGGTAAAGCACAGAGCCTTTTTCGGGTATATATTGATTGGGGGCCAGCACCTCGTCGGGAGAATCGGGGAGAGCTGACTGTGGATTATCGTATACATAAAGGGAGTATTTTTCGATGATACCAATTAAAAGTGGTGCGTAATCGGGATTGGTTGCATACCCGGCAGCCTTGAGACCGTGGGCCCAACCACGATAATCCTTTATGTCCAGATTGAAGAGCGAGCTGTATCGGGAACGGTAGCGAAGGAACATCGAGTGGTCCATGAATGATTCCTCTGCACTTTTGTATTTGCGGAAGCATTCGTTTTTTGCATCGTCATCGTGACGAATTGTTGCCCCCTTCCAATCATGGCATTTAATACCAAAATGGTTGTTTGCCTTGGTCGCAAGATACGAACTGCCTGCCCCGGACTCAAGCAATCCCTGGGCCAATATGATGCTTGCCGGTATCCCAAACTGCTCCATTTGACGAATGGCGATATCCTTGTATTTTAATATGTAGGCCTCCTGGTTAGAGTTTTGGGAATGCAAAGATGTACTTGAAACAAGTATAAGGGAGAGCATTACCGAAAACATTTTTAAATAAACAGGCATAATAATCATTACTCTGTCGGCAAAATTACTAATTTTGCAACAATCTCAAATAAAAAAGAATGAAGCGAAAAGAACTGTCGATTAGCTACGAGGAGTATACTGGTAGGGAAGAGCTTCCACAACAGGACAGGGAGTTGCTGCACTTGGCTAAACAAGCAGCACAAGGTGCCTACGCCCCTTATTCCAGGTTCAAGGTTGGTGCAGCCTTGTTGCTTGATAATGGTGAGATGGTCTCTGCAAGCAACCAGGAGAATGCGGCATACCCGTCCGGGTTATGTGCCGAAAGGGTAGCCCTGTTTTATGCACATGCAAAATACCCGAACGCCAGGGTTGTAGCCCTTGCTGTTACTGCAATAGTAGATGGCAAACAGTGTGAAACCCCGACTTATCCTTGTGGTGCTTGCAGGCAGGTCATGGCAGAATCCGAGCAGAGGGGTTCCGGCAATATAAGGATAGTTATTGGCGGAGAGAAGGTTACACAGGCAGTCACCGGGACATCATCTCTTTTGCCGTTTGTATTTGACAATCTTCCCAAATAGTTTTTCTCTCATTTGGAAAATTGTATTATCTTTGTGCGGGGTAAGTCATATACGACCAGCTCCCACTGAACTCCCCCAGGGTCGGAAGGCAGCAAGGGTAGGTGGTTGTAGCGGTGCGATATATTAAGCTTACCCTTTTTCTATTTAATTTTCTCAAAATAATCAATATGAAAATAGCAGTAGGGCTTTCGGGAGGAGTGGATTCCAGCGTAGCTGCTTATTTGCTCAAGCAACAAGGGCATGATGTAATAGCCCTCTTTATGCAAAACTGGCACGACACCACAGGAACCCTTTTTGGGGATTGCCCATGGAAGGATGACCGTGCAATTGCAGAGATGGTCGCAAAAAAACTTGATATTCCTTTCCATTTTGTTGACCTGAGCGAAGAATATGGCAAAAGGGTGGTGGATTATATGTTCGGAGAGTACAAAATGGGCAGGACCCCCAATCCCGATGTGCTCTGTAACCGGGAAATCAAGTTCGAAGCCTTTTTAAACCACGCACTTGCACTTGGTGCTGATTTTGTTGCCACCGGACATTATTGCAGGAAAGAGAGCTTTACCAACCCTGATGGAAAAGAGATGTTCCGGTTGCTTGAGGGTGCCGATCCAAACAAAGACCAGAGTTATTTCCTGTGCCAGCTTTCACAACAGCAGCTTTCAAAGGCACTTTTCCCGATAGGGCATTTGCTTAAGCCTCAGGTTAGGGATATTGCTGCAAAAGCAAAACTGCCCTCAGCAAACAAAAAGGATTCACAGGGAATTTGTTTTGTAGGTAAGATTGACCTACCGGTATTCCTGCAGCAAAAACTGGAACCCAAAGAGGGACCTGTGGTTGAGATTTTCAGGGATTTCTACGATAATAATGAACTTTTCAGATTGCAAGAGGATCCTGGCGGATTCTCAGATTCTGATCTTGAATCCTTGTCAAAACCTTATGATTACTCTGTTTCTTCGGGTAAAGTTATTGGCAAACACAACGGAGCACATTATTATACAATAGGGCAAAGGAAAGGACTGAACATAGGAGGTCATGCCACTCCGATCTTTGTTTTAGCTACAGATACCATTGACAATATAATATATGTCGGTGAAGGTCAGGATCATCCCGGGTTATACCGTAAAGCATTGTTCATGAATACTGGTGAAGTCCATTGGATCAGGCCGGACCTCGCTCTGGCTCCCGGCCAAAAGAGGGGGGTAAGGGCAAGGATCCGATACCGCCAACCTCTCCAAGAGGCAGAGTTGGTCAGGAGAGAAGATGGCTATTACCTTTTGTTCGAGCAAGCCCAAAGAGGAATAACCCCGGGACAATTTGCCGCATGGTATTCAGACGAAGAGCTGATCGGTTCCGGGGTAATACACTAGTCTGTTTCCTTATAATTTGTAATCTCTTTCGTTGGGGTGAAGCCGGGTTTGGGATAGTTGAACAAAGGGAATACTTGTTCGGTATCTCCCGATGTGTAATTCCATATGGATGAATAATCTTCTTTCCTTTCACCCATGCTCTCAACCTCTTTAAGGTAAGAGTTTACGGACCTGTTTTCAATAATGTAAACCTTACCTAGTTTTCCAATGATTGGGCTATGCTCCCTGGTGTGGTCGTGGTCGAACCTGAGAATCCTCTTTCCCTCTTTTGATATCCCTACCATTTGGAATGTCATGCTTTTGCCAATAGCCGGTAGGTTCAGGACATTTCTGTCGGTAGGAACAAACGGCAGTGAGTTTGTTTTCATGAACCTGTTCAATGATGCGGCAAGGTCTGTACCCAGACGGAATATTTTATTAAGCTCCTTCTGTTGAGCCTCGTTCATTTTGCCAAATGATTTCTCCTCAAGTTGTTCTTGCATGGAACGGCTGTTGGGTGCAAAAACCTCCATATTCTCCTCGAATCCTTTGACTGTAAATGTATAGTAAGTTACTACTCCCAAAGAGTTCAATGCTTGCCTTAGCTTTGCAGTATGGCCCCTTCTTGAAGCTGCCGCAGTGAATACAAGCTGGTTGGAAATTGTCCACCCGGCCGATACTATGGCTTCGATACATTTCCTGGCTTCTACAGTAATCTCAAGCGGACTCTGGAAATGGGTCTGGATGACAAACTGTCTGATGCCTGCCTTAAGACCTTTTTCTTTGAAGCGTTTCAATATATCTATCAATTCGTTGTCTATCCTCATTGGCAGGTAGGCCAAGAGTCTTGACCCTAGCCTTACCCTCTGTATTTCATAATACTTTTGACCTTCTGCTTTGAGCAGATTGGCCTCCTTTTTCCTGACAGCCATTTTCAAAACTGCATCGAGGATTTTGTCCAGCACCCTGTTCCTGCTCATCAGGGCATCTCCCCCTGTTATCAGGATGTCCCTGATCTGGGAGTCGCTTTCAAAGTAATCCATCAGCTTGGAGAGCTTTTTTTCCCAGCTTTCCTGAGGTTTAAGAGCATCCAGGTCAAAGTTGAGCCGTTCGCTCTGGAAATCATACATCCTCTGGCAAGAGGCACACAGTCCTCCACAACTCCTCCCTCGTGTATCCGGAATCATGATGGCTACCTCAGGGTATCTCCTGTGTATATTGTGTCCGTCCGGGAGAAGCCATCCGGCGGCATTGGGTTCGCCCGGTACCACAAGGTCTTCACGCTCCCAGGCCTTGATGTTTCCGTAGGTGTCTACAAGCGATTCCGTGTAAAGGACGTATGACCTTATTGCTTGATCATCAAATCCATTAGGCTCGGTGTTAAGCAGCGAAATATAGTAGGGTGTTATAAAAAAAGGGATCCTTTTGTTGCGTGCCCTTCCCAACATTTTCATGGTCTTTGTGGAAAGGCTCTCTTCCATGAAAAGGTTTAGCTCTGCCGGGGTTTTAATGGCCATGGCAAGGTGGAACCTAAAGTCGTTCCACCACTCGTTTACTTGTCTCTTTTTTTGTTCATGGTCCATACCCTGCTCAAACTGGTATCGAGACGCTTGGGAAAGTGATCTCTTTTCAATTTTCTTGATCAAAAGTTCGATAATGAAATCCTTCCTTACTGCCCTCTTTTCCCGAATCTCCTTTTCCAGGCCGGTTGGCCACCTTTTCATGTGTTTGACAAATTTATACTCAGTATAAGTTCCATCTTTCTTGACACCTGTCATCCTGCACAAAATCTGGAACAGATCTTCAAAAAGGTCGGGTGTGGTGCCTTGCTTTGGGTCGCCACGCAAAAAATTCCACAGCATTGAAAAGGTCTCAATGTATATTTTGTCTCCCCTTGAAAGCTCCGGAATGTATTTGGCTTCGTGTTCCAGCATCTCCAGTACCAGCTTGGCATTTTTAACTGAAGTGTCTGAAATGTTGTTTTTTATTAAATCGGTTGCAAATTTGCGTAAAGAGTCAAAAAAAGACTCTTCGGTATTGCTGTCCATTGCCATGCCCACAATTACCGGGAGAGTCTTCTTGAATTTATTGAGTACATATTGCGCCATCTTATCAAATTTTAGTTTCTATCCCTACAAATTTAATAAAAAAAGGCTTTTTTTTTCTATTTTTTCAATGTAAACGATGGGTTTGTGAAATTAAAGCCACACTCTTGCAAGATTTTGGAGGTGACATGTTGCCCTTCGAGGATAATTGAGGATGCTTCTCCCATTGCTGTTTTCAAAACAAACCCGGGTATACGGATTTTTGCAAATGTTTTGTACAGTTCCGATAATTTATTGGCTAATTCTTTATAAGTAATAGGGTTGGGGGCACACATGTTTACAATGTTCCCATTTGGAATGCAATTGTTTTCGGCTATCGAGACAAAAGCCCGTATGAGGTCTTCCAGCATAATCCAAGAGATAATCTGACTTCCGTTGCCAAAAATGGCTGTAACTCCAAATTTAAAAGGGAGGGCCATTTTTGGCAGTGCTCCTCCTGATTGATCCATGACAACACCAAGCCGGGCAATCACAACCCGTGTAATATCACTGGCCGAAAGGGCTTCATTTTCCCATGCTTTGCATACATCTGCGAGGAATCCGTTGCCAATGGTATTATGATACTCATCGTGCTTTAAGTGGTCATTAGTGGAATAGATTCCGGTTGCCGAAGTGCTGACCATCAATTTGACTTTGCTTCCTTCCCGTATCATACTGCATAGCCTGCGGGTAGTTCCGATACGGCTCGAGAAAATTTCTTCCATCCCTTTTTTGCTCCACCTCCTGTTGATTGAAGCACCGGCAAGGTTGAACACTACATCACAATGACCAACCTGTACGGAGTCAAATCCCCGATTTAGCCCAATTACTTGGTGGCCTTTTTGGAGCAAAGCTTTTGTGAGGTTTTTCCCGATAAACCCTCCGGCACCTGTGATTCCTATTATCATTCCGGTAATTTTATTATATTATCAATTATTCGCACTCCAGGCTCAATCCGTCGTAAGCGGGAAAAATTCCATTTGGCAATAGTGGCAACAACTCCTGATGGGTGCCAATCTGATGGGATAAATGGGTGAGGTAACAACTTTCCGGCGCAGCCAATTGAGCTGTTTCAATGGCTTCATCCAATGAGAAATGGGAAATATGTGGCTCTTTACGCACCGTGTTTATAACCATAATTGACGAACCCCATGTTTTTGCAAGTTCGTTGTCATCAATCCTGCTTGCATCCGTTATGTAACTGATGTTTCCGATCCTATATCCCAATATTGGCAACTTCATGTGCATAACCCTTATAGGTATAATCTCCACACCTTCGGCAACAAAAGGTTTGTTTTCAATTACCCGTATTTCAAATTCCGGTACACCCGGATATTTCTCGTCACTGAAAGCATATGAATATTCCCTCTCGAGTGATTTTTTTACCCTCTCCTCGCAATATATTGGCAGAGCTTTGTTGTTAAGGTAATTGATGGCCCTGACATCGTCCAGTCCTCCTGTATGGTCTTTGTGTTCGTGGGTGAGCAGTATTGCGTCGAGGTTCCCGATATTCTCCCTTAATAGTTGCTGTCTAAAATCAGGACCGGCATCAATGAGTATCCGTTTCCCTTCGTGTTCAATAAGGACGCTTGATCTTAGCCTATTGTCCTTTGGATCGGGAGAAGTGCATACATGACACTTGCATCCGATAATCGGAATACCCTGGGAAGTACCGGTTCCCAAAAATGTTATTCTGCTCATGTAATATTGTTTGTAACCCTAAAGGTAGGAAATTTTAATACCTTTGCGAAAATTTGATAATCGTGAAAGGAACCCTCTACCTTATACCCTCACCATTGGGTGATACCCCGGTAGAAAACGTGATCCCCGGGGAGACCTTAACAGCACTTCGCTCATTAAAAAGCTTTGTTGTGGAAGAGCTCCGGAGTGCCCGAAGGTATCTTTCGGCTGCCGGTTTCCGGGGAGAGATTGATACACTGGAACTGCACTTGCTCAATGAGCACTCCAAGGAGCCCGACATTGAGCAAATAGTGAGCCTAATCCTTAAAGGAGAATCGATGGGTGTGATCAGTGAGGCAGGACTTCCTGCAGTAGCAGATCCAGGAGCACAACTGGTATCGCTTGCACATAAATCGGGAATAAATGTTGTTCCCCTTACCGGACCTTCGTCACTGATGCTGGCCTTGATGGCTTCCGGCAAAAACGGGCAGAGCTTTGCTTTTGCCGGGTACCTGCCTGTAAGGGGCGAGGAGCGAAGAACCAGGATCCGGGAACTGGAGAGAATTTCACTAAAGACTGGTCAGAGTCAGATTATAATAGAAACGCCTTACCGTAATGATTCACTTGTGGCCGATTTTTTGCAGACCTGTTCCGACGGGACAACCCTTGCAATTGCTTGTGATCTCACAACCGGGAATGGTTTTGTAAAGACTAAATCAATAGCACAATGGAAAAGGGAAATCCCTAAACTAAACAAAAGACCTTGTGTTTTTATTTTATGATGGACAACAATATAATAACAAGCAGGGTAGAGCTTGTAAACATGGAGTTCTTTGCCTACCACGGGTGTTTTAGCGAAGAACAGATAATAGGGAATAAGTTCCTTGTAACCTTCTCGGCAGAGACAGACACATCAAAGGCCGGAGCATCGGACAACCTTACAGATGCATTGAACTACCAGGAGTTATACAATATAATCAAGGATCAAATGGGGATTGCTTCCCATTTGCTGGAGCATGTTGCTGTCAGGATTCTGGACAGCTGTTTCGATGCTTTTCCGCAAATAACATCTGCCCAGGTAGAGATTTCGAAATTGAATCCACCAATAGGGGGCAGGGTAGAAGCATCCAAGGTAGTGATCAAAAAAAACTTCAGGTAAAAATGGCTCAAAACATATCAAGAGGTAACCGGGTGGCTTTTTTGACACTTGGCTGTAAGCTCAATTATTCCGAAACATCTTCCCTGGCCAGGCAGTTTGTAGAGCATGGCTATTCCAAGGTCAAGAACAGTGAGCAGGCCGATATTTACGTTATCAATACATGTTCTGTAACAGAACATGCCGACAAAAAATGCCGCAACGCAATTCGTAAGCTTCACAAGCAAAACAAGGATGCAATCATAGCCGTCACCGGCTGCTACGCGCAATTAAATCCGGACGAAATCCTTGGTATCGAAGGTGTCGACCTTGTATTGGGAGCCGATCAAAAATCTAATTTGTTCATGAAGGTTTCCCAACTCAAACAAGAGGAGGATTCCAAGGGATTGAAACACTCCGGAGCCAGGGCTTTTTCTTGTGCCATTTCGGAAGTGGAGACCATCTTTCCGGCTTACTCGTCGGACGACAGGACAAGGTCATTTCTAAAAGTCCAGGATGGCTGCGACTATCATTGTTCCTATTGTACAATCCCTCTTGCCAGAGGTAAAAGCCGTAATCACCCCATTGACTTCCTCGTAAAAGAGGCTGGCGAGATTGCAGAAAGAGGTATAAAGGAGATTGTCCTCACGGGGGTAAATACAGGAGATTTTGGGAAGAGTACAGGGGAGAGTTTCACAGACCTGCTGGAAGAACTCTCAAATGTAAAGGGGATTGAGCGTATAAGAGTCTCATCAATAGAACCCAATCTTCTTACTGACCAGGTTATTTCGTTGTTTGCCTCCAACAGTAAATTCTTGCCTCATTTCCATATTCCCCTCCAGTCAGGCTCCAACAAGGTGCTGGCAGGAATGAAGCGTAGGTATAATCGAGAACTGTTTGCTTCCAAACTGGAGTTAATCAGAAAGCATATACCCCACGCCTTCATAGGGGTTGATGTTATAGTAGGCTTTCCGGGCGAAGAGGACTCCGATTTTTGTGACAGCTACGAGTTCCTTTCGGGACTTAAACCCTCTTTCCTGCATGTGTTCCCATATTCACGCAGAGCAAACACTCCGGCTGCAGAGTTTGGAAACCAGGTTACAGAGTCCCGAAAAAGCAAAAGGGTAAAGGAACTGACTCATTTATCAGAAGAACTGTACAAGGCGTTCGTTGAGGAGAACAAGGGTCGGGAAGAATACGTATTGTTCGAAAGCAGTATCAAGGGAGGGAAAATGTTCGGATATACAAGAAACTACATTAGGGTTGAGATGCCGTACAAAAAGGAACAAATTGGCCAAATCATAAAGGTGATACTATAGTTGCTTCATTGAGGATCTCATCCTCCCTGGGTTTTATCATAGCTTTCTCTTTTTGGGTTCGCCTCTCCCTTTTCCTGCGGCTTGTAAAGAGGCTGTTCAGAAGCTCCCTGAAAGAGCTGAATTCTTCTTGGTATACTAAACCAAGGCCGTTCCTTTGGCTGTTGTCCAGGTAGTTGGAGTATTGGTCTGCAGAGTGGGAAAAGGCCTTGGCCCTAAAACGACCTTTGTCATCCAGTTTTATCTCTACATCAAGATCCCCTACGACATCTCCCGACCTGTCCAAATAACGTGCACTCCCGATATTGCCGTTCACGACAACCCTGTTATTGAACAGTTGGGCTGATACGGCCGCATCGAACATATCCCGTCCGTTTTGCCCGGGCTGGTAGTTGAAACTCAGGTCAAGAGGTATGTCCAGCTGGTTGAATATCTTGTTAATTTGGTTTGATAAAACCTCAGTGGCATTGGAGTAAAGTATTGTGGAATTATTTACAATGCTGGATTGGACATCCGGGATAAAACTTCCGGAAACCAAAAGAGACATTACCTGCCTTACAACTTTGTCGTCACTGTTGAGGGCTGCATTAACTCTCGCTTTTGTAATGGGATCAATGTCCGGGATCTCAATATTGAATCCCAACCTTGGATTCATAAGCTGACCGGTCATGTTGATCTGGCAATCCACTGTCCTGCGCGAAGCAACCGCACTTGTGTCTGCAATCAGAGTATTGATTGCAGCCTTGGTACGATAATTTGCAGTCAGGTTAAGGTTGGTTTTCATAATATCGCCGTTGAATCCTATGTTCCCCCCCTCCTGGATTGTGAAATCCCTTTCGATAAAGCCTTGTAAAACAAATTTATATGACCCTCGTTGGATTCTGTAATCTCCCTGGATTGAAAAAAGATCCTTGGATGGATTGATGTCCAGGGTTACCAGGCCACTACCGTATCCGGTAATAATATCTCCGACAGATTTGTCGATCTCTATCAACATTGCAGCGTCGGGTGTCATGTTGGCCCTGAGTTTTACAATCAGTTCACTTCCCGACGGGCTTTTCATGATTGTAACAGGATTACCGTTTTGGTCGTAATACTTGGAAGATGGCTGAACAAAGGTCAGCAGGTTGCTGCCGCTCACATCGGTGGCCGAAGAGAGAGGGATATGTATGGAGGTGTTGCGGTTTGTTGTAACGGTTATATCCATCATTATCCTTTCGAGCGGGCCGGTGATGGCAAGGCGGCCTGTCGTAAAGGCAGTGCCGTAAAAAGAAGAGTTGTCTTCTTCGGTGGTATTCAGAGCCTCCAAACCCGAAAACATAATGGAAGTGTTCATGGAAATATCCTTGAAATACCTGTAGTTAAGACCCCCCGAAATCCTGCCCGTGTTTCCGAACCTGTCTTTGATAGCCACATTGTTAAGGTTGATGCCATTTTCTGTGAGGATTACCGGACCATTCAGGGCATAACGTACGTTAGTGAAATCGACCAAGAATGATAAGTCATTGAGGGTAACTCCGCTTCCGGTCAGGAGAAGTTTGTCTCCAGGCCCCTCCAGCTTAACTGAACCGGTCACCCCACCGTTGACGGAAGAGACAATTCCCTCCAGGAAAGGTTCGAAATAGTTTGCATGAAGATTATCAAGGTCCAGGTCAAGGCTGAGAAAGCTATCTTTTGGACGGAAAAATCCTTTTGTAATCAATGCTTTCCGGTTTTCGAATTGGTTCTCAAGATCTATTTCGAATATTTTGGCTTGATTGTTCCATCGGCTTGCAACCAATAATTCACCAAAGTCTTTTTTGTTGATTTCCATTTCTTTACCAACAAAATCTGCTGTGATTTCGGGAGAGTTGAAAAGATTGGAGACAGAAGCAAAGCCACTCAGGCTGCCCCTGATTCCCAACTCATCCAATCCAAGGATGTAATTTAGAGGGGATATCTGAAGGTTATTCAAAACTACAGATAACGTGTCGTAAGGGTTGTTGGAGATGATACCGTCTAACCCAAGGTATTGCTCCCCGCTGTACAGGTACAAGTCGTGAAATACAAAGGTGCTGTCCTGGTTGACAACCTTTGATCCCGAAAATTTCCAGTTTTCTCCGTTAAGGTAAATTTCGGAAGGATATATAGTTATATCAGTAATAAGGGATTTGCTTCCATCAATCTTGGTAAATTGAATATCAGAAAGGAAATCCAGCCTGTTTTCCAAACTACCTTTGTTGGAATATTCGCTTTTTACCCGTACCTGGTTATTGTGTGCACTTACATTTACCCTGTTGCTATCCAGGTTTAACCCCGAAAAATGCAACCTGTCGGAACTGATTGAGCTTTCTATCCCTTTAGAACTGCTGTTGAGGAGCAGCCTAAGGTTGTCAGCAAATATACTCCCGAATCTCAACCCGTCACTTTCAATCTTCAGGTTAAAGGCTTCTCCTTTATCTATTCCTGCTCTCAGTGTGCTGCCATTTCCGATAAACAACCCAGGTAGGATCATCTCTGATATTGCCCTTGTGTCAAGGAAATCAACCTCTAAAGAGAAATTACCGTTATCCTCAACCAGCTCTCTCTCCCCGTTGTCAAACAAAGCACCAAGGTTGCTGTATAGTGTCAGCTCCATTACTTTCTGGAAAAAGCCGGTAATAAAGCTCCCCCCACGGTAGGTGGCATTTGCAAAAGCAGAACGTAAAAACAGGGTGTAATTGTCCCTTAGTGAGCTGGATTGGATGGAGATATCCCCTATATGGAAATCGCCTTTGCTGTTTTCAAAGTTAAGGTCCCGGACATTTATGGTGCCTTCTATATCGCCTTTGGTGTTTCTTGTGAAATTGGCCATGCTTTTCATGGATACAGCCGAAAGGGTATCCCTTTTGTCAAAATTGAGTGCTGCAATATCGGCGTAGATTACATCGGCATAGAAGTCGTAATATGAATTAGCCTTGCTCACAGGGGAGGTAGAGATTATTCCCTGGAATAAAAGGTTCAGGTTGGGATCCCTGCAAATGATCTTGCCATCGAAAGTTTCCCTTTCATACTTACCGGCAGCATAAATATTCTGGTATGTGTAATCGTTAAACTCAAACTTGTCAATACTGAGGGAGTCGATTGATAAGCTTGTACCTCCCACCTCTTTCCCAAACTTTGCACTAAGGTTGGTTGTGAGGCTGAATTTTCCAAGGGAGTTGTTTTGGATCAGTTTTCCCAGGTCAAACTCCTGTGCCTCTAAATTGCCGCTTAGTTCCATACCCCCCTTCCCGCTTTGGTTGCCCTTGATCAAGGCATCGATATGAATGGTGCCGATATTGGAAGTCAGTGTTCCGCTAGTCACAAAATCTTCAAATAACCCGGCAATCCTTCCTTCGAAACTGTACCTGACAAGAGGGGAGAGGTTTTTTAAAGCGTTGATGGGTTTGCTTCCGTTTATTGTGGATATTATAAAGGCGATGTCATTGGTAGTAGTAGTACTGTTTCTTATATCCAGGAAAGCTGTGGTTTCGTCAATGTCGGGGAGACCTGTTATCCTTGCATCCAATTCCAGATAAGACAATCCCGATTCGGAGGAGACTTTGAGGTTGTTAGTCTTTATTGCCGAAACCGGCCCTTCAAATGCCCCGTCAATGTTTATCAGGAGTTTGTTGTCTTTAAGGGATGGGGCAAATGCAGACAATGTGACAAAACTGAGTTTTGAACGGGACAGCACAACGTCAAAATGAACCAGGTCTGTAAAGTGACTGAAAGCCTTGAACGAGTCAAAAAGCAGGTTTAGCTTGAGTGCATCAATTGCGGAGTATCCATCATCAAAACTGAAATCCCTGAGATAGATTCCACCATTGGCAAATGAACCAAATGTTGCCAGATTCTTTATGTTGAATCCGCTTTTTTCTTCCAGAGTAAGACTTTTAATATTTGCTGAGAGAGAATCACCCCAAACCTTAAGATCTCGGATCTCGATATTTATATTACTTGCATCCAGATTCGAAAAGTTGACCGAACCATTTTTGTCGTTGTAACCTGCAGAGAACGGATTCACCATCCGAAAGCGGAATCCGCTTAATTTTACCTGGAATGCCTCAATGTCGGGCAGGGGCTTTTCGGTGGAATCTTTATCACTTATTTTCCCCGATCCGAATATCCTGTCCAGGTTGGTTGTGGAATCACTTTCGTGGATAATGTTGAACTCACCTTTCTCCAATCTTATGTGGCCAAACCTTAGTTTCTTACCCGAAATAAACTGGCGAGGGTCAATTCTCAGGGATATTTTTTGGGCACTCAACAAGGTGTCTTTACCATTTGAGACTATCGAAATGTCCTTAGCAATCAGCTGGTCAAAAAATATATAATAGACCTTGCCGATAGAGACCTCGGCACCCAGACTCCCGGAAAGGGATCCTGCTGCTTTTTTTGCGGCATAAGTCTGCAATACCGGTATCTGGAGGGCGAGATAGGCCCCAACCGGCAAAACTGCTGCTACAAAGAGGAGCGCTACTGCTATTTTTTTTAATATCCGGATAGTTGACTAATTTTGCAGCAAAAATAACTATTTATTTTGTTTTAATGAGTATTACAATCCTGGCTATTGAATCTTCCTGCGATGATACCTCGGCAGCTATCCTCAATGATGGTTACCTTCTTTCAAATATTATGGCCGGACAGGATGTCCATAAAAAATATGGCGGTGTAATCCCTGAACTGGCTTCCAGGGCCCACCAGCATAATATACTGCCTGTGGTTGAGGCAGCCTTGTGCGAAGCAGGAGTATCGATGGCTGATATTGATGTGATAGCATATACAAGAGGCCCGGGTTTGTTGGGCTCCCTGATTGTCGGCAGCTCATTTGCAAAAGGATTGTCTGTTGCACTGGGGGTTCCACTTGTAGATGTGAACCATCTGCAGGGACATCTATTGTCACCATTTATATCCCAGCCTGGAGAAGAGAGGCCAAAACCCACTTTCCCATATCTGTCCATGCTGGTTTCGGGAGGACATACCCAAATTATAAAAGTTACAGATCCTTTGAATTATACAGTTCTTGGCAAAACAATAGATGATGCAGCCGGAGAGGCTTTTGACAAATGTGCAAAACTGATGGGGCTTGGGTATCCGGGGGGGCCGGTTGTAGACAGGCTTGCGAAGGAGGGCAACCCATTGAAATTTAAATTTGCAAAACCAGTTGTAAAAGGGCTGGACTTTAGCTTTAGCGGGCTCAAGACCTCCTTGCTCTACTTTTTACGGGACAGGGTAAAAGAGTCTCCTGGATTTATCTACGAAAACTTGAATGATATTTGTGCCTCTTTCCAGCATACCGTTGTAGAGATTCTTGTATCCAAACTAATCAAGGCTTCTCGCGAAACCGGGATTAACGAGATAACTCTCTCTGGAGGAGTCTCTGCCAATTCCCTGCTTAGGAAGAGGGTAGAAGAGGCAGGTATGGAAAATGGATGGAAAACCTACTTGCCTGAGTTCGGTTATACTACAGATAATGCCGCCATGATAGGCATTGCTGCTCATTACAGATATTCAGCCGGTTATAGAGCTGAGCACAATCTTTCCCCGGTCTCCAGAATCAAAGACTTCTAATAAAATCAACACGAAATATTCAAAAAAAAGCACAAGTCTAAACAAAATTTGTATATTTGGTTTAAAATTGTAATAATAGCTTAAAAATATATGAGGAATCCCGCTTTTTTTGAACCCTAAAGCAGCTGCTCATCTCCTTTTTTTATTGGAAATTCATTTTTCCGATTATCTTTGCCAATCCAAACACAAACAATATACTTAATTATTAACTTAAAATTTTTTACATGAGAAAATTCAGCCTTGTAATTGCAGCAATCCTGGTTACAGCCTGTAATGTCCTGTTAGCACAGAACATCCGGGTTACAGGTACTGTGACTGAATTGGGAACGGGAGCTCCGCTGCCGTTCGTAACTGTTCAGGTAAAAGGGACCACAACCGGTACAGCAACACTTGATGACGGTTCCTTTGTTATTAACGCACCCGGTAACGGAACTTTGATTTTTAGCTTTATCGGCTATAGAACACTTGAAGTTGCAATAGGTAACAGGAGCGTTGTGAATGTACAAATGGAGTATGATGCCGTATCTCTTGACGAGGTTATTATGGTTGCATACGGTACTGCCCCCAAAGAATCCATTACCGGTTCAATCTCTGCAGTGAACACCAAAGCCATTGAGAAACGTCCTGTTTCCAGTGTGTCCGGTGTTCTTGAAGGACAAGCGGCCGGTGTTCAGGTGAACAATACATACGGAGAGCCCGGAGCAAATGCCAGTATCCGTATTCGTGGATTCACCTCCATCAACGGGTCAAACGACCCACTTTACGTGATCGACGGTGTTCCTTTCAGTGGAAACATCTCTGACCTTAACCCCCAGGATATTGAGAGTATCTCGGTTCTGAAGGATGCTGCATCGTCGGCTCTTTTCGGAAACAGGGCCTCCAACGGGGTCATCCTTATCTCTACAAAACGAGGTAAGAGTGACAAGGTGCAGGTTTCCGCCAGCATCAACCAGGGTGTCTACAACAGAGGTATCAAAGAGTACGAAAGGCTTGATGCAAAAGAGTGGATGGAAACTATGTGGCTGGGTTACAGAAACAACCTGATGAGTGCCCAGGCTTCTACCTATCCTACACAGGCCCTTGCAAACGCACAGGCCAGTGCAACACTTGTTCCTACCTACGTTAAGTACAATATTTTCAATGCTCCCGAAAATGCACTTTTCGATGCCAACGGCAAAATGTTGTCATCCGTACAAGTACGTCCTGGCTATGATGACCTTGACTGGAATGATTACATCGAAAGGCTTGGTTACAGGCAGGACTATGTAGTGAATGGTAACGCTGCTTCCGAAAAGAGCAACTACTATTTTTCTGCTGGTTACCTGGACGAGAAAGGTTATGTCAAATCTTCGGATTTCAAACGATTCACAGGAAGGGCAAACATCAGTGTGCAACCCCGGAAATGGGTTAAGACAGGTTTGACTATCTCTGGTTCACACCAAATTTCCAACAGTACAACAGGTGACGCCGGTAGTGCAACAACCTTTGTCAATCCTTTCTACTATGGCAGGAACATGGCTCCGGTATATCCTGTATACCTCCACGATATGGCAACCGGCGAGTATTTGCTGGATTCCGACGGGAACAAACAATACGATGGCGGCGGAATGTACGGTAGGCCTCAAAACCTGGACCGTCACGTGATTTGGGAGACAGAACTCAACATGGACAGGACCTACAGGAATACCTTGGGCAGCCAGGCATTTGTGGATTTCGAGTTTCTCAAGGATTTCAAATTCTCAATCAAAGGAGACATCAGTGTAAGGAACAGTGAAAACCAAACTTACAACAATGCTACAATCGGAGACGGTGCAGGTAACAAGGGACGTGCAAGCCGCACATTCTACCGTTACAAAAACTACACTTTCCAGCAGCAACTTACCTGGAAAAAAGAGTTTGGGCTACACAACATCGACCTTTTGGTCGGCCACGAGAACTTTGACTACAACTATGCATACCACTACGGTTACAAAACAACCGAAACTTTCCAGGGAGGTACCGAGCTGATCAACTTTACCGAGATCACTAACCTTACCGGTTACCAGGTAGCTTACAGGACCGAGAGTTACCTCTCAAGGGCCAGGTACAACTACGATAACAAATATTTTGCCGAGGCCTCATTCAGGAGGGACGGCTCGTCGAGGTTCCATCCGGACTACAGATGGGGTAACTTCTGGTCAATTGGTGGCAGCTGGACAATCTCCAAGGAGAATTTCATGGCCGGCACCAAAGATTATATCAGCTCTTTAAAGCTTCGTGCTTCCTATGGTGAGGTTGGTAACGATGCCGGCGTAGGCTATTACGGTTATATGGCCCTTTATGGTATGTCACAGAACGCAAATATCGGAGCAGCTTACAAAACCCAAAACGAAGCCAAGGATATCCAGTGGGAGACTTCAAGTTCATTTGGTGTCGGTATAGACGGTACATTCTTTGACAGGATGAACCTTACAGTTGATTATTTTGACAAGAGGTCACAGGACCTTCTGTTTGATGTAAACCTTCCTCTTTCTGCCGGTGCCACTTCTACTTCGGCTGCCGAGGCTACCATTACCAAAAACATCGGCTCTGTATCCAACAGAGGTGTTGAAGTGGTGTTTGATATAGATGTGCTCAGGACAAAGGATTTCCGGTGGAACATTGGTTTCAACGGAACCCGCCTGATCAACAAGATTGTCAAACTTCCCGAAGAGAACCGCGAAAAGGGTATCATTTCCGGAACCAAACGTTATGTTGAGGGTGGCGGAATTTATGACTACTGGATGTACAAATACGAAGGTGTCGACCAGATGACCGGTCGTGCACTTTATGCACCCAATCTAGAAACTTACTATATTGGCGAACCAGTAGAGGGTAAAACACAATTCCCTGCTCAATATCTGGTACAGATCAATGGAAAGGACTACTCCACATTCCATACCTATGCTGCCAAAGATTGGGCCGGAAGTGCTATTCCTGATTTCTACGGTAGCTTTAGCACATCTCTCTCCTACAAGAACTTCGATTTGTCAGCTCTCTTTACCTACTCTTTGGGTGGCAAGACATACGACGCGTCTTACCGCAGCCTGATGTCTGTTACAGCCAATGCAAGTGCAATCCACCAAGATGTGAAAAATGCGTGGAACGGTGTACCTTCGGGCATTACCGAAACCTCTGCCAACAGGGTAGATCCAAACGGAATTCCTTCTCTTGATTATGGTTTGAGCCAATATCATGATGTAGAATCAACCCGTTGGTTGATTGATGCCTCTTATTTTGTAATTAAGAACGTTGCTTTGAGCTACACCCTTCCTAAGAGATTAGCCGATAAGATGGACCTGAGTGGGTTATCTGTAAACTTCTCGGTTGACAACCTGGCCACAATGACCAAACTGCAAGGTATGAACCCTCAGCAAGCTTTCTCCGGAATAAACAACAACGCGTTCGTTACCGCCAGAGTGTTCTCATTAGGGCTGAATATCAGGCTATAACCAAAAATTAATTATTTAGAATGATGAAAATAAGAAACATATTTTTAGTCTTAGTTGGTTTGGTGCTTTTAGGAGCATGTGAAAAGGATTACCTCGATACAAAACCAACATCAAGTACAGCAACCCCTACGATCTTTGAAACCACCAAAAATGCAGCGTTGGCCATCAATGGTATAAACAAACTAATGACCAGGCAATTTTTGAGCTCCCAAGGTTTTAACGGTGAGGGAACCATCAAGATGTACTACGGGAACTACCCCGGAAACCATTTTTATGTAAACCTTCCTGGTTGGGCGCCTATTATCAATTTTTCCTACATGGAGAATACTACCAGTATTTACCTGTACTATCCATGGTACTACTATTACATGATTATTGGTAATGCGAACGCAATCATCGTCAATATCGAAGATGCCGAGGGTCCTCAGGCCGAGAAAGACTTCATTAAAGCACAGGCACTTACATTCAGGGCGTACAGCTACTTTATGTTGTCCCAGCTTTACGGTGAGAGATGGAAAGAGTCCAACAATGGTTCATCCAATTGTGTTGTACTTCGCCTGGATACATCTACCGGTGATATTCCCCTCTCTACCCTTGCAGAGGTTTACAAACAGGTATACGACGACCTTGATGAGGCTATTGCCCTGTACACTGCTTCGGGAAAAACCCGTAACAACAATTACGATCCCGACAAAAACGTTGCTTATGCAATTTATGCCAGGGCTGCCCTTACCCGTGAAGATTACGGCAAAGCTGTAACGATGGCTCAGAATGCAAGGAACGGTTATCCGTTGATGAACAACACTGCATACAAGGCAGGTTTCTTCACACCCACCAGCGAGTGGATCTGGAGTAGCTACGGTGCATCCGACGAAACCCTGTACTTCTACTCTTACCAGGCTTATATTGCTTACAACTCAAGTGCAAGTGCGGTAAGGACCTATCCTAAATGTATCAGCAGGGAACTTTACAACCAGATTCCTGCCTCCGATATCAGAAAAGGTCTTTTCCTGGATCCAGAAGCAATGACCTATACAACCACCACAGGCCAGGCTGCTACCAACTCTCCGTTGTATAAAAAGGCATTTTCACTTTTCCCTGCCCTTTATTCGACTGCCAGTGTTTATGCTTACATGCAATTCAAGATTGCTGCTGCAGATTTGCCTGGTGTTGGTAACCTCAACCATTTCCGCTCTTCGGAGATGTACCTGATTGAGGCGGAGGCCAAACACTTCCTGAGTGATCCTACAGGTGCACAGAATGCACTGGTTGCTTTGAACCAAGGTAGTGGAAGGGACCCTCTTTACACCTGCGACAAAACCGGAACGGCTCTTCTTAACGAAATCAAGAAGTACCGTGCAATCGAACTGTGGGGTGAAGGATTTGACTGGTTTGACCACAAAAGATGGGGCGATCCTATTGTAAGGAAAGCTCATCCGGATGGTGGAAACTTCCAGGCAACCCTGGCAGTAACCATCCAGCCTAATGAAAACAACAAATGGGTATGGAAGATTCCTGTGAAAGAGACAGACTACAAC
>WARP01000484.1_pt1 | contig 39315 bp, 33 predicted proteins | sample 4769151 | NCBI WGS metagenome assembly WARP01 (sample SAMN08893023, study PRJNA449175) | gut metagenome | isolation source: rumen sample fed with dry roughage | host: cow | place: India: Nagpur | collected 2016
GCCCAAAACAATCATTATTACAAATCGTAATCGTATACTTTCAATTTGTAATATCATTTAATCAATTAGCTAGTAGATGTTTAAAAATATACTAATTATTGTTGTTTTGGTGTGTAAAATTATTATATTTGAATGGCAAAAAGTTTGTTTTGTCAAAAAAACAGCCCTGAGAGATAGCAGAAAAGGCAAAGGTTAAGGTTATGCAGAGATTACCTGTATCCATGGAAACTCATTAAGCACCATATATTAACCAATAAAAAAATCAGCCTATGAACACCAGCGATGATAATCTTGCCGATAGGGTAACCATCGACGAGATAATCTCCAGGCACAATGGAAAACCAGGCGCTCTCCTGACAATGATGGAAGAGATGCAAGAGGCAAACGAGTTCAAGTTTTTGGACAGCAATGCCATGGAATACCTGGCAGCCAAAACAAAGACACCTTTGTCCCAAATGTACAGTGTAGCTACATTTTACTCATTCTTTAACCTCAAACCCCAAGGCAAACACACAATAATTGTCTGCCGTGGTACAGCATGCCACACCAAAGGGTCCAAGGTTTTACTGGATGACCTCTCCTCCCTGCAAGGTTGCAAAGAGGCACTCGAAGCAGGGGAGTCAAGTTTTACTACCGAAGACAGGCAGATAACCGTAAAGACGGTTGCATGCTTTGGCCAATGTGCCTTGGCTCCTGTCGTTGCCGTGGATGGAATCATTTACAGCAATGTAACATCGGAACAGATCAAGAAAATTCTAAAAAACTTACAGGAGGACAACAAAGATGAGAATATCAGACTATGCTGATTTACTAAAAATCAAAGAGAACGGTGCCCGTAAGATAGTTCCGGGCAAGCCCTACATTGCAGTAGGGATGGGCACATGCGGGATTGGCCGGGGTGCAGAAGTACTCTATGATAGTTTCGAAAGAAGCATCAAGGAGCGAAATCTTGATATAATCCTCAAAAAAACAGGGTGTTTTGGATTTTGTGCCGAGGAACCACTGGTAAACATCTTTATTCCCGGAAAGCCCCTTATAATAATGCACCGGGTAACCGAAAACGATGTGGTTCCCATAATAATGGGCATCGAAAGGGGTATAATGCCATACAGGAATGTTTTGTGCCGGGTTGAGGAGTGGGACTTTATAACAGGGGAATTCAAGTACGGCCAAGGGCTGCATGAATACCCGCTTTGGAATGAAGTTCCCTTTTTCAAATGGCAAAAAAAGATTGTACTCCGTAATTGCGGGATAATTGTTCCCGACGATATTGAAGAGTACATTGGCGTAGGCGGGTATTTCCCCCTTTACAAAGCTTTGAACCAATTGACTCCGGAATCAGTAACCGATGAGGTCAAGAAATCAAAACTCAGGGGGCGCGGAGGAGCCGGTTTCCCAACCGGAGTCAAGTGGGAATTGATGGCCAAAGTAGAAGCCGATCAAAAATATGTGATATGCAATGCCGACGAAGGTGATCCCGGTGCATTCATGAACCGTAACGAAATTGAAAGCGACCCGTTCATGTTGCTGGAAGGCCTTACAATAGGGGCCTACGCAATGGGTGCTTCCAAAGGTGTTGTTTATATAAGGGCAGAGTACCCATTGGCGGTACAACGTCTCAAAGGAGCAATCAGGCAGGCAAAAGAGCACGGGTTGTTGGGAGAGAATATCCTCAATTCGGGATTCTCCTTTGACATAGACATTGTTGAGGGGGCAGGCGCTTTTGTTTGCGGGGAGGAGACAGCCCTTATCCACAGTATTGAGGGTAAGGCAGGAAGGCCTACTCCAAGACCTCCTTACCCTGCCGAAAAGGGTCTTTACGGAAAACCCACCAATATCAACAATGTTGAGACATGGTGCAATGTGCCGGTGATAATTTCCAGGGGAGGTGAGTGGCTAACCGGTACGGGAACCGAAAAGAGCCCCGGAACTAAAGTTTTCTCTTTGGTAGGTAAGGTCAAAAACACGGGTTTGGTCGAACTTCCTTTGGGATCTACACTGGAAACCATCGTGTTTAAAATAGGAGAGGGGACCGGTACCCAAAAAAGGGTAAAGGCGGTACAGACCGGTGGACCTTCGGGAGGATGTATCCCGGTGGAGTACCTCAGTACGCCGGTGGACTATGAGTCGCTCAACTCTTTAGGCACCATTATGGGCTCGGGAGGTATGGTGGTAATGGACCAGGACAACTGTATGGTAGATGTGGCGAGGTATTTCACGGAATTCTCCAATGGGGAATCATGCGGGAAATGTACCCCTTGCCGAGAAGGGCTTGCCCAGACCCTCCATATCCTCAACCGTATCACCGAAGGCAAAGGAGACCAAAAAGACCTGGATACCTTGGTAAAGCTTGGGAATACTATAAAAAGCACGGCTTTGTGCGGGCTCGGGCAGACTGCTCCAAACCCGGTACTAACCACCTTGCGTTATTTCCGGGACGAATATGACCACCATATGATAGAAAAGAAGTGTGAACCAGGCATCTGCCATTCGCTCTTTACCGCTTTGTGTATCAACAGCTGCCCTCTGCATATGAATATTCCTCGTTACCTTCAGTTGCTCAAGGAAGACAAACTCGAAGATGCATTCGAGTCTACTTTGAGGGACAACCCTCTCCCGTCGACGATAGGACGTATCTGTCACTTCCATTGTCAGATGAAATGCTTGAGGGAGACTGTGGATGCACCGGTTTCGCAGGGAGATATCCATAGGTATATTGCCGACACCGTATACCTTGAGGGTAAATCCCAAAAGATATACAACCGTCTGATACGTGAAAAACTGGCTCCTACATACAAGAAAATTGCAATAATCGGTGGAGGACCTGCCGGATTGACAGCTGCTTTTTACCTTGTAAGGTTGGGCCACGAGGTTACTCTCTTTGAGGCTGATCCTGCTGCAGGAGGAATCCTGAGGTGGGGCATACCTAAATACAGGCTGCCTTTGGAAACCCTTGACAGGGAAATTGAGTTTATCAAAAGCCTCGGGGTAACCTTCCGGTACAATACCAGGGTCGGAAAAGATATCTCAATGGAGGAGCTGGAGCACAACTATAACAAGATAATAATTGCGGTTGGCGCCCATAAAGATGTTTTGCTAAATGTGAAAGGTAATGACCTCAAAGGCGTGGTTTCGGGGATGGACTTCCTCAAAGATGTTGCAAAGGGGGTACAGCCCGACATTGGCAAGAATGTGGTTGTGATAGGGGCTGGTAATGTGGCAATTGATGCTGCCAGAACTGCCCAGAGGTTTGGTGCCGAGGTTACAGTGGTTTACCGCAGGGTCAAATCCGATATGCCTGCCAACAAGGACGAAATCAAGGAAGCCGAAATTGAAGGGGTTAACTTCTTGTTCCTGAGCAATCCGACGGAGATACTTGCCGACGTGAACGACAGGGTCAGGGGTATTGAGCTTGCCAGGATGGCATGTGGCGATATTGACCTCTCCAACAGACGCAAACCAGTGCCCACCGGAGAATCCTTTATCGTTGGATGCGATACAGTGATCATGGCGGTAGGCGAAGAGGTGGAGGCACCTTTCCTCAAAGAGTTCGGGATCAAGTGCCACTCCAACGGAAATATCTTTGCCGACCACTTTACCTTTAAAACCAACTACCCCAAAATCTACGCGATCGGGGATGCCGTTACCGGCCCTTCTACTGCGGCAGAGGCAATGGGTATAGCCAAAAAGGCAGCAGAGGTAATTGATTTTGAGCTTACAAACAAACGAAGGTTCCATAAATTGTTCCGAGCATTTGACTACAGCAACGAGGTGCCACTCAAACCCGAAGGGGGCAACAGGCACTACTCGGTCAAAAGGCCCCTCGAAGAGAGGACCGGGAATTTCAAGGAAATCAACCTGGGTTACACCAAAGAGCAGGCATACGAAGAGGTTGCCAGATGCCTGCGTTGTGATGTAAGGGTAACTGTAAACAATGAGGAGGAATAATCATGGAAAAGAAAAAAATAAATGTAACGATCGACGGCCGCCCTTACGAAGTGGGTGGCGGCAAAAGCATCCTGGAAGCTTGCAACGAGATAGGGATAAGTATCCCTTCGCTATGTTACTTGAAGGATGTTTCCTACAATGCATCCTGTGGCATTTGCGTGGTGGAGCTCAAAGGAGCAAAGACTTTGGTCCGTTCATGTGTGACTAACATCCGTGAAGGTATGGAGGTGGTTACCCACTCCCCGCAAATAGACCAGGCCCGCAAAATGAACCTTGAACTACTCCTTGCCAACCATCCAAAGGATTGTTTGGTATGCGAAAGAAACGGAAACTGTGAACTGCAGGATCTGTCGGCGGTGTTGGGAATCAAGGAAGATGCCTTTCCCCGTACAAAACCTCATATGGAGCCCGACAACTCCTCCCTGGCACTAATCAGGAACCCCGACAAATGTATCCTTTGCGGCAGATGCGTTGCCGTTTGTGCCGAGGTACAATCTGTTTACGCCATAGACTTCACCGGCAGAGGGTTGAGAAGCAGGATTGGGACATTCGAAGATAAGGGACTTGGTAACGTGGCATGTACAAGTTGCGGACAGTGCGCACTGGTATGTCCCACAGCTGCCATTGTAGAAAGGGATGAGACCAACGAAGTTTTTGCGGACCTATATGACAAGGACAAGGTGGTGATTGTGCAGACAGCACCGGCTATCCGTGTGGGTATAGGTGAGGCCATGGGAATGGATGAGGGTGCCCTGGTTACAGGCCAAATGGTGGCAGCCCTCAGGAAGCTGGGATTTGACAAGATCTTCGACACTCAGTTCACTGCCGACCTCACAATCATGGAAGAGGGTTATGAGCTGATACACCGTATAAAGAGCGGGGGATCCCTGCCGATGGTTACCTCATGCTCTCCCGGCTGGATAAAGTTCATAGAACATTTCTTCCCAAAATCGCTGGAACATCTCTCTACCTGCAAATCGCCCCAGCAAATGTTCGGAGCGGTAGCCAAAACCTACTATGCAGAGAAGATGAACATAGACCCGCGCAAATTGGTGGTTGTTTCAATTATGCCCTGCACTGCAAAGAAATTCGAATGCAAACGGCCCGAGATGAAGTCGGCCTTCCACTATTGGCAGGAGAAGATGGGTTTGCAGGAGGGTGAGAGTTTCTACGATGTGGATTATGTTCTTACCACAAGGGAGCTGGCCAAAATGTTCAAACGGAAAGGGGTCGATTTCGAACATCTGCATGTTGAGGAATTTGATAAGCCTCTGGGCATATCGACAGGTGCAGGTGTCATATTCGGAGCTACCGGAGGTGTGATGGAGGCTGCTGTAAGAACAGCCTACGAGGTGATTACAGGGAAGCCTCTGGATAAAATAGACCTCAATGTGGTGAGGGGTTTTGAGGGGATCAAGGAGGCAGAGCTGGACCTTGCCGGGACCAAGATCAAAGTGGCCGTGGCACATACCCTTAAAAATGCCAGGACCCTTTTGGAACAGATAGAAGAGGGAAAATCACCCTATGCTTTCATAGAGGTGATGACATGTCCGGGAGGGTGCCTTGGCGGTGGCGGGCAACCAATACCTACTACATGGGCCATTCGCCAAAAACGGGCAGATTCCATTTACAGGGAAGACAAACTGCACCCTATCCGCAAATCCCACGAGAATCCGGCAATCAAAGCCATATACGAGGAGTTCCTTACAGAACCTCTGGGACATATCTCACATGAATTGCTGCATACAGCCTATACCGAGAGAGGTATCTATTGATGAAGGCTGGATTGGAAACCAGGTCATGAGCCGGATAGAAATTCTATCCGGCTCTTTCCGTTGGAGCTCTTCACAACTTTCACCTGAACACCTATCCTTTCGGTCATTTCGGATACATGTGAGATAACCCCGATTTTCCTGCCGCTTGAGCGGAGCCTTTCGAGTGCATCGATTGCGATCCTCAGGGTCTCGATGTCAAGTGAGCCAAAACCTTCGTCTATGAAGAGTGACTCCACGCTCATCCGGTTGGTGGAGAGTGATGCCAGGCCGAGCGCAAGAGCCAGGGAGATCAAAAATGACTCTCCCCCCGAAAGTGAATGGACAGACCTGATCTCACCCAACATATCCAGATCACTTACCTGTAACCCCAAGGAAGAGCCCGTCCTCTCCAGCTTGTACCTGGAGGTGAGCTCCGTCAGGTGTATGTTGGCATGGCTGAGCAGTATGTCCAGTGTGTAACTCTGGGCAATCTCCTTGAATTTGCCTCCGTTAGCCGAACCAAACAGGGAGTTTAACCGGTTCCACTCTTCTGCCATCAAAGTTTTTTCTTCCAGTTCTTTGCGGAGTTGAGTGCTTTTTTTTGTTTCAATTTCGTTGGTTTTGAGTTTTACCTCTATTGCAGTGATGTATTTTTGAAGGGTGTCACGGCTTTCCAAAAGGGAGTCCAAAGTTCTTTGGAGGGACATTGGCTCTTCCCGTTGCCCGGGTGCCGGATTGAGACCGATATGATGGGTCAGCTGACCCTCCCTCTCAATCAAAGTAGCCTTTGCCATAGTAACCCTTTGAGATAAATCCAGGATATAGGATTTTTCACTTTCAATAAAGGAGTGCTCCTTCGAAAGGATCTCGGCTATCTCATCCATTGTGTATTGGTTGCCTGTTTTGCTGATCCATTCCCGTATTTGTGAAAGGGCAAGGGCTGCCTGGCCGGCCAAACGTTTTGTCTCTTCCCGGACAGCTTTGCAGGTGGCAGTCAAAGATGAGTGCTCCTTTGAAAACTCCGCATACTCTGCGCCAAGCTGCTCCAACTCTTTCTCCATCTGTTTACGTGCTGCCGACTGCTCCTCACGGAACTCTTTCACGCTTTTCCCTCCCAAAAGGGAGCTGCTTTTTTCCCGGAGTGCCTCTATCTCCCTCTTGAGGTTTTCAATCTCTTTTGTACCTCTCTCAATAATCCTTCCCTGTTCCTTTGCCTTTTCATTCAGAATCAACAGGGTGTTCCGAATGGTTTTTTCCTTTTCGGTAGCCTCTAGGAGGTCATGGCTGTATTTGTCCCAGTAACCGAAAAGCTTGTCAAGCTTTTGTGCCAAGGCTCCGCCGGCCACCAAAGGTTTCCAATCCAGTCCGGTACCTTTGAGGATGGTTTCTACAGAATCTTCACTATCCTTGAGCTGGCTGTCGTAAATCTGGGCTGATTGAGTTGCACGGGTAATCTCTTCCATGGTGGTTACCAGGGATTTCTCAATCTCTTCCAACTCCGTTTTTGCTATATTTTTTCTTTTGTTCAACTCCTCTTCCCTTAGTGTGACGGCTGTAACTTGCCCGGTGTAGGGGTGTGTGGTGCTGCCACAAACAGGGCAGGGGGTGTCAGGCGAAAGAGAAGCCCTTAGTTTTGCAATCTCTGCAGGCAGGATTTTTTCCAGCTCTTCAATGGTTTTTTGAAGTTCTGCTTTCCGTTCTGTTTTATTCTTTAGCGTAATATTACACCGGTCAATGATTTGCCTTGAGCCTGCTGCACCTTTTTGCAATACCATGAGATTGTCGATGGATTTTTGCAGGTTTTTTTTATCGAGATAGGCTGTTGTAAAAGGCTGGTATCGTTCAAACCATTTGTTACAATACTCTGTTTTTGCTTCCTCTGCTTTGAGTAACTTCTCTATTTCCGTGATTTCCCGGTTAATACCCATCAATGTAGCGGAGAGGAGTTGGTGCTCTTTATTGAGCTGGTTGTACAATAACTCTTTTTGTGCTGTTACAGATGCAGTTTGGATTGCTGTTTCTATGACCGGTTCCCAAAGTGAGTGTTCTTTACTCAATTCCAGTAGTTTATCCTTGGATTCCCGGACCTTGGCTTCGCAATTTGTGAGTGCAATCCGTTTCTCCTCTGTTTGCCTGGTGAGATCTTCAAGGGATTTTTCCTTGCCGGCATGTTCCCGGGCAGAGAGTGTCATCAGGTTGTAAGGATCCCTGATTTGCTGCAGTTGTTCGTAGCGTTGCAGGAAAAGGTTCCGTGGTCCGGCAACGGTTTGCTCTTTTGTAAGGTCTTCGAATGTTTTGCGCGAAACTTCCACTGACTTTTCCAGTTCGTCCAGCTGCTTTGACCAACGTTGGATGTTTTCGGTCTCTTTTATTGATGTTGCTGTTGCAACCAGCTCTGTGGTTTTGCTCTTATGTTCATTCAAAAGGGAGAGCTCCTCCTGCGGTGTCAACAGTAAAATGGAACCGATCTTCTCTTGGATCGATCTTTTTTGCCCCTCAGCCTCCTTGGCCCTGTTATAGATCTCGATGGAAATCCTGGAGTAGATTTCCGTACCTGTGAGCTTTTCGAGCAGATCGGCTTTTTCGGACTGTTTTGCTTTGAGAAAGGTTGCAAAATCTCCCTGAGCCAACAGGACAGAGCGGGTAAACTGGTCAAATGTAAGCCCGGTCAATTCCCTCACCCGTTCCAGAAGTTCGGTCTTGGTTCCCTGTTCTTCCCGATTTTGGGTTAGGTTGGTCAATACCATTGTGGTGCTCTGGAGGGCACCGTCAGCCCTGCCACGGGCCCTCCTTACACGCCATTCGGAACGGTAGACCTCCCTATTCAAAGCAATAAATGTTACCGTTGCGTACCCCTCTGCACAACCCCTCCTGAGGACCGAGCGGGGGTCTCCTTGGTTGACACTCTGGCCGGGGATATCCTCTATGGGAATGTTTTCCACAGCCTGGTTTGTCCTGGGAGTCTTGTCGTACAGGGCAAGGCAAAGTGCGTCCAGGATGGTGGATTTACCCGATCCGGTATTGCCCGAAATTGCGAAAATACCAGCCGACTTCAATGGCTCGTCATTAAAATCTATAAGGAATTCCTCCTCCAATGAGGCCAGGTTTTTACCACCTATTTGCAAAATCTTCATCGTTGAACCTCCTTTTGTGCTTTCTCCATTGCCTCCGTGAAAAGTCTCTGCATCGTTTCCGGCATCCCCTCTCCTCCATACTTTGCAACAAAATATCCATTTGCTACTTCCAGAGGGTTTAGTTCTTTGACCTCACTGGACGATATCATTTTTGTGCCCGGACCCTTCTCTTTAAGTACGGCCTCTATACGGGTAAGTCTCACGGCTTTGCCAGTCAAAGCCCGCTCTATTTTGTGCCTGAGTGATGGCTCCGGACCATCGACCAGCACTTTGATCTCTATATAGGGGGATTGTACTGTAGCTTCGCCCTCTGGAAGCTGTGCCAGCTGATATAGTACCTCCTCTATTGCTGCCGGTGCAGAGGGGATTGTTACCAAACGGGCCGGGGGGTCAAATACCAATTGGGAAATTCCATCAGGGGCTATTATGGTTACCCCTTGCTTGTAGTTTTTTTCGGAGAAGGACATCGGGAGCGGAGACCCGGAATACCTTACGTTTTCGCGGCCACTTACTCGTTGTGCTTTGTGCAGGTGCCCCAATGCAGTATAGAGGAACTCCTGGTGGAAAGAATCGGGCGAAACAGCTTCCAATCCCCCTATGACACTCCTTTCCCACCTGTCGTTTTCGGATAACCGGGATCCTGTGGCCTGTAAATGACCCATGGCAATTATTGGCAGATCTTTGTACGAATCGGAATCCTTTACAAAACCGTGCAGTTGTTTGTACAATGCCTCAACCCCCAGGGAGTAACTACCGGCATCAGGATAGTCACCCTGCCTCAGGTAGGGAACGGCAAGGCATACCGCAGCCGGTTCTCCGTTGACTTTTACAGGGACTGCCAGGTATCCCAAATCGATTTCACCCGATGGGTCACGTCTTACTATCCCTCTGACAGTAATGTTGAGCCCCTCAAGCAATGGTGCAGGGGCCTCCAGCCTGGCTGCCGAGTCGTGGTTCCCCGCCACTATGATCACCTGCAATCCGGGGGCACACCGGGATATCTCCCACAGGAAGGTATAGTATAGGTTTTGTGCCCGTGCAGAGGGATTCGAGTTGTCGAACACATCTCCGCTTACCAGGAGCAGGTCGGCTTTTTGCTCAACAACTACCACTTTCAACCACTCCAGGAAAGCAACATGCTCCGGAGTACGGTCGTAATCAAAAAAAGTCTGCCCAAGGTGCCAGTCTGCTGTGTGTATGATTTTCATACAGCAAAGATAAGGGGTTTCTTTAAAAGTCTCTGAAAAAGAAAAAGGTCACTTCTTTTGAGAAAGTGACCTTTAATTTTTTGCTCCCCGTCTAGGACTTGAACCTAGGACCCCCTGATTAACAGTCAGGTGCTCTAACCAACTGAGCTAACGAGGAGTGTTATTTCCGTTTTGGGACTGCAAATATAAGGCGAAAAATTAAATATACAAATCTTTTAATGGTAATTTTTTTAACTTTGTATGATTGCAAAGAAAATTATGGATTTAGAGTTGATTTCAAAAATACTTAAAGCCCTTATTCTGGAAAACGACAGGGTTTCGTTGCCAGGTATGGGAAGTTTCATTGCAGAGATGGCACCCTCTGTGTTTTCGGACAGGGCCAGAGTCATACATCCGCCATTCAGGAGGATACTGTTTCGCCCGAGCGAAATTTGGAATGACCAATTGTTGGAAAAAGAGTATGCAGCAAACAAAGGGGTAAGTGAAGAGGAGGCCAGGAGGGATATATCGGAGCTTGTAAAAAGCCTTAAGTCGGAACTCAATGTGGCCAAAAGCGTAAGGATTCCCGAATTCGGGACCATGAGGGCTACCGAGCAAAACGATTATTTCTTTGTAGCAGACAAGGATCTTTTCAATTACACCGAAACATTTGGTCTTAAGCCTGTGAACGTAAAGTTGATGCCCAAAAGGGGTCAGGTTGAGGAGTTGACGGGCAAACCTGTGCCAAATTTTTTCCACAAAGAGAGCCACGATCCATTGATCAGGGAGATCCAACATGGGAGACTTTTGACGCCCACTGTTCATGAGCCAGTTATTGAAGATGTTGTGCTGTCTCAACCAGATATTGAACCGGATATACAACCGGTAATCCAACCTGAGTCTCAACCTATGGACTCGCAACCGGTTGAAAAACAACATATAGATTTACAATTTGATGAGCCGGAATCAGCCGATTCTCAGCCTGTTCAAATTGAAGAAGTAGTCCAAACCAAAGAAGTTTCTCATTCTGCGCATTCTCAGACAGATGAGTCACAACCGCTGGTATCGGAACATCGTCCTGCCTCAAAACCTGCAAAATATGCAGAGATTGTTTCCCCGAATAATGATGAAAGCAAAAAAAGGGACTCCGGTAAGTTTGTAAAAAGGGTAGTAGTAACACTTGCAGTCATCTTCACTGTAATAGTTGCAATTGTGCTGCTCTATGTGTTCAAAGATGAACTCAGGCCTTTTTGGGAGTGGATACTATACAATAAGGAGGAGCGTGAACTCCTCCGTAATGTTGGGTCTTCTTACTAAAAAATCAGCTGATCGTTGATCCGTCGGAGAGCCTCTCCTCGGGTGTCACTATCTTCATTTTTCCATTATCTTCCTTAGCCATTAGGATCATTCCACGGGATTCTATACCCTTGATTTTTCTTGGGGCAAGGTTTGCCAATATGCAAATCTGTTTGCCAACCATCTCTTCGGCTGTGTAATATTCGGCAATTCCGGAAACTATCGTGCGTTTGTCCAGCCCGGTGTCGATGGTTAGTTCGAGTAACTTGTCGGTTTTTGGGACTCGTTTGGCTTCCAGGACAGTAGCTGTACGGATGTCCATTTTCATGAAATCGTCATAGCTGCACTCCTCTTTTAGAGGTAAAGCTGTAGGTTGCAAGGGTTGGCTTGCCGCCTGGTCGGTATCGTTTGTATTGTTGCTCTCTTTGGTGTTGTTGAGTTTGTTTATCTGGAACTCGATTTCGCTATCCTCAATTTTCTCGAAAAGAAGGCGGGCTTCGTTCAACTTGTGGCCGGCATCGAGGATTGACGGTTGCCCGAAGGCTTTCCAGCTGATATTCCCCAGGTTAAGGATTTCCCGCAGTTTTGCAGAGGTGAAAGGGAGGAAAGGTTCGAACGCAACCGAAAGGTTGGCACATATCTGGAGTGAAATATTGAGAATTGTTGCAACCCTCTCCATATCGCTTTTCGCAAGTTTCCATGGTTCGGTATCGGTAAGATATTTGTTGCCAAGCCTTGCAAGGTTCATGGCCTCCCTCAAGGCTTCACGGAAATGGTATGTCTCCAGGTTTTGTTCGATACTGGTGCGGATGGCGGGTATTGCCGCCAGTACCTCTTTGTCGGCTTGCTCCAGGTTAGCAGCCGAAGGGACTTCCCCTCCAAAGTATTTATGGGTAAGTACCACAGCCCTGTTCACGAAATTCCCGAAGATGCCTACGAGCTCGCTGTTGTTGCGGGTCTGGAAATCCTTCCAGGTAAAATCATTGTCTTTGGTTTCGGGAGCATTGGCGCAAAGCACATAGCGGAGCACATCCTCCTTGCCGGGAAACTCTTCCAGGTATTCATGTAACCACACGGCCCAGTTCCGGGAGGTGGATATCTTATTCCCCTCAAGGTTTAGGAATTCATTGGCAGGTACGTTTTCGGGCAAGATATAGCCATCTCCGAAGGCTTTGAGCATGGATGGGAATACAATACAGTGGAATACTATGTTGTCCTTTCCTATGAAATGGACCAGTTTGGTATCTTCGTTCTTCCACCAGGTTTCCCATTCATCGGGCATAAGCTCTATAGTATTGGAGATATATCCTATTGGTGCATCGAACCATACATACAGAACCTTCCCATGTGCCCCCTCCACCGGTACAGGGACACCCCAGTCCAGGTCGCGGCTCACAGCCCTTGGTTGCAGCCCTCCATCCAGCCATGATTTACACTGGCCATACACATTGGTTTTCCACTCCTTGTGCCCTTCAAGGATCCACTCCTTGAGCCATGGCTCGTACTGGTCCAGCGGAAGATACCAGTGGGATGTCTTTTTCATTACAGGGGTGTTTCCGCTCAGGGTAGACCTCGGGTTGATCAGTTCGGTGGGAGAGAGGGTGCTGCCGCATTTCTCACATTGGTCCCCGTATGCATTTTCGGCAGAGCATTTGGGACAGGTGCCTGTTATGTAGCGGTCGGCCAGGAACTGACCGGCTTCCTCATCGTAGTATTGTTCGCTCTCCTTCTCTATGAAGTTGCCTTGGTCGTATAGCTTGCGGAAGAATTCTGCAGCCGTTTTGTGATGGATTGCAGAGCTGGTACGGGAGTAAATGTCAAATGTTATCCCTAACCGTTCAAAAGAATCTTTGATTATATGGTGGTATTTGTCGACTATCTCCTGTGGGGTGCAGTTGTTTTGCTTGGCCTTTATGGTGATAGGGACACCGTGCTCGTCCGAACCGCAAATAAAACGGACATCTTCACCACGCATTCGGAGATAACGGCAGTAAATATCGGCAGGAACGTAAACTCCTGCCAGATGCCCGATATGAACCGCTCCGTTTGCGTAGGGCAGTGCTGCTGTCACAAGATGTCTTTTGTATTTGCTATCCATATGAATGTCTGTTATATTGTTACTATTGGTTATTTTTATGAGGCGACAAAGTTACAAAAAATGTTAAATGGTCAACCTTTTGAGCTCCTTGGAAAAGGAGTTGCGGATGTGCATCAATATCTGAACCTGTTCCATAAGTTCGTTTTGTATTTGTGCGTCTCCGGATTTTTCGGCATCGGCCAATTTGTTACATATCTCTTGGTATGCAATTGCGGTAATCTTGGCCTTATATATTAGGATTGACTTGGGTACGACAACCGGCAGCATCTGCTCCTCGGGGGTTACGGATTCTACAAAAATCTTCACTGTGAGGGAGTGCTCCTGATGCAGTATATCCAAAATTACCTGTACGATTTGCGGGTCGGGGTGGTTTATGAAATATTTTTGGATATATTCCTGTCCCTTTTCCCTGATTTTGTAATACTCGTCAAAGATTTTTTTATAAACCAGGTTTTGCAGCTCCAGGTCGTCGTTTTGCAATTCGTTGAGTATAAATTGAGAAACACTAATTGCAACCTTAGCCTCGGGAGACGTTGGGTCGTTTTGGGATTCTGTCCCGTACAAGTTGGATTCGCCGTGTCTGATAAGATAGTAAAGCAGCTCTTTCTCGGCGGGCTCACAGTAAGTGCCGGTGATAAACTCGGGAATCTTTTCCCCTGTTTCCAACGGAGGGAAATATTTGGGCATTCCGGGTTCGGACCGGCTTTCGGTAGTTTGCCCATAGGCTCCGTACTGCTTCTTTTTCCTCAGTTTCTTTACCTCGTCCGAGAGAATCTCCTCGGCAATGTTGAGCCGTTGTGAGCACTCCTCAATATAGACAGCCCGGCTGATTGCATCGGGAATCACAGAGATGCTTGCAACCACCTCCGATATGAGTTGTGCCCTTTTGAGCGGGTCTTTTTTTGTGTCGTCACTTAGCAGGCGGGTTTTGAAAGCGATGAAATCCTCTTCGGACTCATCCAGGAATTTGCGTAGGGCCTGGGGCCCTTTTTTACGGGCAAAAGAATCGGGGTCTTCGCCGTCGGGAAATAGTACAACCTTTACTCTCAATCCCTCTTCCAGCAACATGTCTATTCCCCTGAGTGAGGCTTTGATACCTGCAGGGTCACCGTCGTACAGGACTGCAACTTCGGGGGTGAACCTTTTTACAAGCCTTATCTGTTCGGTTGTAAGGGAGGTGCCGCTCGAGGCTACAACATTTTCTACGCCTGCCTGGTGGAACGAAATTACATCGGTATAACCCTCGACCAGGTAGCATTTTTGAAGTTTGGCTATGGAACTCTTGGCCTGGAAGATACCGTAAAGGGATTTGCTCTTTACATAGATTTCGGTTTCGGGGGAGTTGATGTATTTTGCTATGTTTTTGTCACTCCGCAAGGTCCTCCCTCCAAAGGCAATTACCCTGCCCGATATGGAGTGTATCGGAAACATGACCCTTTCGTAAAACCTGTCAACCACATCCTTGCCGGCTTCCCTCTCTACCGAGAGCCCCGAATCTACAAGGTACTCCTTTTTGTACCCGGCCTTTTGTGCAGCACTGCTCATGGAGTCCCTTCCGCCGGGAGCCCAACCAAGGGAGAACTTTTTGATGGTTTCGTTTGTAAACCCGCGTTCCTTGAAATAGCCAATTCCAACGGATATGCCTTGGTCGGTTTCCCAAAGCGATTTTTGATAAAAATCCGATGCAAACTGGGTAACTGCAAGTATGGACTCCGAACGTAACCGGTTTTCGGCCTCTGCCTGGGTCTCCTCTTTGTCCTGGACCTCGATTCCAAACTTTCTGCCGAGGTATTTGAGGGCATCCACGTAACCGAGATGCTCATGCTCCATGATAAAGTTGACTGAGTTACCGGCTTTGCCGCAACCAAAGCATTTGTATATCCCTTTTGCCGGGGAAACTGAGAAGGATGGTGTTTTTTCATGATGAAAAGGGCAGCAAGCTGTGTAGTTTGCCCCCCTTCTCCTCAAAGCCACGAAATCACTGACTACGTCGACGATCTGCGCGGCATCCAGTATCCTGTCTATAGTATCCTTACTGATCATCTGCTTTTAGGAAGCTTTTGAAGCCAACGGCCTTCCTTACCTCCTTCATTGTTGCCTGTGCGCTTTCCCGCGCCATTTCCGTTCCCCTTTTGACTACCTTGCGCAAATACTCCCCGTCACTATAGATCTCTTCTATCCTGGCTTTTATGGGTGCAGTTTGTTTTATGATATCGTCTGCCAGTTGTTTCTTGAGGTCTCCGTAACGGATTGTGCAGTTGTTGTAACTCTCTGTAAAGTGGTCTACAGTGGATTGGTCCGAAACAATTTTGAGCAGGGTAAAGAGGTTTTCCACCGATTGGGCCATTGGCGAACCGGGCTCGGTGGGGCCACTGTCGGTAACGGCACGCATCACCTTTTTCCTTATGCTCTTTTCGTCGTCACACAGGTAAATCCCGTTTCCTTCACTTTTGCCCATCTTGCCGCTGCCGTCCAATCCGGGAACCTTGACCAGGTCACTTCCAAAGTTGAATGCCTGGGGTTCGGGGAACACCTCGGTGTTGTATAGGGTGTTGAACCTGCGGGCAAGTACCCTTGCCACCTCCAGGTGTTGCTCCTGGTCTTTGCCTACCGGAACCAGGTTGGCCCTGTGGATAAGGATGTCGGCAGCCATCAGTACGGGGTAGGTCAATAATCCGGCATTCACATTGTCGGGGTTTTGCCTTACCTTGTCTTTGAACGAGGTTGTCCTTTCCAGCTCACCTTTGTATGCAATCATATTGAGCAATACATACAACTCGGTGATTTCGGGGACATCACTTTGTACAAATATGGCAGATTTTTCGGGGTCCAGTCCGGAGGCCAGGTATTCGGCAAGTATGGTCCTTACCCCGGCATGAAAGTCATCGGGGTGAGGGTGGGTTGTGAGGGAGTGCAGGTCGGCAATGAAAAAGTAGCAGTTGTAATTGTCCTGCATCTTGATGTAGTTGCGCAACGCACCATAGTAATTTCCCAAATGCAGGTGTCCGGTGGAACGGATCCCGCTTAAAACAATTTCCATCTTTTGGTTTAATCTGATTATTCGTTATTTTCCAGCAATTTGAGGCGGATCTTTTGCTCTACTTCCTCCATGAGGGTGGGGTTGTCCAGCAGGATCTGCTTTACGGATTCCCTTCCCTGCCCCAGTTTGTCGTCGCCGTAACTAAACCATGAGCCGCTCTTTCTGATGATTCCAAAATCAACTCCAAGGTCAATAACTTCGCCAATTTTGGAGATGCCTTCACCAAAGACAATGTCGAACTCGGCTTTGCGGAAAGGGGGAGCCAGTTTGTTTTTCACAATCTTTACCCTCACCCTGTTGCCTGTTGCCTCCTCGCCATCTTTGAGTTGGGTGATTCGGCGCACGTCTACACGCACCGAGGAGTAAAACTTGAGTGCGTTACCTCCTGTGGTAGTCTCGGGATTCCCGAACATTACACCGATCTTGTCCCTTAGCTGGTTGATAAATATACAGCATGTATTGGTCCTGCTGATGTTGGCTGTCAGTTTCCTGAGAGCCTGGCTCATGAGCCTTGCCTGCAGCCCCATTTTGGAATCCCCCATCTCTCCTTCGATCTCGGCCTTTGGGGTCAGGGCAGCAACAGAGTCAATCACAATGACGTCAATTGCACCACTACGGATAAGGGCATCGGTGATTTCCAGTGCCTGCTCGCCGTTGTCGGGTTGGGAGATGAGCAGTGTGTCTACATCTACTCCCAGTTTTTTTGCATATGTCCTGTCAAAAGCGTGCTCGGCATCAATTATTGCTGCAACCCCGCCCTTCTTTTGGGCCTCGGCTATAGCGTGTATCGCAAGTGTTGTCTTACCACTGGATTCCGGTCCGTAAATCTCTACCACACGGCCTCTCGGATACCCGCCGATGCCAAGTGCATAGTCCAACGTAATGGAACCCGAAGGAATTGTTGAAACCTCCCATTTTGGCTGCTCTCCCATCTTCATCACAGTGCCTTTGCCGTAATCTTTCTCGATTTTGTCTAAAGTAGCCTGAAGGGCCTTTAGCTTTTCCGGGCTTATTCCGGCACTTTGTTTAACTTCTTCACTCTCCTTTGCCATAATATTTAAAGTTTTAAATTCATGCAAAAATAACAAATGATTTTTATTTTCTCTAACTTTGCCCTATGAAAAAATGGTTACTGGGTCTTACCCTGGAAGAATTACAGCAAATAACAAAGGATCTGTCACTTCCGTCGTTTACGGCAAAACAGTTGGCTCACTGGCTGTATGTAAAAAAAGTATCTTCGGTTGAGCAAATGTCCAATCTCTCCAAGGAGAGCCGGGAGTTGCTTTCCAGGGATTACGAAGTGGGTGGTTTTGCCCCGTCACATACCACAACTTCTTTGGACGGAACTGTCAAATACCTTTTCCCTTCGCTGTGCGGGACCGATATTGAGGCTGTGATGATTCCCGATGCCGAGAGGGCAACCCTATGCATTTCTTCCCAGGCAGGCTGCAAAATGGGATGTGAATTTTGCATGACCGGCAGGATGGGATTCAAGGGAAACCTGAGTGCAGGAGAGATAATTTCACAAATCCTCAATGTTGCCGAGAGCGACTCGCTCACCAACATTGTTTTCATGGGAATGGGTGAGCCATTGGACAACTACACAGAGGTAATCAAAAGTACCCTGATACTTACCTCAGCCTGGGGGTTCGGGTGGAGCCCCAAACGAATAACTGTCTCTACAATAGGGGTGCACAAGCACTTGGTCGATTTTCTTGAGAATTCCCGTTGTCATCTTGCCATCTCCCTTCATAATCCGTTTGACAGGCAAAGGGAAGAGATGATGCCTGTGCAAAAGGCTTGGCCAATCTCAGAAACCGTGGAGATGATCAAAAAATTTGATTTTTCGGGGCAGAGGAGGGTTAGTTTCGAATATATAATGTTTTCCGGGTGGAACGATTCCAAAAAGGAGGCCGATGCTCTTGCCAGGATGCTGAAAGGACTGGAGTGCAGGGTCAACCTGATACGGTTTCACCAAATTCCTGATTTTCCGCTGAAACCTTCGCCTGATGCAATCATGGTGATGTTCCGTGACAGGCTCAACAACTCCGGAATAATGACTACCATAAGGGCCTCCCGGGGCGAAGACATTATGGCTGCCTGCGGGATGCTCAGCAGTGACAAAAACAAATAAACCAAACTTATGAAAAAACATCTTTTATTTGCAGTAACCGCTCTCTTGTTGCTCTCATGCAGCAGTGACAAGGATGCCCTTACAGGAGATATTTGGAGGGGCACGCTTTTGACCAAAAGCTCTGCCGGAATTCCTTTCAATTTTAGGTTTACCGGAGCCGATACCGCTCTGTTAATGGAAATTTACACCGGTGACCATGTGTACAAAGTGGATGAGATAGAGGTTACAGACGACTCGGTATTCATTGAGATGCCTTTGTTCGGATCTTCCTTCAGGCTTGCCCGTTCCGAGGGAAAATTGGCCGGGGAGTTCATACGAAGCTCTTATACAATGCCGTTCGAAGCACAAAAAGGGGTTGCCGGCCGTTTTGACTCCTTGCATATCTCATCCGGTAGGGCCCATGGCCGTTGGCTTGTAATAATTGGCGAAAAAAGGCTGATAGGTGAGTTTAACGAAAGCGACAGTATGATTACCGGTTCGTTCCTTACACCTACCGGAGACTACAGATATTTCGAAGGTGTGCTTGACAAGGAGGGAACCATCATGATGTCTAGTTTCGATGGTGGTTTTGTCAGATTCTTCACAGCCACCACCGACGGGGAGAACCTAAGGAAACTTAAAATGTACAGTGGATTCGACGGTGAAGAGACAGGGTGGGGATTCCGTGCCGACAGTCTGGAGCTGCCGGATGCATATTCGGTTACAGGAATGAAAAAGGGCTATAAATCGTTAGGGTTTTCCTTTCCAAACCTCAATGGTGAGATGGTTTCGCTGTCGGACCAAAAATTCAAGGATAAAGTTACTATTGTGCAGATCAGTGGTTCATGGTGCCCGAATTGCCTGGACGAAAGCGAATATCTTTCGGCGGTTTATGAAAAGTACTCCCCTGGTCTGGAGGTAATTGCTTTGGCTTTTGAGCGGGCTGACAGTTTTGAAGAGGCAAAAAAGGCAGCAGGTAAGCTAGCCTCAGTTGCCGGGATTCCGTATGATGTGCTGGTTACATCCCAAACACCGGCAAAGGTAGGAGAAGCTCTGCCGGAGCTTGAAAACTTCAAAGCATTCCCAACCACAATAATCATCGATAAAAAAGGGGCAGTAAGGAAAATCCACTCGGGTTTCTCAGGACCCGGAACTGGTGTGCATTTCCAAAAATACAAGATGGAGTTCGAAAAATTTTTGGATGAACTCATAGCAGAGTAACAATGGCGGGGGATGAGGTGATATTCAAAGCCGCCTTGTCGGCCATGCAAAGGCTATGCTCCCGCAGGGAGTATTGTACCGGTGATATCCAAAAACGGCTCAGCAAGTACAACCTTGACCCGGAACAAATGCATTTGATATCTACATCCCTTGCAAAAGACGGCTTCGTTGATGATTTGCGTTTTGCCAGGGCCTTTGTAAGGGATAAAACCCGTCTTAGCGGATGGGGTGCAAAAAAGATTGCATGGACACTAAAAGGCAAAGGTGTAGCGGATGATATCATCAAAGAATCGCTAAATGAGATACCATCCGAAGGTGAGGCTGATAGACTGGAATTGATTTTGATGACCAAGTTAAAGAGTATGAAAAAAGCAACAGAGAGTTGTAAGCTGAGAGCCAGTCTTATACGATTTGCACTCTCCAGAGGGTTCGGCTATGAGCACTCTGTGGGTGTGGTGAACAAAATAGTGGCTAACTTTGTAGAGGAATAATAGAATTTAAATTTGAAATAAATGTATTCACTGGATCTGGGAAAAGAGATCCGTCAGCGGATTTTGGCGCTGGGGAGGTCTCTTTGACATCGCTAACAAAAAAGAACAATTAAAAGAAGGGGAAAAACGAAGCCTCGAGGCAGGTTTCTGGAATAATCCTGCAGAGGCAGAGCAGTATCTCAAAGGGTTGTCTTCGGTAAAGGCTTGGGTTAAAAGCTATTCTGAGCTGGAGTCTATGGCAGAGGACCTGGTTGTGCTGTCGGACTTTTACAAGGAGGATCCTTCCCTCGAAAAAGAGGTCGATGAGCATTATAGAGCATTGCTGGGTAAAGTAGAGGATTTGGAGGTGAAGAGCATGCTTGGTAACGAAGGGGACAACCTCGGTGCCATACTCAAAATCAACTCCGGTGCAGGAGGTACCGAAAGCAACGACTGGTCTTCAATGCTCATGCGAATGTATGTCCGTTGGGGCGAAAGGAATGGATACAAGGTCCATATCTACGACATGATAGAAGGAGAAGAGGCCGGAATAAAGTCTGTCACAATAGAATTCGAAGGGGATTTTGCATACGGCTATCTTAAAACAGAGAGCGGGGTCCACCGTTTGGTCAGGATCTCACCTTTCAATGCCCAGGGAAAGAGACAGACAACTTTCTCATCGGTATTCGTTTACCCTGCCGTGGACGACACCATCAACATTGAGATCAATCCGGGAGACCTGGAGTGGGATACCTTTCGGTCGGGAGGTGCAGGGGGGCAAAACGTGAATAAGGTAGAGACAGGGGTAAGGGTCAGGCACCTTCCTTCGGGGATAGTCGTGGATAACACCGAGACCCGTTCACAGTTGGACAACAGGCAAAACGCTCTGAGGATATTAAAGTCGCACCTTTACGAACTGGAGCTTCGCAAACGCAGGGAAAAGGAGGCCGAACTGGAGGGAAAGAAATTGAAAATAGAGTGGGGTTCCCAAATAAGGAGCTATGTGCTGCACCCCTATAAAATGGTCAAAGACAACAGGACCGGTTATGAAACTACAGACACCCAGGAGGTACTTGATGGTGGCCTAAACGACTTCATGAAGGAATTTTTGCTGAACAACTCTTCGGCATCAAATTAGATAATTTTTTAAACAATTTTGTGAGATGGAATTTAAATTTCAAGAGATGTTCCCGCTGGGAAAGGAGAAGACCGAGTATCATCTGCTGACAAAAGATTACGTTACCGTAACTGAGTTTGACGGCAGGGAGATTGTAAAAGTGGATCCGGAGGGGCTGAGGCTTTTGGCAAAGCAGGCTATGCATGATATTGCCTTTATGTTAAGGCCGGAACATAACGACATGGTTGCAAAGATACTCAACGATCCGGAGGCAAGTGTGAACGACAGGGCTGTTGCGATCACCATGCTTCTTAACGCCGATATATCATCCAAGGGTGTTTTGCCTTTTTGCCAGGACACCGGTACGGCAACGATTGTTGCCAAAAAAGGAGAGAGGGTCTGGACAGGGGCAAATGACGAGGAGGCATTGAGCCATGGGGTCTTTGATACCTATACAAACGACAATCTGAGGTATTCGCAGACTATCCCTCTGGATATGTACACCGAGAAGAATTCCGGCAACAACTTGCCTGCTCAAATTGACATTTACTCCACTGAGGGAGATGAATACAAGTTCTTGTTTGTTGCCAAGGGAGGCGGCAGTGCAAACAAAAGCTTTTTATTCCAGGAGACCAAAGCGTTGCTAAATCCTGCAACTTTGGAAAAATACCTGGTAGAGAAAATGAAGCTGCTGGGAACATCGGCCTGCCCTCCCTACCACATTGCATTTGTGATAGGCGGAACCTCTGCAGAACAATGCATGAAAACGGTAAAACTGGCCTCTGCAAAATACCTGGACGAGCTTCCCAAAATGGGGAGCGAAGCGGGACATGCCTTCCGGGACCTTGAGATGGAGGCTAAATTGCTTAAGGCTGCCAACTCCCTGGGCATTGGGGCTCAGTTCGGGGGTAAATATTATGCACATGATATTCGTGTAATAAGGTTGCCTAGGCATGGTGCAAGCTGTCCTGTAGGGATGGGTGTCTCCTGTAGTGCCGACCGTAATGTGAAGGCAAAGATAAACAAGGAGGGAATCTGGCTGGAGACCTTGGATTCAAACCCGGCAAGGTTGATTCCCGATAAATACCGTGTGGCCGGGGCAACCCACAAAGGTGGTGTGAAGATTGACCTCAACCGTCCAATGAAAGAGATCCTTGCCGATCTCTCCAAATATCCGGTTTCTACATTCCTGCTGTTAAGCGGAACAATCGTTGTAGCCAGGGATATTGCCCATGCAAAGCTAAAGGAGAGGATTGATTCGGGTGAGGGGCTTCCTCAGTACGTAAAGGATCATCCCATCTATTATGCAGGTCCGGCCAAAACACCGGCTGGTTTTGCCAGTGGCTCTTTCGGACCCACCACTGCAGGAAGGATGGATTCATATGTAAATCTCTTGCAGAGCCATGGAGGCAGCATGATCATGATTGCCAAGGGTAACCGGAGCAAACAGGTTACCGACTCATGCAAACAGTACGGAGGCTTTTACCTGGGAAGCATAGGAGGGCCGGCTGCAATCCTGGCGCAGGAAAACATCAAAAAGGTAGAACTGCTGGAGTATCCCGAGCTTGGAATGGAGGCAATCTGGAAAATTGATGTGGAGAACTTCCCTGCATTCATCCTGGTTGATGACAAGGGGAACGACTTCTTTTCGGGGTTGTTGTAATTTTCCGGCAGAAAAGGGGAATCCGGAATTGTCAGTACGGTTCGGTATGTATGATAATCTGGGTTCCCTTTCCAAATCTGCTGCGAATTTCCACTTCTATTTCGGATGCAATATCGTGTGACCTCACAAATGTGATGTTGCGGTCCAGTTTTATATGAACATCGATTGCATAAACATTGCCAATCTTTCGTGTCCTTAGGTGATGGTACAGTTGTATATCGGAGTGGCTGGTGAGTATATCTTCTATTTGTTCAACGACTTCGGAGGGCAGCGAGGATTCCAGAAGTTCTTTGATGCTTGGCATTGCCAGCTGGTATGCAACTTTGAATATGAAAATGCTCACGATCACTCCGGCTATGGGGTCCAGGATGCGCCAGTTGTCGCCTAAAAAAATTGCTCCCGAAATTCCCAAAGCAGTACCTAAAGAGGAGAGGGCATCGGATCGGTGGTGCCACCCGTTGGCAATCACAACGTCACTGTTTATTTTCTTACCTTCCCTGATTGTATAGCGGAACAGCAACTCTTTGGAAACTATGGATACTATAGCCGCCCAAAAGGCTATCATTCCGGGTTGTGCGATGGGTTCTCCACGGAGGGCCATCAATATGTGTCTGGCGCCGTTTATCAGGATCCCGGCGGCAACACCAACCAAAACAAGCGAAATAATCAGCGTTGCAAAAGTCTCGAATTTGCCGTGTCCGTAATGGTGGGATTCGTCACTCTCCTTTCCCGAAACATTCACAAATGCCAGGACAACAACATCGGTGGCAAAATCCGAAACCGAATGGACTGCATCTGCAACCATGGCCGAGCTGTTGCCAAGTATACCTGCTACCAGCTTTGCTGCCGATAGCAGCAGGTTTATGAAAAACCCTGCCACTGTGACCTTTTTGGCTATCTTTGTCCTTTGTTCCATTGCTGTTTTGGCGGTTAAACAAAGTGTAAAGATAAGTGTTTTATTGATTCACATAAATGAAGTATATGTTTTTTATAATAGTACTGGGGGTAACATTATCAATCAATAGTTATGTTTTTTTGAGAGGATGGCAGCTAATGCCACCCTCATTTATTGTCAGGATCCTTTACACTGTTGCATTTTGGGGAATGACTTCGGTTTTTTTCCTGAGGATGTACAAAGGTGATGTTTTTTCGCCTTCCCTCTCCCTGCTCCTTTCGGAGGTGGGCTTTACCTGGCTTACAGCAGTTATCTACCTGGCAATGTTTGCCCTTGTGATAGATCTATTAAGGATAACCAACCATTTCACAGGCTTTTTCCCATTGGCAGTCACCACGAATCCCATTGTTGCTGCAAGATTGACCGGGGCTGCGGTTGTATTGGCTGTTAGCTCCCTTTTGGTTCATGGTTATTACAAATTCAACAACCCGCAGGTTACCCGATTGGAAATTAACATTGAAAAACCCCTGCAAGAAAACGCTTTAAGGATAGTTTTGATTAGCGACATACACCTTAGCTCCTACATTAACGGAGAGCACCTTGACAAGTATGTGACAATGATCAATAAAGAGGAGCCCGACCTGGTACTCATTGCCGGGGATATTGCCGACAGGAATCTCAAGCCGTTGGAAGAGTGGGATATCTCGGAGAGGTTCAAACGAATCAAATCCCGATACGGGGTTTATGCAATAAGTGGGAATCATGAGTTTTATGGAGGCGAAAGGGAGAAGATTTACAATTATATACGCTCATCAGGTATCAACTTGTTGGTAGATTCCGTAGCCATGGCTGCAGGCGGAGTCCAGATAGTGGGAAGGGACGACCGGACCAATCGCAACAGACTGCCCTTGGACCAACTCATGGAAGGTGTCGACCATAAACTTCCGGTTGTATTACTCGATCATCAGCCGTTTGGATTGGAGGAGGCCCAACACAATGGAGTTGACCTTCAGTTGTCTGGTCATACCCATAATGGTCAGTTTTGGCCCGGCAACCTCATTGTAAATGCCATGTATGAGATTGCTTATGGTTATGGTCGAAAGGGAAATACTCATTATTTTGTTACATCGGGAATTGGATTGTGGGGGCCAAAATTCAGGATAGGTACTGTTTCCGAAATTGTTGTGATAGATATGAAAAATGGTTGATAAGCCATTTTTATTGAACAAGAGGGTAGGAAATGGCGTTGATTAATGTCAAATATAAAGTTTTACGGAAACATTAACTATAGCATAGATGAAAAAGCTTACCAACCTATTGGCTGCAATCCTGATATTAGTTGCAATGCCGCTAAATGGCCAAGTCCATTTAAACCTGACTCTCAATGAGTTTTTATCCAAAATCCAAACCAGTAACCTGGAATACGTGGCAGAAAAGCTGAATATGGATATTGCAGATGCCCAAATAATTTCGGCGTCGGTATTCAATAATCCATCCTTGGGGCTCTCATATTACAACAACGAACTCAAAAGCATGCAAATGGGTCAAGGTGCATTTGCTGAGGTATCACAAACTTTTTCACCCGGCAGGAGACCAGCTGCCATAAACATAGCCAAGAGTGAAAAGGAGCTGACATCTGCTTTGCTTACCGACTACCTGAGGGTGTTGAGACAGGATGCCGTGAATTTATGGCTGGAGGTTGTCAAGATGAGGCAGCTTTATCAGATTAAGAAAGAGAGCTACAATGACCAGCTGGCACTTATGGAATCTGACAGTTTGTCGAGGGGTGCCGAATACAACCGGGATCTGGATATTCTTCAGAATCGAGTTGAGACAGGTATCTTGTACTCCGAAATCCTTGACATGAGCAACGAACTCAACAATCTGTACATTTCGATCACCGGACTGTGCGGAGTTAATGTGTCAGATACTCTATTCATACCAGAAAAACGTAACATTTATAACGACAAGGTTTACAACCTGGAAAGCCTTATGGGCAAAGCCTTGGAAAACCGGTCCGATATTGTTGCTGCGCGTAAAGAGACGGATGTTTCCAAATACCTGCTCAAGGCAGCAAAAGTTGAGCGGATACCGGAATTCGACGTATTCCTCGGATACGGGATCAATGCAGAGGTGAGGAATGAGTTGGCTCCTGCACCCAAGTTTGGAGGTTTCGAGGTTGGAGTCTCGTTCCCGATTCCTTTGTTCAACCGCAACAAAGGAGGTATATCGGCTGCCCAGAGTGAATTGAAACAATCCGAACTACGTTATATTGCAGCACAAAACCAGGTACGGAACGAGCTCATACAGGCGTTCAACAACTTTAACCATACGACTAAAAAATTAAATTTGTTCAAGGCGGGTTTGGTCAAGAGTGCAAAAGATGCCCTGGACCAAAAAAGGGGCGAATATTACAGGGGTGAGATTCATTTGATCGAAGTTTTGGACGCCCAAAGGAGTTATGACGAAATATTGGCATCATTCTACTCCGCAATTTATGATAAATCACAGGCTCTGGTTGCACTGGAAAGTGCAGCAGGAGTTTGGGATATTGAATAGTGTTGTTTTGGATGGGGGGTTACCAGCTGCCGCCTGCGCCCCCTCCGCCAAAGCCTCCGCCTCCAAAACCACCAAAACCTCCACCTCCGAAGCCACCACCGCTTCCGAAACCACCCGAAGAACGGCCCCTCCCTCCCGAAGAGAGCATAGAACCAAGGATAAGCAGGTCAAGAGCACTCGGGCCTTTACGGCCACCACCGCCAATATGGGTGCCGCCCCCTCTGTTGCTTAAGGCAGCGACTATCACAAATATTGCAACAAACAGAGCAACAATGACTGCACCTGCAACTGCACCTGCATTTTCACTGTCGTTATACTGTTTGTAGCTGTATTCTCCGGCTGCTATCGGTAGAATCACATCCAGTGCAGCGTTTATACCTCCGAAATAATCGTCCAGTTTAAAGTGAGGGATCATTTCGTTCTCCACTATCCGTTTGCAGATTGCATCGGGGAGGGCACCTTCCAAACCGTAGCCGGTTGCTATGAAGGCTTCGCCACGTTCGTTGCCTCGCTTGGGTTTTAAAAGTATGACAATTCCATTGTTGAATTTATCGTCGCCCACTCCCCATTTTTGGCCGATCTCGAATGCTGTTGCCGAAGCTGCGTTATCCAGCTTTGGCAAAGTAACAATCACAACCTGGTTGGATGTAGAGTCGTTGAACGATACGAGCCTGGATTCGAGTGCCTGAACTTGCCCGGCATCAAATACTGCTGCAAGGTCGTTGACCAGTCTTGCAGGTACCGGTTTCCCGGGTACCTGGGAAAAAGAGAGCAAAGGTGCTGCAATGAAAAAGAGTACCCAGGGTATAATTCTATTCGCCAAAAGAGATTTCATTACTCTGTTCGTTTACGTCGTCAGACTGGTAAGCAAAATATTTCTTGAGATTTTCGCCTGCCATTTCAATTACGGCAATCAAACCATCGGCTGCACGATTCTCTTTGAGGTGTTGAAGCAGGATCTCCTTCTCGGTATCCCAAAAACCTTCGGGAACCTTTTCATTGATGCCGTTATCACCAATGATGGCAAATTTATGGGATTTCCATGCTATGTATATGAGCACTGCGTTCCTCTCTTTTGTGCGGTGCATCTTTAGTTGGTTGAACACTGTGATTGCCCTTCCAACAGGATCCCCCGGGCAAGAGGACTCGATATGTACCCTGATTTCGCCCGAAGTGTTGAGCTCGGCACCTTCGATGGCTTTTACAACCTGTGCCTTCTCATCGTCAGTCAGGAATTTTTTGCTGCCCACGGCTAAAACTCTACAACAGGTGCATTTTGGGCACCTTCGTTAGCTTCGAAGTAGGCTTTTCTTTCGAATCCGAACATTCCCGCAAAGATGTTTTTGGGGAACTGGCGTATTGTGGTGTTGTACAGACGTGCAGTTTCGTTGAATTTTTGACGTTCAACGGTTATCCGGTTTTCTGTGCCCTCCAGTTGAGCCTGAAGCTCAAGGAAGTTTTGGTTTGCCTTGAGGTCGGGGTACTGCTCAACCACTACCATGAGGCGCGATAATGCTTGTGACAGCTCGCCCTGTGCGCTCTGGAACCGGGCCATGGTTTCGGCTGTCATATTGGTAGGGTCTATGGTTGTCTGGGTTGCTTTTGCCCTCGCGTTCACAACTGCCTCCAGGGTTTCGCTCTCATGTGAGGCGTAACCTTTTACAGTAGCCACAAGGTTGGGAATAAGGTCGGCCCTCCTTTGATAAACGTTCTCTACCTGTGCCCATGCGGTGGTAACCTGCTCCTCCTGGAGCACCATTTTATTGTAGCTGTTTTTTACCCACATAAATGCTACAAGCGCAATACCTGCTATAACAAGCAGGGTTATGATACCTTTGGAAAGTTTCATACTCTTAATATATTAAGTTGTTAAACTGTTACTGTGCAATTCGGACACACCTTACAGATGCAGCAAAGAAATCCTTGCCTGCATAGTTGTAAGGGAAGTTGGAGCTGTTGAAATGGATGAAACGATACTCACCATTGTTGTTGTCCTTGAGTGATGCACTCCACCAAAAACCAAACTCGTTAATATTGGCAAAACTCTTGAAATAATTGGTTGAGCTGCCTGCAGGAAGAGCGTTCCAGCCCTCATTGTTTGTTTTGGTGTTTTCGGGACTGTATTTCCATACCGACTTTCCGTTGAGCATCGCATTAGCTGCTGCTTTTTGACCTAATCCCTTCCATTCGTTTTCGAAAGAGAGCGGGGATCCATTGATTGCATGGGCCAGATTCTCCCAATCCTCCCTTGTGGGAATCCTCCAGCCATCGGGGCATATTCCTTGAGGACCTGATCCGAGACCAGTGGCTGTTGCTCCGCCGGTGGCCTCCATCCATGTATATAGTGTGCCGTAAATTTCGTTGAGAGCCCTGACACTGTCGTATTGTTTGCCGGCGCCATTCCATTTGAGGTTGGATGCAAACCAGTCGAGGTTGCCGATTTTCCTGTAGGGGTAAACCCGTCCGTCCCTGGAGTCGGTAATTGTGTTTTGACCAGGCATGGTGCCGGAGAAGGAACCCTCGTCCGAAGGGTTGATCACGATAACTTTGCGGCTGGTACTGACTGTGCTGTAGTCGTCATGGGTGACTGTTACAAACAGTGTATACTCACCAAAGGCTGAGGGAGCTGTGATTGTTGCACTCTGACCTGTAAGGGAGTCGGGGGCAAAACCAGTGGCGGTCCATGTGTAGAGAAGTCCGGTTGTAGGGCTGGTAATCCCGGTTGCATTCAATTCTACCTCTTGGGATGCTATTAGATAGTTTGGAACGTAAAAACTGATTGAGCCTGTCATGTAGTTGCCGCTGTCTGCTTCTTTGTCCTTTTTACAGGAGGAGGCAAATGCGGTAATTGTCAGGATAAGGAGTGTTGTGAAAATTGTGTGCTTTCTCATTTTGGTATTGAGGTCGGATTTAAAAAACAAAGATATGTTTTTTTATTCTAAATTTGTGCCAAAAGCGTCCCATGAAAAATATTTCCAAATCTTTCTGCATTTTTGTCACTGTAATGGTTGTGTCAGCTGTTTCCATCAGTAGCTGCAAACGGGCAAATTACCTTACAACCGATGGTTTCACTCAAGGTACCACTTACCACGTGGTCTATTCCGATGATGCCGGTTATCCTTTAGACTCACTTGTTGCCTTGATTTTGAACCGGGTAGACAGTTCCCTTAGTGTTTATAATCCCAAATCGATAATATCGGCTGTGAACAGAGGTGAAGATGTTGAGGCGGACTCATTGCTGATCAATGTATTCAACCGGTCGAGGGAGGTTTATGAAATGAGTAAAGGTGCTTTTGATGTTTCTGCATCGCCACTTTTCAATATTTGGGGCTTTGGGTTCGGTAAAAAGGAGACGGTTACAAGCGGGAAAATTGACTCTGCACTAACCCTTACCGGAATGGATAAAATAAAGCTGGAGGGCAACAGGTTTGTTTTTGAAGTCCCTGGAATGTCAATGAATTTCAATGCCATAGCGCAAGGGTATACCTCAGATGTGATTGCTCAGGAGTTTGACAGGCTGGGGATTGCCAACTACTTGATTGAGGTTGGAGGGGAGATTGCCTGCAAAGGGAAAAACAGGGAGGGTAAGGAGTGGAGTGTAGGTATAGATAAACCTGTCGAAGGTAATATTATCCAGGGCGCAGATATACAGGATGTTATCCTGCTTCCAGGTGGCGGGTTAGCGACTTCGGGCAATTACCGGAAATTCTACGAAGAGGATGGCAAGGTGTTTTCACATACAATTGATCCTTCAACCGGTTATCCGGTCAGGCATAATTTGCTTAGTGCCACGATTATTGCACCAGATGCAATGACTGCTGATGCATATGCCACATGGTTTATGGTGGTAGGGCTGGAAAAAGCTATTGAGATTATTGAAAGTGACACTACGATAGAGGGGTACCTTGTGTATGCATTGGATGGAGAGTATAAGGTTTACAGAAGCAAAGGAATAAAAACCAGAGACTAAACTTAAATATCATGAGTGGGAAAATTTCCAGAAGGGAGTTCATAAGGAGCTCTGTAATTGCAGGTGCTTCAATTGGGCTCGGATTTGCCGGGAGTGAAATGCTCAGGGCAAACAACAGGTTTGATACCATTGTCAAGGGTGGTGTAATCTATAATGGCGAAGGGGGTGCTCCGTTCCCCGGCGAGGTAGGTATTAAAAACGGCAGGATTTCTGCCATAGCGGCCTCTCTGGGTGAGAGTGCCGACAAAATCATTGATGCCGGGGGAAAAGTGGTGTCTCCCGGGTTTATTGATATCCACACCCATACCGACGGGAATTTGATTGATGCCCCACTGGGCGACAGTCGTATCATGCAGGGGGTTACAACCGATATTGGGGGTAACTGCGGGGAGAGCCCGTTCCCCGGGAAGAGACACCAGGACCTCGATAGCTTTTACTCCTCCCTTCCTTCGGAGATAGGGATCAATTACGGGACCTTCACCGGTCAGGGTTCGTTGAGGCAATTTGTGGTAGGGGACAACGACATAAGGTGCACTACTGAACAGCTGGAGCAGATGAAGAAAATCATGGCACTCCAAATGGAACAGGGTTCGGCAGGGATCTCTTGTGGACTTGAATACACGCCCGGGTCTTATGCCACCAACGAAGAGATAGCCGAGCTATGCAAGGTGGTTGCCTCATATGACGGATTGTTTGCCATCCATATGCGAAACGAAGATGACAGGGTGGAGGAGTCTGTTGCAGAGGCTATAGAGATTGCCCGTAAATCGGGAGTAAGGCTGCAGATATCCCACCTCAAGGCGCAGAATGCCGCCAACTGGCACAAGGCTCCCGCTTTGCTCAAACTGATAGAAAAGGCCGAGGCAGAGGGGATTGATATTGCTTTTGACCGTTACCCCTACACTGCTTTCTCGACAGGTATGTCGTCATTTATTCCTTTGGACAAAAGGCAAGGAAGCCGAGAAGAGATAATTGCCCGATTGAAGGACAAAGAGGAGTCTGCAAGAATCGGGGAGTATGCACTTTCACGGATACAGCGGCTTGGTGGTCCGGTAAACGTAGTGGTTACATCGTGCAAACAAGAAACCAACAAGCAATTCATAGGAAAGAATGTGGAGGAGTGCTGCGCCATAACCGGCAAGGACCCATGGCCATTCATAAGGGATCTGCTGGTTGAGGAGAATGTCTCTGTCAGTATAATTGGCTTTGCCATGACCGAAGAAAACGTAAAGTTGTTCCTGTCTCACAGATTGGGTATGCCTGCTTCGGACGGCAGCGTCTACTCTCCCGAGGGACCTCTGGGACAAACCATGCCCCATCCCAGGTCATATGGTACATTCCCCCGTTTTTTGGGAAAATATTGCAGGGACGAAAAGTTGATGGGACTCTCAGATGCCATCCGTAAATGTACTTCGTTCCCGGCATCAAGACTAAGGCTCAAGGAGAGAGGCTCTATAATCCCCGGTTATTTTGCCGATATTGTTGTGATAGACCCTTTGGTGATTGCCGATTCAGCCACCTTCGAATCCCCCCATCAGTTTGGTCCGGGTATCAACGAAGTGCTTGTAAACGGCATACATACCATTTCCAACGGGAAAGTTTTACAAGGCAGGGGAGGCATCTTGCTTGGCAGGTCTTAAAGATAATACGGCCAGTCTATTCAACAGATTGGCCGGATTCTTTGCCTTCTCCGTTTTCGAAAGCCATTACTATTTGACTTACAAGAGGATGTCGAACAATATCTTCGCGGTTAAAGTTGATTACCGATACTCCTTTGAGATTTTCCACAAGTGCTATCCCCTTTTTCAAGCCGGAGTCACTCTTTTTGGGCAGGTCAATCTGGGTTGCATCGCCGGTAACAATAAACTTAGAGTTGTTACCCATGCGTGTGAGGAACATCTTTAGTTGTCCCATGGTTGTGTTCTGGGCCTCATCGAGGATTACAAAAGCACTTTCCAGGGTACGGCCTCGCATGAATGCCAATGGTGCTATCTGGATTATTCCCTCTTCCATTAGATCGGCAAGCCTTTTGGGCGGTATCATATCCCTCAGGGCATCGTACAGGGGCTGAAGGTATGGATCCAGCTTTTCCCTCATATCGCCCGGAAGGAATCCCAGCCTCTCCCCGGCCTCTACAGCAGGACGGGTAAGGATGAGTTTCTTCACCTCCCGGTTTTTAAGGGCCCTTACTGCAAGGGCTATTGCTGTGTAGGTTTTGCCTGTCCCTGCCGGCCCCAGGGCAAATACCAGGTCGCTTTTGCCGTACGCCTCCACAAGCCTGATTTGGTTTTTGGTGCGGGCCCTCACAATTTTGCCCTCGTTTCCGAAAACAATGATGTTTTCGTTGCTCTCCTCTTCGGGAACTTCTTGTGAGACTGTGTATTCAAACAGCTTGTCCACGTCGTCTTCGTTGAGCCGTCGCTTTTTGCGCCTGACCAAGATCAAAGCCTCTATCTTTGATTCAAAACTGTGTATCTCCTCTTCACTTCCCCTGAGAAATATTTCGGAGCCTCTGGCGGCAACCTTCATCTTTGGGTAGTACGAAATCAATCTGTCAATTATCTTGTTGTTGACCCCGTATATGTCCACGGGATCTATCTCTTCCAAAACTATTATCCGGTCTGTCATTTATTGCTTTTGAAATAATTATAATAATTCTTTATAAGTTGCTTTTCCCCTTTTATGTGGTATTGTTGGGGGTTTTCCAGGTACTCCTTCATTGGTAAAATTGTGTAGTATCCGCCGGTGGCTGTGGGGCGGCTGGTCCAAATATAATGCACGACAGGCTCTCCAAACCATTTGTTCCCTGTGAAATGCTCCTTTATGAGGTTTACTTCCAGCATAATGCCCACCCGTGTGTTTTTGGCACTCATGTTGGATATGGCGTTGCCCAGGGAATAGACTGTGATCCTTTTGACTTTGCCGGTGGAGTCGGGATAGGAGACTGCCTTTTGGGGTACGTGTGGGTGGGAGCCTATCACCAGGTCTGCTCCGTTGCTGTAAAAGAGGTTTTCCCATTTTTTTTGGGAGGCAGAGGGCTCAAGTGAGTACTCTTGGCCCCAATGGACCGAAACTATTATACAGTCGGGAGTGAGATGTTGTGTCCGTTCGAGCTCTTCCCTGACCAGGGTGCTGTCCAGTTGTTTTACAATGTAGGGATTGGGTACTTCAATCCCGTTTGTGCCATAAGTGTAGTTCAATATGGCTATTTTGAAGCCTTCCTTTTCTATTACAAGTGGATGTTCCCGAAGGGCAACCTCGCTATTTTCATAAATACCGGTAAAAGGTATACCCATCTCCCGGAACAACTCCAGGGAGCCTTTGAGCCCGCGGGAACCTTTGTCGGCAGAGTGGTTGTTGGCTGCAAAGAAGAGATTGATGCCCGACCTGTGTGCCTCCTTTGCAAGGGATGAGGGTGATGCAAAAACAGGATAGCCGCTGTAAGGGGGTGGGGCGAATGTCGTTTCCATATTGGCTGCAACGATATCTGCTTTGGAAAACCATGGCTTCAGGTATTTGAAATAAGGGGTGTAGTCATAACCACCCGGGTCTCCTTTCCCGGTGCTCCCGTCATAGGCCGATTGAAGTTGTGATTCATGCTGCATAATATCGCCAAGGAAAAGCATCTTCAAAGTGTCGCTCTCCCTAGGCCACAGTGCAGTGAAAAGCTGCAGGGATATGAATAGAATATTGATCATTGCCTTAATGGCTCCAAATATACATTTATTTTTTCCTTTACACTAAAAATGTTACTTTTGTCTACATACAAAAATCCTTAACACTAACCAATTATGAGAACGGCCAAATTTTTTACAACCATTATCATTGCCATAATGATAGTTACGGGATGCGATTGGGTGAGATCGCAGCTTGGCATGGCAACATCGGAAGATATCGAGGCCCTCAAAAACGAGCAACAGAGGATGGAAGCCCAGATGCGTATCGCTGATTCCATTGAAAGGGCAACCCTGGATTCTGCCAAAGCAGCAGCCGATTCTGCAGCGGTTTTGGAGCAACAGTCCAAAAAACTTGTTACAGATAAAAGGTTCCATGTTATCATGGGAAGCTTCAAGGACTATTCAAACTCTGCAAGGATGGTACAAGCTCTCAAAGAGAAGGGGTATTCACCTGTGGTGTTCAGCTTCAGGAACGGTTTCGAGGCTGTTTCCGTAAGTGCCTTCGACAAGGTCACGCATGCCTTCAACCAAATGTACAAACTACTGGACCAGGGGTATGCTCCTGATGATGTTTGGGTTTATGATATAAAGCAAAATTTACACAACTAAAAAATAAAAATCCAATATGAAAACTACTGCATTTACTGCAAAGCACATTGAACTTGGTGCCAAAATGGTACCTTTTGCCGGATACAATATGCCGGTGGAGTATTTCGGGATAAATGAAGAACACAACCATGTCCGTGAAAAGGTGGGGGTGTTTGATGTTTCCCACATGGGGGAAATTTGGGTAAAAGGTCCAAATGCCCTTTCGTTCCTTCAATACACAACCTCCAATGATGTATCCCTTTTGACCCCGGGGAAGGTGCAATATTCCTGTTTTCCCAATGGCAAAGGCGGCATAGTTGACGACCTGCTGGTTTATTGTGTGGACGGACAAACCTACCTGCTTGTTGTAAATGCATCCAATACCCAAAAGGACTACGATCATTTATGTGCTTTTGCCCCCAAGTTTGGAATTACCCCGGGGAAAGAGCTGTACAATGCATCGGATGAGATTTGCCAGCTTGCAATTCAGGGGCCACTTGCAATCAAGGCGATGCAAAAAATTGTAGAAGAGGATATTACTTCAATGGAGTATTATACCTTTAAAAAAGTTACAATTGCGGGGATCAAAGATGCCATATTTTCAATCACTGGTTACACAGGCTCCGGCGGGTGTGAGATTTATGTGGCCAACGAAGATGCCGACAAACTTTGGAACGCTGTGTTCGAAGCGGGTGCAGATTTCGATATCAGGCCAATAGGGCTGGGGGCTCGTGACACACTACGTTTAGAGATGGGCTTTTGCCTTTACGGGAACGATATTGACGATACCACCTCTCCCATTGAGGCGGGACTGGGATGGATTACAAAATTCAGTGATGCCAAAGGTGACTTTATTGACAAGGATTTGTACCTCAAGCAAAAAGCTGATGGAGTGTCGCGAAAACTGTGCGGGTTTGAGCTCAAAGACCGTGGAATTCCCCGCCATGGGTATGTGGTTTGTGATGCAAACGGCACGGAAATTGGTGTGGTTACCTCCGGAACAATGGCCCCTGCTGTTAAGAAACCTGTAGGAATGGCCTATGTGAAACCTGAATATGCGAAAGCCGGCAGCGAAATATTCATTAAAGTAAGAGACAAACTTTTAAAAGCAGAGGTTGTCAGGCCTCCTTTTTACAAAAAGTAGTTAAATGGCAAAATTCAGATTCATACACAACAATATTAATGTCAGGGACCTTGCAAAGAGCATGGAGTTTTATCGCGAAGCCCTCGGCCTGGAGGAGGTGCGCAGGATTACCCCGGAAGACGGCTCTTTTGTAATTGTCTATTTGTCGGACGGCTCCTCGGAGCACCAACTGGAGCTCACATGGCTTCGCGATTGGGACAGGCCGTACAATTTGGGCGATAATGAGTTCCACCTGGCATTCCGCACCGACGACTTTGAACAGGCACATTCCAAACACGAAAAGATGGGGTGTATTTGTTATGAGAACCCAGGTATGGGAATTTACTTCATAAACGACCCGGATGGTTACTGGCTGGAGGTTTTACCTCCTAAAAAACAGATATGAAAAGAAGGTTTTTATTGACAATAGCTCTGTCGGTACTTTGTACCACAGGGCTATTTTCCCAAACTGGGGCAGTGTCCAGAATGAGGAAGGATGTTATGGTGCTCACAGCCGATTCACTAATGGGGAGAGGCTCGGCAACCATTCATGAATACAAGGCAGCACGTTATATAGAAAAGGTGTTTGCAAATGATGGCCTGGAGTTGCTCTACCCCCATCCGGGGCAGGATTTCTCTTTGCTTACCGCCGGAAACGATACCTTGCGCTCCCAAAACGTGGTGGCCATTATAGAAGGATGGGATCCCAAACTAAAAGATGAGTACATTGTGATAGGTGCACACTACGACCACTTGGGTTACAATGACTTGGTTGTAAATGGCCAAGAAAAAAGGCAGATTTTCCGCGGAGCCGACGACAATGCTTCGGGGGTGGCTGTATTGTTGGAGCTGGCCCGTTTGGTAAAAGCGGAGTCCTTCAACTTCCGCCGTTCCGTGATTTTTGTGGCTTTTGGTGCAGAAGAGAGAGGAATGAATGGTTCTTGGTATTTTGCCAACAGGGCATTTGCCCACACACAAAAAATTTCGTTGATGATCAACCTTGATATGGTGGGAAGAGGCTCGGGTAAAGAGGATATTGATGTATATACAGTGTTGCCTCATACCCAACTGGAGACAGTTTTACGGGATGTGGCAGATATGCCCCTTATGTTTTTGCCCCAGATACACGCCAAGGATTATTTTCCCAGTGACCACCAGGTGTTTGCAAATCTTGGAATTCCTGTAGCACTCTTTACAACAAAGCTTCACGGCGATTACCATACTGTCAAAGATACCCCTGATAAACTGAACTACCTGACAATGGAGCACCTTACACAATATCTGCTCAATCTTTCCCGCACAGTTGCCAATATGGATGAAATGCTTCCCAGAACAGTGTTGGCAGAGGAGTTCGACAATAGCGGGGAGAAGGAGATATACTCACAGGTAGAAACCGACCAAAGAGCCGCCTACATGAAGGGAGACGAGCGCAAGTTTATGGATGACTGGGTTTACCATTACCTTCGTTACCCGCAGGAAGCAATTGACCTGGGTATCCAGGGCCGGGTTGTGGTAGACTTCGTTGTGGAAAGGGACGGCACGGTAACCGATGCACAGGTGACCAAAAGTGTGCACCATCTGCTCGATGCCGAGGCCCTGCGTGTTATCATGGTTTCTCCCAAATGGAAACCGGCTACAATCAACGGGAAACCGGTACGGGTAAAGATCTCTGTCCCGGTAGAGTTCAAACTCAGGAAAGATTGAGGGGTTTTTACCGGACTCCCATTAGTACAGCCTTGCGGTAGCGGGCAGGAGTTGTGCCTTCCTTCAAACGGAATTGACGAATGAAAGTGCGTGACGAAGAGAAACCAGATGCCAGCGCAATCTCTTCCATCGGATCAATTCCCTCCGGAATCACCGGAGGGTATTCTTTTTTCTCCCTCATTAAATATTTTGCGTGTTCGATCCGATAATGGTTAATGTATTGAGAGAAGGATTTGCACTTTACCTCCCTGATGGAAACTGAGAGGTAACTCCTGTTTGTTCCAACTTCACGTGCCAGTACCGATATCTTAAGGTTTTGATGTAAGAAAAGCTTTTTTACAGCCATAACCTTATCGCATCGTTCCATTATAGCAATTGAGGGGCAGACCGCCATTGGTTTGACAATGCTCCTTTTTCTACTTTTCCATTGAAACAAGGACGCTGTTTTTGCAAAAAACATGTCAAAGGTTTTCCTTGTCACCTCCATTTTTAGATTTTATCTTGTATTCGCGGCACCAGTCGGCCGGGGTTTTGCCGGTGAAGATCCTGAATGCCATGGTGAATGTGGCAGTTGATCCAAATCCGGACAAATCGCACAATTGTTGTATTGAAAGTTTGGTATCGTCTGCAAACAACCTCTTAGCCTCCTCAACCCTGTGCTGGTTCACAAACTGGCTGAAGTTACTGTCAAAGTTCTCATTGATCATCCGTGAAAGATATGTTTTGTTGGAGTACAGGTAAACCGAAACCTGTTTGATGTTCAAATTGCTGTCCAGGTATGGTTTTTCGGTCTCAAAGTAGGTCAGAAGCCTCTCTTTTAGTTCTTCGAAACGGTTATTTGTTTTTTTTAAATCTTGCAAGTCAAATTGGTTGGCCCTGGAAAAATTAAGTTCTCCATCTTCTGATTTTGCAGCGGAATAATAGAGGATTTTAACAAGAAGTGCCAGGTTGACAGCTAAGAGTAAAAGTTTAAGGGCCTCTGCCTTGAATACGCTGATTCCAATATACATGGAGCCAAACATAACCAATATGACTGCAGAGATGAGTGAAAAAATCATAATGTCGGTCAGGAAAATAAAATGCTCCTTTGTACCGTTTGTATTTGTCTCTTTGAATATTCTGTAAATAGCCGTGAGGTGATATATGATAACTGCAATAGCAGCAGTCTGTATAAGGTGTCTTAATGCAATAATTATTGTGTTATCCAGGTTTAGTGCAAAGAAAAGTAAAAGTATGTTAGTTGCAAGTACCGTGAAATTCAATGACAATACGGATTTTAATGTTGCTAAATAGCTGTGTACTTTTTGCATCAAATATATTTGGACAGGCAAGAATAGTTGTACGACCAAGCCCGATGTGAGTAACATGTATAGTTGGTTGTTGGTTTCACTGAAAGACCATGGTACAATCATCCTGAGGATAACCAGTAAAAGCAAAAACAAAAAGCTTACTCCAATTGACTTTAGCTGGTGTTTTGCCTCAAATGAGAGGGAATCCTTGAATTTTACAAAGAAAAAGATGAAGAGAATAGAGATGACCAGGGTGGCAGCCACAAGGGATCCTATACCTTTGAAGATCTCCTTTAAGTAAAGATAATTTTCCATAGAAATTAGTTTGGTTGTTTTCAAAAATATAAATATTTAAGATATTTTGCAAACTAAAATGCTATCAAATAGAGATTTATCTTTTTTTAAAGTTTTTTTATTTTTTTACTGTTAAAAAAATTTACTTGTAAATTGCCTGAAACCGTTACCCAAT
>WARP01000394.1_pt1 | contig 38078 bp, 46 predicted proteins | sample 4769151 | NCBI WGS metagenome assembly WARP01 (sample SAMN08893023, study PRJNA449175) | gut metagenome | isolation source: rumen sample fed with dry roughage | host: cow | place: India: Nagpur | collected 2016
CTGCGATTAACGCAACCATTAACTTAAGCAATCAACCACTTGAATATGTGGTTTTAGCTGTTGGCTTTGTGTTGTTACTCACAAAGAAGATACCAGCCCCACTCATTGTCTTAGGTGCGGCTTTGTTGGGGTTTATCGTTTAAGATTGAAGAAGATCCTTTTTGGGTCTTTTTTATTTATGTATAAGAAAAAAATAAGAAAGCGTGATATATTTAAACTATGTGAGGTATGTAAATTATGGAAACGGAAGATAAAGTAGATCTATTGTTTAAGTTTATTGGATTTAAAATCAAAGAAGAATACGCTAGGATTGCGATCACTTGTAGCAATTATGCCGAAGAAAATCATACAATAAGTCAAGATGCACTAGCGATTGTAGGTAATCACGTAATCAAACTGATGATAACGAGCAGTGAATTCATGAAAAACAATCAAATCATCAAGAAAGACTTGACGAAAAAGTATCAGGAAATTGAATCAAACAATCGGTTACAAAATATCGGAGAAGATAAAAACATCAAGTCATTCTTATTTCATTTAAACACCGATCTAAACGGCAATAAGAAGCTTGCGACTAGTATTGAAGCAATTATTGGTGCGATTTATTTGAGTGAGGGTGCAAAAAAAACAAAAGAGTTCATGACTAAGATTAAACTGTTATTAGATGATGAGTAAATACATAAAAAAACAATCCGGTTGTTCCTCTAAGTATTAGCAGGGATAGAAAGCGATTGTTTTTTCTTTATATAAAAGAAAAAAAGCACAAAATTGTGCTTTTAGCGTCTTCGTTTGAATAAACCAATCCCACCGGAAGAACCACCGCCACCTTTAAGTTTGATCAACCCAATGGTCGATAGTCCACCAAATAAAGCGATTAGTATGAATGTAAAGGGCGAGAATGAACCTGTAAATAGTGAGCTAATAAGATAAAACAAAACAAACTGGCTTTGTTGTTCATCCTCAGGTAGATAAGGTGCATCTAATAGTTCATCAAAATAGACTTCCATGTCGTATACAATGGGTGTTTCTTCATAGAGATTGACATAGAAGTGATTGAGTAGTTCGTAGTTTAGCCTCATCACCATTAAATCAGGAATCTCGTAGTTGTCTTCGTGATAAAGGTTTTCCTCAATGAGGTTAGATAAACTTGGGATGGGTAGGTAAGGCTCTAAGTTATAGCCGATTTCAATGGCGTAAGCCTCTAATTGTTTCGATTCATACTCACTGGTGTCATCCTTACTAAAGTAGAGGATAACCAATAGACCCATGTCGTTTTTACCAATCTTAAACGATCGGAAGAGTTCGGTTTTATCGTACTTATCGATGTCTTTTTCATCACTGATTAAAAACGTAACATAGACGATTTGTATTTCACCATAGGTTTCGTATAAATACCGGTTGTAAGAAACGATTTCTCTTTCGGTGTAAGTCATTAAGGCATCGGCGTAGTCATTCACGTAAAACTGATTATAAGGCTTTGGCAGACTCGATTTCTGACAAGAGACTAAAGTCAGTGTCAAGATCACGAGCGATAAAAGCTTTTTCATGATTAGTCGCCAAAATCAATGTTTGGGACCTCGTCTACGCCTTCATTAATACGCCAGTAAGAAAGATTAGATTCAAATGAGTAAATGTTTTGATAGATATTACCAGGAAATCTTCTAACGGTTCTGTTGTAGGAAGCAACATCGTTGTTGTAATCCCTTCTAGCAACACTCAAAGCAGATTCAAGGGCGTAGATGGTATCAAGTAAGCCGTTAAAGGCAGAAGAAACACTTAGGTTTGGGTTATCCTCAATCACAACTAAGAGTTGTGTGATGGCTTGTGACTCAAGTGCATCAGCCTCTGCTAGTGCATCAACGTCATTTGAGGCACTTGCTGCTAAGTATTTGGTTCTAGCCTCTACAATGAGCTCATAAATGGCCTGTTCGTGTTCTTGTAAACCAGAGACGGTAGAAACCATTTGTGTGATGGTGTCGTGTCGTTGTTCAAGGCGGTTATAGACTTGAGCGTAGGATTCGTTGATGTTTTCATCTAAGCTAACCAAGCGGTTATAGTAACTAACCGACATTATGCCAAGGATTAAAGAAACGATAAGTATTAGAGAAACAGATGCGATTAAAACGTATTTGGTTGTTTTCATGAGTAGGCCTCCTTCATAGATAAATTCTATTTGATTAGCATTATACCCCTAGTTATTTTGAATATCAAATAAAAATAGATCAAATTAGCACATTTTTTAAAAATTACTAATAATTGAAATAAAATGTTTGCATAAATGGTGAAATGATGTGATATTGCTTAGGGACAAAGATGTGTTTTTCTACAAAAGACCTATAAATAATGACTATTTGAGAAAGACAATTAAAAAGCCAATCAAAATAGTCTATAATAAAGAAAAAGGATGTGTGATTTAAATGGATATCAAAAAAGAATTTTTAGATGTGTATGGGATCAAACCGGATGTTTCTTATTATTCACCAGGACGTGTGAACTTAATTGGAGAACACATTGATTATAATGGCGGCCTTGTTTTTCCTGCGGCTATTTCACTTGGTACGTATGGGGCGCTAAAAGTAAGAAAAGACCAAGTGTTCAGGTTTCATTCCGATAACTTTAAGGAATTAGGTATCATACAAGTGAGTCTTAACGCACTTGAATACGATAGTAGCCACGAATGGACAAACTATGTCAAGGGTGTCTTAAACTACGTTAGAGATAACTACACAGGTGTTACCTTTGGTTTTGATTTAGAGGTTAACGGGACACTACCACCGGCCTCAGGTCTATCATCAAGTGCCTCACTTCAGGTTTTAATTGCCTATATTTGTAATGATCTTTATGACCTAGGTTTAACCAGAGAAAAAATGGCACTGATTGCACAGCACGTAGAAAATAACTACATGGGCATGCACTGCGGGATTATGGATCAGTTAATCATCGCTAAAGGGATTAAAAATAAAGCTTTGTTAATGAATACGGCTACCCTTGAGACGACCCCAGTGGATGCGTTTTTTGAAGGTTATACGTGGGTAATTATGAATTCTAACTACAAACGTAAAACGACCGAATCCAAATACAATGAACGAGTAAGAGAAACCAAAGAAGGTTTAAGAATCATTCAACAATCAAAGGTTTGTAAGTACTTGTGTGATTTAACACCTTCAGAGTTTGATGAAGTTAAAAACGAGATTAAAGACGACGTCATCCTAAGACGTGTCAGACACGTCATTAATGAACAACAACGTGTTCTAGATAGTAAAGTTGCGTTATCAACCAAAGACGCCAATTGGTTTGGTCGTCTCTTAAATGAGTCACATCAATCCTTAAAAGACGATTATGAAGTCACTGGATTTAACTTAGACTCACTGACAGAAGCCGCAAGAAAACACAAGGCCGTCGGTGCACGTGTGACTGGGGCAGGTTTTGGTGGGTGTGCGATTGCGCTCGTTAAAAACGAAGACGTCAATGAAATGATTGAAAAAACAAAGAAAACCTATTATGAAGAGACAAAGACCAAAGCCGAATTCTACTTAGTTGAGTTTACCGACGGGGTCAGCAAATTATGATAAAAGCGATTAAACATGAAAATAAAGGATTAAAAACGACTGAACTGGTGCTTAGTAACGAAAAATTCGAGGTTAGTTTATCAACCTACGGGGCTTCAATCTACAAATATCACTACTTAAAAAGAAATGGGACTTGGGTAAATCTACTAATACATCCAAGTGATTACGAGGATTTCTTATTTAATCGTTCTTATTATGGTAAAACCGTTGGTAGAACCTCAGGGCGTTTGTTTTTACCATCTTATGAGATTAATGGTAAGACCCATAAACTCGAAAGTCACGGGGATCCTCACGTCAAACTTCATGGGGGAAAAGAAGGCTTTTCATTTCAGAATTTTGAAGTCATGTCAGTGGATGAGGAATTAAACGAAGTCGTATTTTATTACCGGTCTAAAGACATGGAAGAAGGCTACCCAGGTAACCTAGATTTACATGTTACATATAGACTAACAGCCGAAGGTCTTGAGATCAGTTATGAAGCAACCAGTGATGAGGACACGTTATGTAATCTAACCAATCACGCGTATTTTAATCTAGATCTTAAAAAAGACTATATTTACGATCATCAGTTAGAGTTAAACGCGCATGAGTATTTGGAGTTAGATGATCAATATCACTACTTAAAGACGACGAAGTCTCATTATACGTGTTATGACTTTACAAAGGTTAAACAAATCAAAGACAACTTAAACCCGCTCATCAAATCCAACAAACTTGGCTTTGATACGCCTTTTATGACACAACAAGAAACCGATTATAAGGGCAGGCTTGTCTCAAGTGAATCCAAACTACAACTAGAACTCTACACCAGTTATCCTTGTGTCGTGATCTACACACATAATTATAAATCAAATTGTGAGCTTGAAGGGATCAATACCAATGGCATCCACAGTTCGATTTGTTTAGAAGCGCAGTTTGAACCAGCAGGTATTCACCATAAGAACTTAAATTCAAGTATTTTAGAAAAAGATAAGAAATATCAACACTACATTAAATATCTAGTTAAAGAATAGGGAGGTCAAATGAAAGAACATCTAAATGCACTACTAACCTATGGCTTAAATAAACAGATTGTTACAAATCTAGACCAAGCCAAAGAAAACTTATCAAAATTGTATGAGACTTCGTTTGATTATCAAGCAGTTAATCAACCGATTGAAATAACCTTAGAAAACTTACTTAACTGGGCAAATCAAAAATCGTTATTTGAACCAAACACCATCGAAGAGCGTGATTCGTTTGAGGCGTACTTGTTTGATTTGATTATGGAAAGCCCAATGGAAGTCAAAACACACTTTAGCAAGTTATTTAAAAAAGACAAAGAACAGGCGTTTGATTATCTATATAGGCTTTCAAAAGACATTAACTACATTAAAACCAAACGTTTAAAAGAAAACGTGACGTTTTTATCGGATTCCAAGTATGGTTATCTAGAAATTACAATTAATCTATCCAAACCTGAAAAAGATCCAAAAGACATTGAAAAAGCCCTAAAAGAGAAAAAGATTCAATCAGAAGGACCTAAATGCGTGATTTGTAAGGAAAATGAACGAAACTACAAAAATGCAAGATCTAACCTCAGAATCATTCCGCTAGAACTTAATCACAAGTTGTGGCATTTTCAATATTCACCTTATGGGTATTTTAATGAGCATAGCATTGTCTTGAGTGACGTTCATGAAAACATGAAAATCAGTGAAGAGACGTTTATCAATCTATTAGATTTTCTCGATTACATGCCGAGTTATTTCATTGGATCAAACGCTGATTTACCAATTGTTGGTGGCTCAATTCTTAATCATGACCACTACCAAGCGGGTAGACACAGCTTTCCAATTGAAAAGGCAAGTGTTAGAAAAACCTATAAGCCTTTTAAAGAGGTCTCAATTGAACATTTGAACTGGCCATTATCAACGATCCGTTTAACCTCATTAGATAAAGCGCAGTTATTAGAGGTCGCAAGCAGTCTTTTAAGTCTTTGGCAAACGTATGACAATGAAGCGCTTGACATCATTTCAAGCACAAATCAAGCACATAACACCATCACGCCAATCGCAAGAAAAGTAGGCGATCTTTACCAGTTTGATTTAATTCTTAGAAATAACCGAACGACTAAAGATTACCCAGGTGGGATTTTTCACCCACATGAAGAGAAATGGCACATCAAGAAAGAGAATATCGGATTGATTGAAGCCATGGGTTTAGCTGTACTGCCTGCAAGGCTAAAACAAAGTCTTAAAAAAGCACTGGAGTACGTTAATGAAAATGTCATTGATGATTCAATCATGGCGCATAAAGCATGGCTTGATCAATTGAAAAAAACTAAAAAACACTATTCACTAGATGAGCTATATCAAGCGGTCGGACACGTATTTGAAGCAGTATTAGAAGACTGTGGCGTGTTTAAACTAGACGAACAAGGCTTTGATGCGATAGATTCATTCATTAAGCAGCTCTAACAGATTAAAAAGGAACTCAAGTTTAGCTAAACTTAAGTTCCTTTTGTCATTTTAAAGCTTAAAAAGCACTTTAATTAATAGAATGACTAGGATATGAAGCGGGTAATAGAAGTAATGGAAATATCGGTTGATCTTACCATATTGGCCATTATAGAAAAATAATAAGGGTATCACATACAGGCTTGCCCATTGATAAACAGGCATTGCTTCAAACCAAATAAAGACGAAATTCAGTACAGCAAGTGCTAATAAATTTAACCAAACCGATGGCGATAAGTAGAAGAACAAGACCATTAATATCGCATAGATTGACCCATCAATTTTCAGTAAATAACTGATTACTAATACTAGTATGGTTAATGATTTGATATACCATTTCTGACGACTAATTAGATAGAGCGACAACAACGAAGCAAAAAGTGTTAACATGATGTTGTTTCTTAATAGATAGTTTGTCCCGTTATAAAGGTATAAAATCAAATAAGATAGTTCAATTATTGCGGAAAATATAAAGAGCCTAAAAAAATATTTTTTCATATTTTTAGTATGAATAAACCCGTTAACAAGCATAAAAGCATATAGAGGATACGCCCCTCTACCAATGATTTTTAATGTCAAGTATATGGATGGGTTTTTTACTAGGTGCACACCTATGTGATCTATGGTCATGAGTATGAGTGCAATCCATTTAAGTGTTTTCGTATTCATACTTTCATTATACACAAACATCTGCTGTTTTTGAGAAAAACGTTTCTTAGAGTTTTCTCTTTTATGATATAATAGTATCAATTCTTGGAGGTGTTTATTATCAAACCATTAGATGTTGGAAAAACCGTCCAAATTCATAGTTATAAACACGATGGGTCGCTTCACCGTATTTGGCGAAGCGCTGTTGTAATAAAACAAACTGAAGATGTCTTGATTTTAGGTAACTATAAAACAAGGGTAATTGAATCAGATGGCAGAAATTGGATGACCAAAGAACCAGCGATTTGTTACTTCTTTAAAGACCTTTGGTTTAATGTGATTGGGATGTTAAAGAAAGATGGTATTTATTATTACTGTAATTTATCCTCACCTTATTTATATGATGGTGAGGCAGTCAAGTACATTGACTACGATTTAGACGTTCGTGTATCGGCCGATGGTAAGTTTAAGATTCTTGATCAAGAAGAATACAACCGTCATCAAGTCAAATACGATTACCCACAGGACGTCAAAACGATTGTTGAAGCGGAATTAAAAGTGCTTTTAAAACACATTAAAGAAGGCAAAGAACCGTTTAAACATGAAGACATCCTAAGAAATTATGACGTCTACAAGAAATTGACAAACGTATAAAAAGTCTAACTTAGGCTTTTTATTTTTTAGAGGGAGGCAAGAATGAATAAACAAGTCATTTGGTTTGTAAAGATGAGTCTAGGATCTGTTTTATCAATACTCATCGCACTCTTTTTTAATTTGTCTTACGCAATTACAGCGGGTGTGGTTTCAATCTTATCGCTTGAACAAACAAAGAAAAAGTCGCTTGAGGTGGCATATAAACGAATCGTTATTTCGCTATTTGGATTAATCGTCTCAAGCATCTTGTATGCGGTGTTTAATTATGAGTGGGTTAGTTTGTTCTTATCCATTGTGTTGATTGTCTCATTTGGGTTATTTTTCAAACTAAGAGAAGGCATTGTGGTTTCAGTTGTCTTAATCAGTCACGCGTTTGTCGAAAAATCGTTAAGCTATCAGACCAATGCGCTCTTTATTCTTTTGATTGGGGTCTTTGTTGCCTTAGTGCTTAATCTCTTTATGCCAAACAATGAAGAGCGCTTTAAAAAGGAAATTAAAGCGATTGATGAGATGGTTCGTGTTTTAATCAACGACTTGATTGGTAATGTGGCACTTTCCTTTGAACTGATTGAAAAAACAATCGAAGACGCGTTAAAAGACTTGACCATCGACATTGAAAATCAGTTCTTCAGTCGTGGGGATTATAAAATAGCCTATCTTCAAATGCGCTTATCACAAGTCGAGCATTTAAAATCCATTGAACGACTTCGAATGGGTGCGAATTCAAAAGAAGCACCCATCGATCATTTTCTACTTCAGCTAAAACAAAACATAGGCTTAGAAAATAAGGCGACACCTCTATTAGAAGAACTAAGACAATTAGAACAAACGTATCGTCAAAAGGAACTACCAAAAACCAGGGAAGAGTTTGAACAAAGAGCCTATATGTATTTGGTGATTGTAGAACTAAAATCGTTTCTCAATCAAAAAATCATTTTTCATCAGACCTTTCCTAAGGTATAATGGTAATATGATAGAGTAATAGGAGGGATTACATGATTTCATTTTTAAAACATTTCAATCAGAAGATTGGAAAAACAGTGAGTTTGGTGATGGTGTTTGTCTTAACGGCTTATGCACTATACCGTGGGTTAAGTGCGGATTTAAAATTCATTGATTATTTAATCGGCATTATTTACGTGGTTATTTTCTCAGCCATGATCTTAATTAGTGCGGTAAAAGGTAAGCAGTTACTCGCGCATTTGATTTTGTTAATTGCATTTTATGACAATTCGGTACGCGCATTCTTTGATTGGGTATTTACCATTGGCTCAAATGAATTTGAGTTTAGTTGGCAAATCTTAATCATGGTCGTGATTTCGGTTTATTTGATTTTACAAATCGTTTCACTCATCCTTGCGGGTGTGAAACTAGAAATCAAATGGAGTAAGACCTTAGGCCTTGTTGCGTTATTGTTTGTGTTCTTTGCGTTATCAAATTCAATTACTGAAAGTGTGTCACTTATCTTGATTCCACTCTTAGCGGTCATGATGTACGCACCACTTGTCTCAACCCTTGGCGTGATTGCCACAACGGCAGCCTTTCCAATTAACATGGTTTATGGGTTGTTCAATGATCAAAAGTACACAGGAGCTGGTTTTTTCACAACCATTCTTGCCACGCTGTTGTTGGTCTTAGCAGTGATTCACTTCACTAAAATTGTCAAAACAAATAAAGTTTAATTCGAAAAGCATCCTTCGGGATGTTTTTTTTCTAATGATACGAAAAAAAAACGACCTTTTCAAGTCGTTTGTAAGTTCATAATGGAGCGGGCGAGGGGAATCGAACCCCCATCTCATGCTTGGCAAGCACGTATATTAACCATTATATTACGCCCACAGCAATAATATGATATCAAAGCGAAAATCCTTTGTCAATCATTTTTTTTGTTTTTTTTAAAAAGTGGTCGGGAAGACAGGATTTGAACCTGCGACCTCCTGGTCCCAAACCAGGCGCTCTACCAAGCTAAGCTACTTCCCGTAATTGTTAAAAAAAGATGGCGCGTCGTAAAGGATTTGAACCCTCAACCCTCTGATCCGAAGTCAGATGCTCTATCCAATTGAGCTAACGACGCCAATATGAGTTAAGTGGCGGTCCGGACGGGAATTGAACCCGCGATCTCCAGTGTGACAGACTGGCATGTTAACCACTACACCACCGGACCAGCAATTCGTATTATAGCACAATAGAAATGCGAAATCAACTAGATATAAGAAAAAAGAGACAATTGAATTGTATCAAATTTAATTGAGCAAATTATTTCTAAATTGAAATGGTTATGATATAATTAAGTAGAAAAAGGAGTGAGTAGATATGGCGTATGAATTATACAATCAATTTATTCAGTTATTAAAAGACGAAAACAAACCTGAAGCGGTCAAATTTGCACTAAAGTTGTTAGATGATGGCATCTTAACAATCGAACAACTTTATATCGAATTACTCGTCCCGTCGCTTCAAGACTTCTATTGTGAAATTGCGGACGAAGATATTTGTATTTGGAAAGAACATTATAGAACTTCAATCATTAGAACAATTCTAGAATGTACCTACCCTTATGTGATTAAAAGAAGAAGTGAAGTTTCAATTAGTAAAGCAAAAATCGTAGTTTTAACACCAGCGTTTGAATACCATGAGATTGGGGCGATTCTAAACACTAATTTGATGTTACTTGTTGGGCTTGATGCAAGCTATATAGGGGCAAACACACCAAAACAAGATATCTTATCAGCACTAAGAGCCTTTAGTCCAGATTACATTGCCCTTAGTGTCACAAACCCTTATAATATTGTCATTACCAAACAAGTGACCGATGAGATTAAACGATTCTTCCCAGAAGTTAAAATCATCCTTGGTGGACAAGCGTTTAAAAATGAGAGCGCGATAAAGACGCTTCAATACGATCAAATTTTACAATCTTATGAGGATTTAATTGAATTTAGAAAGAAGGTAGGAAAATGAAACTAGCCTTTCAAATTGCTAGACGATTTTTATCTTCAGCAAAAAAACAAACCATCGTCATTATCTTAGGTATTGCCGTCGGGGTATCCGTTCAAGTGTTTATTGGGTCCTTAATTTCAGGGCTTCAAAAAGATTTAGTCAACACAGCGATTGGTTCAACCTCTCAAATAACTGTAACTAACAAAGACGACAAGTTATTCATTGATAACTATGAGGTCGTGATCGATGAAATCAAAAACACCAGTGATGAACTAATTTATGTCACACCAACTGCCACAAGGGGTGGGGGAAGCTTAATTAAAGATAGCAGTCGTAAAGAACTATTGTTAAGAGGTTTTGATCTTACTGAGGCAAATAACATTTATAAGTTTACCAATAAAGAAAGACTCGTCAGTGGGCGTCTGCCAGAACAAATAAATGAAGTGATGTTAGGCATTGGATTTAAAAATGCTTATGAAAAAAACAACATTACCTTAGAATTAGGAAGTACCATCACTTATGAATACACACCACTAGATAGTATCGATTTAGTCATTGTTGGTTTCTTTGATTTGGGTGTCAATCAAGTCAATGAACTTTGGGGAATCACACCGCTTGAAACCGTCTTTTTAATCAATGGCACGCAATCGATTAGTTCGGTTGAAATGCAAGTTAAAGATGAATTCTTAGCTGATAGCATCGCACTTGAACTTGATCAAGTCTTATCCAGTCGTGATTTAGTAACCACCAACTGGAAAATTGAACAAGCCTCGCTTCTTTCAGGGCTTCAAGGACAAAGCATTTCGTCATTGATGATCCAAGTCTTTGTGATTATCTCGGTTGTTTTAGGGATTGCTTCAGTGCTTGCGATTACGGTCATGCAAAAATCCAAACAAATTGGAATTTTAAAAGCCATGGGGTTAACCAATAAAGACAGCGCACTTGTTTTCTTATTTGAAGGCATGATCCTTGGTGTTTTCGGTGCCGTTGTTGGGGTCTTATTAGGTCTTGGCCTACTTTATTCATTTACAACCTTCGCAGTTGATCAAACCACCGGACAACCCGTGGTTCCAATTAATATTGAACCAAGTTTCATTGTTTTATCCGCCTTTATTGCGTTTTTCGCATCTACATTATCGGCGTTATTCCCGGCCATCCGTTCTTCTAAGATGACCGTTATTGAGGTGATTAGAAATGCCTAACGTGGTAGAACTAAAAAACATTAATAAGGTGTATGGTGAAAATACACCAAACCCAACCCAAGTCTTGTTTGATCTAAGCTTGAATTTTGAGGAATCCTCATTTAATTCCATTATTGGTCAATCAGGCAGTGGGAAATCAACGCTTCTAAATATTTTAGGTACCCTTGATAAAGCGACCTCAGGGGATGTTGTGATTAACGGTAAAAAGACCCAAGACTTGAAAGCCAATGAACTTTCAACCTTGAGAAACGAAAGCATTGGATTCATTTTCCAATTCCACTACTTACTACCGGAATTCACAGCCATCGAAAATGTCTTGATGCCTTATAAGATATCGAAAAAACCAATCACAGAAGAGGTCTTAAACCGTGCTAATGAACTCTTAGATATTGTCGGGTTATCAACTAAGAAGAACAACTTAGCCAATAACCTAAGTGGTGGGCAACAACAACGTGTGGCCATCGCACGAAGTTTAATCAATAACCCTAAAATCATCTTAGCGGATGAACCAACAGGGAATCTAGATTCTGATACGACAGAACAAGTCTATGATTTATTAAGAGAAATCAACCTTAAGTTTAAAACAACGTTCATCATCATCACACACGATAGACACATCGCTGAAAAAGCCGATCGTATCATCGAGATAAAAGATGGACGAATTAACTTAGACATTAAAAAATAGAAAAAAAGTCGTTACAAACCAATTGTTTATGGTGTGTAGCGACTTTTCTTTATTCAATGTCACAGCTTAAATCGAAGTAAGGATAACCCTCGTTGCGTTTTTGTTCGGTTTCATAATAACTTGGTAAGCCCTTAAATACCCAGTACATCGGGCCAGACTTGATGTTTTCTTTTTCATTCAAGAATGTGCTTTCATCACTTTCTTTGATGAGATGAGCGATTTGTTTATCCAAGTACGCTTTAACCGGTTCTTTGATTTTTGAGTCAGAAAGTGCGTCTTTATACCAAAAATAGAGCTGATCTCTTTCTTTTTGTAAATGGCACTTATCAAAGTAATAGATCAGAAGGCTTGCAAGTTCTAAATGCGTTTGTTTGGTAATTAAACGCTTGTAAGCGTGCTTGTGTGTTTGAAAGTATGTCGCCCGCTTAAAGATTTTTTCATCAAAGGTGTCGTTATTAAAGACGTGGTGTTCAAGCAGTAATTGGAAAAACGTTAGGGTGTGAAAGGTTTGTCCATAAAGTGGTTTTGAATCCAAATAGTCCTCTAATAAGGACACATGATAAGCGGATAGTTCACTGGTGTATTCACTTAGAATCAGTAAAGCGAAGTCCGGGTCTGTTTTTACGTGCTTATAGGCTTTAAAATCCCCATAAATGGTTTGTGTTTCAAAGGTAGAAGCATACGTATACAAACTTGAGAATAAAAGCACGTAAGTGTTAGAGACAACGACCCATGGATGGTCATAAAAGAATAAAATCGTCAGTATAAATAAAACAAGCGAAGAAACCACCGTCATTATAGGCGCAGCGATCAGTGAAAAGGCAAATGCGTTTTGATATCGTTTTTTATCGACTTCATTCTCCTTCTGACCATGTGGCCGGGACCTTTGGGTGCGACCATGATGACATCGACGTTTGCCGGAGGAACGATCTGACCGAAGTGGATGTTGAATCCGTGGGAGAACATGAGGCATTTGTTCTCTGTGAGGTAGGGCATGATCTCGGCTTTGTAGACTGCCGCCTGGGTCTCGTCGGGGACGAGGATCATGATGACATCTGCTTTCTTTGCAGCTTCAGCGACGTCGTAGACTGCAAATCCGTCTTTCTTTGCGAGATCTCTGCTCTTTCCTGCTCTGATCCCGATGATGACGTCAAGGCCGCTGTCTTTCAGATTCCGTGACTGACCTCTTCCCTGTGATCCGTAGCCTATAACTGCGATCGTTTTTCCTGAGAGATCTTTCAGGTCCGCATCCGTTTCATGATATTTTTCCATCATTTTTTTCCTTCCTTTTTTGGTAAATACTGTGTAGTTTAACCTTCTTATGATTAAATAGTTTATCTGTCGAATCCGCCTGAACGGTACACGACATTGAGGGCATTCACCATCGCCTCGGCGGATGCGATCACGATGTCACTGTTTGAAGCAGCTGCATCAAAGATCCTGCCTTTCTCGTCCTCAACTTCGATGGTGACACAGCCCAGAGCATCGCTCCCTCCTGATATCGCCTCGATTTGAAAGCTTTTCAACTGAACTTTTCCCGGCGCGATCGCTAAAAGCGCTTTCATTGCCGCATCCACCGGCCCGTCACCCGTTCTTGAGCAGGTTTTGTTTTCCCCGTGGACCACGACCCGTACGCTTGCCGTCGGGATCGCATGGCTGCCGGTGAATACCGAAATGTCATCCAGCTCGATCATTTTTTTGTCATTATGACTGCCGGTGATGCTTTTTGCGATCTCGAACAGATCGAACTCGGTTACTTTTCGTCCGCGTCCGGAGATCTCCTTGACCTTTGCGACGATCATGTCCAGCTCCGGGTCGGACGGATTTACGATCACGTCTTCCAGCATCTGCCGGACGGCATGTTTTCCAACATGCTTTCCAAGCTTCAGGCGTCTTCGGTGACCCACCATTTCAGGCGTCATGATGCCGGGTTCAAATGTTCCCGGGTTTGCCATTACGCCGTGGGAGTGGATCCCGCTTTCGTGCGAAAACGCATTGTCGCCCACTACCGGCTGGACAGGGAGTACGGCGATCCGGGAAAATCTGGAGACCAGTCTTGATGTCTCGACCAGTTTTTCTGTCTGAATGTTGGTCTCCATTCCATAGATCGATTTCAGGATCATGACCGTCTGTGCGAGATCGGCATTTCCCGCACGTTCGCCGATACCGTTTACGGTGACCTGGATCTGATCTGCTCCGCCTTCTACCGCGGCGATCGTGTTTGCGGTCGCCAGACCGAAATCGTTGTGACAATGCACGTCGATTTTGCATTTGACGTTTTCCCGGATCATCGCGACGAGGGGTTTCATCATCGACGGCGTGCTTACCCCGACGGTGTCGGGAATGTTGATGATCGTCACGCCGGCTTCATCTGCTGCTTTACAGACTTCGATCAGCTCTGACGGTTTTGTTCTGGTCGCATCCATCGGTGAGAACATCACAATATCGCACTTTGAACGTGCATATGTAATGATCTCGCGGGTAATGGCCAGGACTTCGGCATGACTTTTTTTGATGGTATAGGTTCTCTGGATCTCAGATGTGGGAATAAACACATGGACCATATCAACGCCGGCCTCGATACAACGATCTACATCCGCTTTTACTGAGCGTGCGAGTCCGCAGATCTTGGGGCGGATACCCTCTTCAGCACAGATCCTCCTGACCGTTTCAAATTCGACATCCGAAGATGCCGGAAAGCCAGCTTCGATCACATCAACGCCGATGTCGGACAGCTGATGCGCAATTTCAATCTTCTGCTCCAGTGTGAATGATACACCGGGAGTCTGTTCACCATCACGAAGGGTGGTGTCTAAAATAGTCACTCGTCTATTCGTGTTGACTGTACTTTCATTGCAATAGAATGCAATCCGCCACTTTCGCAGTGACTGCTCCGATCCCATCTTCCTGAGACATACCACATATCAACGCACCGCGATTATATAATACTTTCTTTTCAGCACCGGAAAACGGCCTCCATATTGCGTATTCTGCGCTATTCGTAAAAAATCATAGTTGGGGGCGCGGATTTCTGCTGATTTTCCAAAACTTATATATACCAATCGAAGTTAGACTATCTAACCGGAGTTTAATCCCATGAGTGATTGTTTTATTTGGCTATAAAAACATCCGTTTCCTGGACACGACCCTTCGTGACGGGGAACAGACGCCGGGCGTCTCTCTGACACCCGTACAGAAACTGAAAATCGCAGAAGAACTTTCCGCAATCGGCGTGAATGTGATCGAGGCTGGATCCGCGGTCGCATCCGAAGGCGAAAGAGAAGCTCTCAAGCTGATATCTGATGCGGGACTCAACGCAGAGATCTGCACATATGCGCGGGCCAAGACCGAAGATATCGATCTTGCCGTGAAATGCGGTGTGGATTCGGTGCATCTTGTCGTTCCGGTTTCTGACCTTCATATAACCAAAAAACTCGGGAAAACCCGCGAAGAAGTCTATGTAATGGCAATGGAATCCGTTGCATATGCCAAAGAGAGAGGGCTTACTGTCGAACTCTCGGGCGAGGATTCTTCAAGGGCAGATCAGGAATATCTGGCCCGGCTTTTTAGAGATGGAGTAGCACACGGAGCTGACAGGCTTTGTTTCTGTGATACCGTCGGGCTGTTAACGCCTGAAAGGACCGCAGAGGTCATTCCGCCGTTATGCTTCGCACCCTTAAGCATCCATTGTCATAATGACCTTGGACTGGCTCTTTCAAATACCATCGCGGCTTTACGATCGGGAGCGACCTGTGCCCACACGACCATCAACGGGATGGGAGAGCGTGCAGGAAACGTGCCCTTCGAAGAGGTCGTGATGGTGCTTGAAAAGCTGTACGGCTATGATACCGGGATCGATACGACCAAGATCTATGCACTCTCGACCCTCGTATCCCAGCTGACAAAGATCCCGCTCGCAGCCAATAAGCCGATCGTCGGCGGCATGGCATTTACCCATGAAAGCGGGATCCATGCGCACGGACTTATGCGGGATCCGACAACCTACGAACCGATGTCGCCGGAAACGGTCGGAAGAAAACGAAGGATCGTTCTTGGAAAACATTCAGGATCCGCATCGGTCCAGTCGGCTCTTAAAGAGCTCGGGTATGAACCTGGAGAAAAACATCTTGCCGAGATCGTGGCGCGAGTCAAAAAAGTCGGTGATATGGGCATGAAAGTGACCGATGCCGATGTTATGGCGATCGCAGATTCGGTGATGCTTCTGGAATGCAAGCCGGTGATCAGCCTTAAACAGTTTACGGTCGTGAGCGGCAGTAACGCCATTCCAACGGCTTCGGCAACGATGGTCGTAAACGGGACGAAAGTAACCGGCGCAGCTACCGGAACAGGTCCGGTAGATGCGACCGTCAAAGTCCTCCAGCAGTCGGTCGCCCAGTTCGGCGACATCACGCTTGAGGAGTACCATGTGGATGCGATCAACGGCGGAACGGATGCTTTGGTCGACGTAACGGTGAAACTGAGAAAAGACGGGAGGGTTTTGACTTCCCGGGGTGCCAGAACAGATATCATTGAGGCAAGTGTCGAGGCGGTAATAGCAGGCATGAATAGATTACTGAGAGATGAGAATGAAAACAGGCGCAGCAATACTGATTGAAAGTTTAAAAGAAGAGGGTGTTGAAATCATATTCGGCTATCCGGGAGGTGCTGTCCTCCCGATATACGACGAGCTCTATGATGCACAGGTAACGCATATCCTTGTCAGACATGAACAGGCAGCCGTTCATGCAGCGGACGGATATGCCCGGGCCAGTGGACGCGTCGGTGTTTGTCTTTCGACATCCGGTCCGGGAGCCTGCAATCTCATTTCAGGTATTGCCACGGCTAACATGGATTCGGTGCCGATCGTTGCCCTTACCGGTCAGGTTCCAACGGGAATGCTCGGAAATGATGCATTCCAGGAGTCTGACATCACCGGAATAACGCTGCCGATCACCAAACACAACTATCTGGTAAAAGATGCCCGCGATATCAAAATGACGGTAAAGTCCGCGTTTTATATCGCTGGAACAGGACGAAACGGCCCGGTCCTCATCGATCTGCCCAAAGATGTTCTGACGGCGAAAGTTGCCGCGGAAGAAGTTCTCTCCGGCGAGCCTGAACTCAGAGGATACAAGCCGACATTGAAGGGGCATTCCAAACAGATCAAAAAGGCCATTGACCTGATTCGGAGCGCAAAAAAACCTGTCATCTATGCAGGCGGCGGCGTCATCGCAGCCGGAGCGTCGGAGGAACTGATCAGGACTGCCGAGCTCTTCTGCCTCCCGGTCACGACGACCCTGATGGGTCTTGGAGCGATCCCTGCGGATCATCCGTTAAATCTGGGAATGCTCGGGATGCACGGGACAGAATATGCAAATTACGCCGTATCCGAGACCGATCTCCTTATCGCGGTCGGCGCAAGGTTCGATGACCGTGTCACCGGAAAGCTGAGCCATTTCGCTCCGCATGCAAAAATCATCCATATCGACATCGATCCCGCCGAGATCGGGAAAAATGTCAATCCCGATGTGCCGATCGTCGGCGATGCCAGATCCGTCCTTGGCGATCTTCTCTCCATGGCGGACAAGAACGGCTGCAAATGTGAACCCTGGCTGGAACAGGTGAAATTATGGCGGAAAAACCATCCGTTACGGGTCGTAAACGACGGGAAAGTCCATCCGCAGAATATCATCCGCAAGCTCTCCGAGCTCCTTGACGGCGGCGGGATAATTGTGAGTGAGGTCGGTCAGAACCAGATGTGGGCCGCCCAGCACTACGGATTTACCCGACCCCGCCAGTGGATCAGCTCGGGCGGTCTTGGAACGATGGGGTACGGATTCCCGGCTGCGATAGGAGCCTGGTTTGCGAAGCCTGAAGAAACGGTCGTTGTGATCGCCGGTGACGGAAGTTTCCAGATGAACATCCAGGAACTTGCCACCGTTGCGCAGTACAAAATTCCGGTGAAGATCGTGATCCTGAACAACATGTATCTCGGGATGGTCAGACAGTGGCAGGAACTCTTCTACGACAGAAGATACTCCTATACGGAACTGCCGCCCGTGGACTTTGTCGGGATCGCAAAAGCATACGGGATCGAGGGAATGCGGGTTGATTCTGTTGGTCAGATCGACGAGGCTCTCAGAACCGCGTTAATGTATGACGGCCCGTATCTCCTGGATTTCCAGATCGAACGGGAAGAGAATGTCTTTCCCATGGTTCCGGCAGGTGCTGCGATCAGTGAGATGATCGGAAAACATAATCACAACGGAGGATCCGAGTCATGAAACAGCATATCATCAGCGTCCTTGTCGAGAACAAGGCCGGCGTTCTCGCACGGGTTTCCGGTCTCTTCTCACGACGAGGATTCAACATCGAAAGTCTTGCGGTCGGGACCTGTGAAACACCGGGTATGAGCCGGATCACGATCGTTGTCATCGGTGACGAAATGCACATCGAACAGGTCAAAAAACAGCTCAATAAGCTGATCGATGTCATAAAGATCACGGATATCACGGAAAAAGAGCATGTCGAGCGCGAGCTCGCACTGATAAAAGTCCATGCCGAGCCGGGACTCCAGCGTTCCGAGGTCATGCAGGTCGCCGATATATTCCGCGCAAAGATCATCGATGTCGGCGCGCAGACACTCGTTCTTGAGACCACCGGGGATCCGGAAAAGATCTTTGCTCTGGAATCTCTCCTGCGTCCCTACGGCGTATTGGAACTCGTCCGGACCGGCAGGGTCGCTTTGCAGCGTGGATCTTCCGGGTCGTGTCTGAGTAAAAAAGAATGAATTTAGATAAAAAATAAGAAAGTGATGTAAATGGGATTGACCATAACTGAAAAAATCTTCTCCGCCCACTGCAAAAAAGAATGCAGAGCAGGAGATGTAGTAATGGCGCCGGTCGACGGTGCGATGATACATGATATCACAGGCCCTCTTGCGATCAATGTGATGAAAGAGATGGGTGGGGGCAGTGTCTTTGATCCGAAAAAAGTCATCATGCTCTTCGACCATCAGATCCCTGCTGATTCCATCAGCGCAGCAGAAAATCATGTGATGATGAGAACGTTTGCCCGTGAACAGGGCATCCACAACTATGACATAAAAGAGGGGGTCTGTCACCAGGTCGTTCCCGAGAAGGGGCGCGTAAAACCCGGCGATATCGTCGTCGGGTCAGATTCCCATACCTGTGCGTATGGTGCACTTGGTGCATTTTCGACAGGTATCGGCTCGACTGATATGGCATACGTCCTGAAGTTCGGCGAACTCTACTTCAGAGTTCCGGAAACCATCCGGATCAATGCAAACGGGAAGTTCCAGGATCGGGTCGGTCCCAAGGATCTTATCCTGACCCTTGCCGGCGATATCGGCGCGGACGGCGCGACCTATCGGGCTCTTGAATTCTGCGGGAACGCATTCTCCGACATGAACATTCCCGGAAGGATGACCTGTGCAAATATGGCCATCGAGATGGGAGCAAAGGCAGGCATCGTTCCGCCGGATGAAAAGACCTGGGAGTATCTGCGGGGAAGAACGGACTGCACGCCGTTTTCACTCGCGAGCGATGAGGATGCAAAATTCTTTGAGACACGAGATTATGATGTCTCCAAGATCAATCCGAAGATCGCCGTCCCGCATAATGTCGACAATGTCGTCGATGTCACCGAAGTCGCCGGCAAACCGGTTGATCAGGTCTTCATCGGGTCATGCACAAACGGCAGATATGAGGATTTTGCTCGTGCTGCCGAAGTATTAGGCGACAATGTCTTCTCAGAAGATGTTCGCGTGATCATGGTCCCGGCATCCAAAGCAGAGTACATGAAAGTCCTGAAAGCAGGACTTATCGAGAAGTTCGTCGAAGCAGGGGCACTGGTTGAAGCGCCGTGCTGCGGTCCGTGTATGGGCGGAGCTTTCGGGCTTTTAGCTCCCGGCGAGGTCTCACTCTCCACATCGAACAGAAACTTCCGGGGAAGACAGGGAAGTGCCGAGAGTTTCGTGTATCTTTCCTCGCCTGAAACGGCGGCTGCCAGCGCGGTCACCGGCGTGATCACCGACCCGAGGGAGGTCTGAATCATGGGAAGAGCATGGAAATTCGGTAACGACATCGACACCGACGCGATAATCCCGGGCCGGTTCCTGACGATCTACGATCCAAAAGAGCTTGCATCGCATGCTTTCGAAGGCACGCGCAGAGAATTCTCCAAGGAGGCAAAGGACGGCGATGTGATCGTTGCCGGCAGGAATTTCGGCTGCGGTTCATCGCGTGAGCATGCCCCTCTCGCACTGAAAGGAGCCGGCATCGAATTTGTCGTTGCAAAATCGTTTGCGAGGATCTTTTACCGGAATGCGATAAACACCGGTGTTTTACCGCTCGTTTGTCCGGATACGGACAAAATTGCCGACGGAGCAGAGGTTTTCGTGAACCTCAAGGAGGCATACATCGAAGCAGACAAAAAGAAGTATCCGCTTGAACCGATCCCGGTGTTTATGATGAGAATAGTTGAGGCCGGCGGCCTTGTTGAATACGCAAAAATGCGAGGAAATAAATGACAACATATAATGCGGCATGTATGCCGGGTGACGGCATTGGTCCTGAGATCATTGCCGAAGGAAGAAAAGTACTGGATGCTGCCGGTGAGAAGTTCGGGTTCGATATCAACTGGACCGATTTCGATACGGGAGCTGAAAAGTATCTGCAGACAGGAGAGCTGATCTCGGAGGATGAGTTAAAAGAGCTTGGAAAATTCCCGGCGATCTACTTCGGCGCTATCGGTGATGACCGGGTCAAACCGGGAATCCTGGAGAAAGGCATCCTGCTTGCGATCAGATTTTACTTCGATCAGTATGTGAATCTTCGCCCAATTAAACTCCTGAAGGGAGTCGAGACCCCCCTCGCAAATAAGAAGCCCGAGGACATCGACTTTGTCGTTGTCCGGGAAAACACCGAGGACTTTTATGTGGGTATCGGTTCACGTGCAAAGGCAGGAAAACAGCGGGATCATCTGGAAGTCATCCGCGATCTTTACTCGGTGAAGTTCGGGATCGATGTGGAGACCGATTCGGATGAACTTGCGTACCAGATCGGCGTTGTCAGCCGAGAGGGTTCGAAGCGCGTGATGGAGTATGCATTCGATCTTGCGCAAAAGCGGGAAAAGAAACTGACGTCTGTCGATAAGGCGAACGTGTTAACGGACGTCTACGGACTCTGGCGTGAAGTGTTTGAGGAGACAAAAAAAGGCTACCCGAACGTGTCGACTGAGTACAACTTCGTTGACGCGGTCACGATGTGGTTTGTCAAAAATCCGGAATGGTTCGATGTCGTCGTCACGCCGAACATGTTTGGGGACATCATCACCGATCTCGGTGCGATGATCCAGGGAGGCCTCGGTCTTGCTCCGGGGGGAAACATCAACCCGAAGGGGACGTCAATGTTCGAACCCATCCACGGATCTGCACCGAAGTATAAAGGAAAGAATGTGGCAAATCCGCTTGCAACGATCTGGTCCGGCTCACTTCTGCTGGATTCGCTTGGGGAACACGCTGCGGCATCGGCCGTGGTCAGCTCGATCGAGCATTCGATCCTTGCAAAGGCGGTCACAAAAGATATGGGCGGATCAATGCATACGTCGGATATCGGCGACTGGATCGCGAAGGATATTCTGAGAGGATAATTCGGAAAAGAAAAAAATGCGGGGGGAGAGCTGAGTTTCCCTTCGCTCTGTTTTTTTTCAGCGCGTGATCCCGAGCTTTTTCATATCCTCCGGCACCGTCGTGTTCGGCTGCACGCCAAACTCCTTCACGAGCATGTTCAGCACATCAGGCGACAAACATGCCGGCAGATTCGGTCCGATCATAATGTTCTTGATGCCCAGAGCCAGCAGTACCAAAAACACCAGGATCGCCTTCTGCTCATACCACGCGATATTGAACGAAAGCGGCAGCTCACCCACTTCGACACCCAAAGCCTTCGCCAGCTCCTGAGCGATCACCACGAGCGAATACGAATCATTACACTGACCGGCATCCAGCACCCGGGGGATCCCCTCGATATCGCCGAGACCAAGACGGTTATACCGGTACTTCGCGCACCCTGCCGTAAGAATGATCACATCCTTCGGCAAAGCCTTCGCAAACTCCGTGTAATATGCCCGCTCCTTGTGCCGGCCGTCGCATCCCGCCATCACCACGAAGTGCTTGATCTTCCCCCGCTTCACCAGATCAAGAACCTTCGGGGCAAGAGCAAGTACCGCGTCATGACCCGCGCCGGTCACGAGATCCCCGCACTGCAGATCCTTTGGCGGATCACACTTCTTCGCACAGGCAATGATCGAAGAGAAATCCTTCGACCCGTCCGGTTTCTCCGGGATATGGACCGCGTTTGGAAAACCAACAGACCCGGTCGTATAGATCCGGCCTTTATACGTGTCCGGCGGCGGCACCAGACAGTTCGTCGTAAACAGGATCGGGCCGTTAAATGACGGGAACTCTGCCTTCTGGTTCGCCCAGGACGTCCCGTAGTTCCCGATCAGATGAGGGAACTTCTTGAAACACGGATGGGCGTGGGCGATAAGCATCTCGCCGTGTGTATAGACATCGACTCCTTTTCCTTCCGTCTGCCGAAGCAGCATATACAGATCCTTGAGATCATGCCCCGTCACGAGGATGCCGGGATTTTTCCCAACACCGCAGTTCACGTTCGTGATCTCTGTTACTCCGTAGCGTTTGTTTGCCGAATCAAGAAGTGCGAGTACCTGGGCGCCGACTTTCCCGGATTCCATGACGAGAGCCGCGCGTTCTCCAAACGAGTGCTTCTCAAAACGCGAAGCCAGACCCTTATAGATGAAGTTCACGATTGCCGGATCCGTTTTTCCTAGCACCTCGGCATGAGAATAATACGCGCACATCCCCTTCAGTGCAAACAGAAGCAGTGAAAAGAGCGAGCGTTCATTTGGATCCTCGATCGAAAGAAGTCCGATCCCGCCGTCAAGGATGATGATATCCTCACGGGATTTGGGCACCCATGAACACGCTTTGGGCTCTCCCGGGATCTGCGGGTAGGCGTCACGATACGCGATTGCCTTTTTCAGATATGCGTCGAACCGTGATTCATCAAAGTTGACGTTCGTTAAGGTAGCAAACAATGCTTCAACCACAAATGTATCCTGGGCTGAGGTGTTTGCCGGAATTTTTGCTCCCTTCGGCTGATGGATCCTTCGATACGCGATCCCGGAGAGAACAAAGTTCACGGCATCCTGATAGCATGCCGTATCATTACTTTTACCGCAGACGCCGCCGGCCGTACAGCCGAGGTTTCTGGCGGTTTCTTCGCACTGCTGACAAAACATTTTCAAGCCTTCCTTGTCTCGCGGGGGAAAGCCGAGAGATAATTGATAGATGTATCTTTGAGTATATATAGATTCGTATCTGCGCAAAAAAAGATGAATATTAGGAGTTATGTGGAAATTCAAGCTGAATTATAGTTGATTTTTCTCATCAGATCATTCTGAGCGCCGGTCCGATGCCCAAAATCTGGGAGCGTCAAAAAGCGGCGTGTCGAAAAGGTCCACCGGTCCGGTAAGCCTGCCATTCGCGAGCGAAAAGCCGAGTCCGACCACCGGGATGACCGTTGTTCGAACATTCGACGAATCACAGAGACTGACTGGGCATATCCCCTGCTGATTCAGACCGCGGTGTGCGAACCGTTCACAAAACTCGGCCGTGGACGGGAACTCACCCCCGGCACGTGTAAGAAACAAAACGCCGTCCGCGAGAGTATGCTGATTCGGGATCATCACTTCTCCCCAAGGCATCATCTCCGACCCGGAGAGGAACAGAAGAAGCGGCTCGTTATCCCGCTCCTCTATTATCATCCGGCAGACCGAGACCGGATCAGGACCGCAGAACAGATGACGTTTTTCTGCGATCTCCTCGGCCGCGGAGAAGACCGCGGCAATAAGCGTGTCCGGCTGGACATCCGGATCATGGACCGCGATCAGGACCAGACGGTCGGCCGTGTGCGTCACGAACGAGTCGGTCAAAATGCCGCCTTCCGCCTTTTTGAGCATCTTTGCCGCGGTCTGGAGGATGTCGGGAAAGACCCGGGTCGTCCCGCATACCCCGCCGACCGGTTTTGCAAAGACCGAGACCGCTGTTTTCATGCTCAGCGGATCGCCTCGATCTTTGCGATCATTCCTTTGCTGCCGACATAGACGGGAGTTCTCTGATGGACCTTTGTCGGCACGATGTCCAGAGTAGAAGACTCGCCGTTCGAGACCGCTCCTCCTGCCTGATCCGCGAGGAAGCCGATCGGGTTGATCTCGAAGACCAGCCGCAGTTTCCCGGAGGCGGACTTCTTTGTCGCCGGATAGGCATACACGCCGCCGTACTCCAGGATCTGGTGGAAGTCGGCCACGAAAGAGCCGGAGTACCGGTTCTTTCCGCCTTCGCACTCGATCTCATTCATGTACCGGATGTGTTTCTCGGTCCATTCGGGCCGCAGACCGCCGCTCCCGCAGAGCGTGCCTTCCGGGATTTTTACATTCTCTTTTAGGAGAATGTAGGTCCCTTCCGCGTTGAGCGCGAAGATCGAGACGCCGTTTCCAAGCGAGATGGTCAAGGTGGTCATCGGGCCGTAGAGCATATAGAATGCGGCGCGAAGCTGATTTCCCGCCTGAAGAACGTCGCCATCATAGATCCCGACGATCGTCCCGACGCTGAGGTTTACCTTGATCAGCGAAGAGCCGTCGAGGGGATCCATCACGACGGAGTACTTCGCAGAAGAAGACATCTGCACGATATCCTCCTGTTCTTCGGAAGCAACGGCACGTACAAGCCCGCTCTTCTGCAGAACAGACGTGATCCGGGCATCGGCCCAGGTATCCATCTCAGCCTGATCCTCGCCGGAAGAGTTCGTGGAGCCCGCATAATTCTGGTTGCTGATAAACGCGGAACGGATCGGTCCTGCCTGATCCGCGATCAGCATGATTATTTTTCCCAGATCCTCAGGGGCATGTGAGGCGGAAAGATACTCCTGCAAGGTTTTCATAGTACCTATGATATGCGTTTTGGAGGCAAAAAAACGTATCCTGATGTGAAAGATTCGGACCGCGCCGTATCGTGTATATGGTCATCTCATTTGTTCTTTCAGAGATGCGTATCGGAAGCGAAACCCTCTGAAACTCATGCGTGGAACGAACTGCTGCCGGCATGTTCTGAATAAAATTATTCAGGATGACGGGGGTAACGGTCGGAATCGATGGAATACAACACTCTTAGAAAAAGGAATGCGAGGGAAGGGATTCGAACCCTTGAACTCCTAGAGACAGGGTCCTAAACCCTGCGCCGTTAACCTGGCTTGGCAACCCTCGCGATTTTGACTGTAACATATTGACAGGAGGAGAAAAATAACCTTCGCATTAATCTATATGAATGGACAATAGTATTCTATGGTAGTTCAGCACACATGCGGCTTCAAACGCGAGATATTTTGTCGGGAGTGCGGCACCGAACTGACCCAGGACACGCGGGGTAAACTCTACTGTCCGCGGTGCGGCAGGCGGCTTGCGATCCTCTGCCCCCACTGCGGAAAACTCTGGTGATCCGCGGCCTTATGCCGCCGGACCGTTGAGCCACTCCATATACTTCTCCCGGATCAGGTCGACTTCTTCCTTTGTCAGGTCCAGCCGTCCGGTATGAGAGAGATACCGTTTCACCTCTTTTATGAGCACTTCAGCCTCGGAGAAATCGTCCACTTCCAGATACACCGGCACGTTCTGGACCGATATCACCTCACCGCAGACAGGGCAGAGCTTCCACTTTCCATAGTAGTCGGTATAGGTAAACTGATGACAGCCAGGACAGCGGATCACCCGGTAGGTACTCATAGATATCAAATGATTGGCGCAGGGAGTGAAAAAGATTCCCCCGGCATCTAAACCCTTGCTTTTATTAGCCGGCAGGTAAATATGAAGTGTCTATGTCAGTTCATGTAACGGGAATTTCCGGGATCCCGCTCATTCAGAAAGGCGACGATCTTCCGGCAATTATCTGCAGAAATACCACCTTTGAAGACGGGGATATCCTCTGTATCGCATCAACGATCGTTTCGAAGGCAAAGGGCTATACCCGCGCCCTCGCGGATATCACGCCTTCTCCTGATGCATTCCGTATCTCCGGCCTCACAAAAGAGGATCCGCGGTTCATTCAGGCGATCCTGGATTCGTCCACCGAGATCATCCAGGAGTATCCGTTCATCCTCTCCGAAGTCCCCTGCGGTCATGTGGGTGTGCGCGCAGGCGTGGATAACAGCAATATCGAGGGAGAAAATATCATCATCCTCCCAAAAGATCCGTCAGCCGAATGTCGGGAAATACGCGCAGCCATCAAAAAGATCACCGGCAAAGATGTCGGCGTGATCGTAACCGACACCTGCGGAAGAGCGTTCCGCCGCGGTCAGTGCGGAAACGCGATCGGCTGGGCAGGTATGACGGCGATCCGGGACTTCCGCGGAGATCATGACCTCTTCGGTCTTGAACTCGAGATCACCGAAGAGGCAGTCGTCGATGAGATCGCGGCCTTCTCCAACTTCATCATGGGAGAAAGCGACAACGGGATCCCTGCAGTGAAGTTCTCCGGCTGCGGCACCTGGAAAGGGCACGACTCGCTCTTCTTCACAAAGGAAGAAGACCTGATCAGAAAGGCAATGAAACGATAAATGGACATCATTCTCGCAATGGACCTGATGGACGGGTATGTTGTCCACGGGAAAAGCGGCAACCGTGATCAGTACCGGCCCCTGACCTGGGGGCTTTCCCCTTCGGCCGAGCCGCATTCATATCTTTCGGTAATGAAGCCCAAATACGCGTATGTGGCCGATCTCGATCGGATCGGGCTCTGCGGCGATCATACGGAAACGATCCTGAGGCTTGCCTTAATTCCGGAAAAACTCTGGGTCGACCGGGGATGCAGTATCCCTGAGGAGTATCTTCCCGGGGTCGCCAACATCGTTGGGACGGAAACGGCCGATGCCCCCTTCGAGGAGTTTGCCGGCGGCTATCTCAGCGTCGATGTGAAAGACGGGAAGGTCATCCCTTCCGGCCTTGACCCGGCCGAGGTGATCCGCGAAGCGGAAAAATATGCGTTTGACGGAATCATCCTCTTAAACATCTCCTCGGTCGGCACCGGATCCGGGATCGATCCCGTGTTTGCAAAGCGGATCCGAGACGCAACGAAAAAACCTCTGATCTACGGCGGCGGCGTGAACTCTCAAGACGATCTTCGCATTCTCTGCGACGCAGGATATGACGGCGTGATCATCTCGACCGCCGTGCACAAAGGAAAGATCCCACTCGAGATCATCCGGGAGGGAACATTTTGCTGATCACGCTCGAAGGGATCGACGGAGCGGGAAAATCCACGCTTTATGAAGGTCTCGTTTCCCGTCTTGCGGATCTCGCACCGGTGTTTACCAAGGAGCCTGGAAGTTCTCTGGTAAACAAAGCGGTTCGCCGGGAGATCGGGGCAAACCGCGATCCGTTCGCCGAGGCGACACTGTTTGTCGCGGATCATGCCGCTCATCTGACCCAGACCGTGCTTCCGGCACTCGAAGCAAAAAAACTGGTTATCTCAGACCGGTATTCCGACAGCCGATTCGCCTACCAGCAGGTATCCCTTGCCGGCATCATTCCCGATCCGAAAGCATGGCTTACTGCAGTGCATGCAGGATGGTCGGTCCGTCCCGACCTCACGATCCTTCTTTTGATAGCGCCCAAGACCGCGATGCAGCGTCTTGCCGGCAGACCAGGTAAGGAACACTTCGAGGATCCTGCATTTCTCGAAGAAGTTCAGAAACGGTATCTTGAACGGGCAGCCGAGGATCCGGGCCGATTTCTTCTTATCGACGCAGAGCAGGATCCGGCAACGATCCTCGACTTCGTCGAAAAGAGCATCCGGGACCGGATGTCCGTCTGATCTTTTTTTAATCCGAAAGCTGATATGAGTGCAGAGCATATGTTTCCCCACATGTCGGGTTTCTTCTCTGTATACGGAATCACCACCGGGCTGCTTGTATCCGGTGACGATATACTTGACCGGGTCATCTCCGCCCTCAAAAACACCGAGGCAAAGACGATAGAAGACGGCGACATCCTTTTGTTTGCCGAGTCGCCGCTTTCCACGACCGAAGGTCGGAATGTCAGGCTCGATGACATCACCCCGTCCGCCGAGGCATACAGACTTTCAGACAAGTATCATCTCGACCCCCGGGTTGCCGAGGTCGTTTTGATGGAGAGCGATACGATCGTCGGCGGCATTCCGGGATATCTGCTTGCCGGAAAATGGAATCTGATCCTCCCAAATGCCGGCGTGGACGAGTCGAACGCGCCAAACGGGTGGGTCACCCGTCTGCCGGCCGATCCGGAAGCCAGTGCCGGACGGCTGAGAAAAGGAATAATGGAGCGCACCGGAAAGGATGCCGCCGTCATCATCATCGACTCCCGGACCCATTCGATGCGTCTTGGGGTGTCGGGAGTCGCTATCGGCTGTTCGGGGATCCTGCCGATCACCGACGAACGGGGTAAACCAGACCTGTATGGAAACAAACTGCAGGTCACCCGAAGGGCGATAGCCGACTCTCTTGCTTCGACCGCCGAACTTCTTATGGGCGAGTCTTCAGAAGGGGTCCCGGTTGTGCTTGTACGCGGATACCCGTATGTCAGATGCGAAAATTGTAAAATCGAAACGATCTCCGCCGAAGAGGATCTCTTCCTCAGTCTCGGCAAATAATTTTTTAGAAAAAAAGTTACTGGGCAGCCGGGACGCCGCCGCTGATGGCTTCCTGGATCTGCTTTTGGAGCTGGCCCGCTTTCGTGGTCATTGCCTTTTCCTGTTTGTCCAGTGAGCTGATGCGGAGTTCAAGGGAGTCGACCTTCTCTTCGAGTTCCGCTTTGACGGCCGGTTTTTGTTTCTGGATCAGAATCGAACCTACTGCCGAATACATTACTGCGTCTTCCGCTGCCGACTCGATCTCTTCAAGGGCGCGTTTCGTTTCACGCAGCGTCATCTCATACTGCATTTTCTGGGACGATACCTGCTGAAGCTGCTGCTGGATCTGCTGGAACATTCCAAGCTGCTGCTGGATCTGCGGCGGGATACCCGCCGCCTGCTGGGGTGCTGTCATTTTTTACAACTCCAATACTTCATGGGATACATTAACCAACCGCAGCCACATATTGAGGGATGCCCGAAGAGCTGCAGCATCTTCCGCCTCTACAGAGAGGAACACGGATGATTCGCTGCGGGTGAGCCGCACGTTGGATTTTTCTCCCGGATCACTTGCGATCTCCGGGGCGAGAACTTCATACAGTTTTTCTGCAAACCTGGTTTCAAAGACAAAACGGGCGGCGTGGTTCATACCATAACCTGCAGGACATACTGTCTTTTCTGTGTGCCGCAAAAAACGATAGGACCGTCAGCATTCTCATCATAGGTGATGGGAACATGCGGCGAGAGATAATCGAACAGCTCCTTTTCCCGGGTGAGAAATCCTTTGGTAAACGGACCGGTTCGTTCGGACTCTTTTACGTTGCTGATCAGCATGGAAAAAACCAGGGAATCATTCACCATCAAATCGAACACCGGACCCTGCCGTTTCGAGCCTGACAGGAAAATAACACGGGGGTCTTCTCCCCCTATATCATGAATGCCTGCTTTTCCCCGCTGGACAAACGGGAAGTCCAGAGCAAAAGCGATTTCTTTTGCCAGTTTCCGGACCTCCGGTGCTGGTTTGCGCGATGAAGTTACGATCGTCATCTGGCTTTCAGTTCTTTCGTGCCGGCACCGCGGGCCTTGAAAAGGATACGGTGACCGCAGTAGGGACAGCGGATGTTCGTACCGATTTCTACCAGCTGTTTACAGCGGGCGCACTTGTAAGCAACCATTGGGTTATACTCCTTTCGTCTCGATGGCGCGAAGAACAACCTTAAGGCCCGGGGTCTGCGGAACGTAGGCGCCGCCTGCGTATTTGTATCCGCATTTCTTGCACTCCCAGATACCGGTGCCGACACGCTTTACTGCGATCGTGTCGCACATCGGACACAGGTGTTTCGCGCGGGAAATCTTCTCGCTCTCATTGACCATCTTACGGCAGAAACGGCCGTATCTCGGACCAAAGCGGCCGGCACTGCCGGTTACGCGTCCTTTTGCAACATGTTTACTCTTGGATGCCATTTTTTATTCCTCCAGAAATATCTAGTAATATTCGTTCTCAGTTGTTTTAATAGTATGCGTTACTCAAGAATCTTCAGCTGTGCATCGCCTTTCGCTGCGGCATTTGCCAGATTGAAGAACTCCTCCTGCATGCCGGCAGGAATCGTTACGACGCAGATCCATGATCCGTCGCTTTGCCATTCGTTTTTATCCATGGTCACATAGGCCGCGCTCGAGATGGAAGCATAGGCTTTGGCCGCAAAGTCCATCGGGAACTTGGCGGCGATGCGCCGCTCCTCGAACCTTATCGGCAGGATCGGACGCAAAGCTTTGACGGTCTCCTTGACCAGATCATCTACAGATTTGAACGGATCGTAGTTTACCCTGACCTGTTCCAGAGCCATCTCGATCCGCATGACCGGGTGGGGAAGGCCGGTCTGCGGATTGACAGCGTTTCGTGCGATGAACGCGATCACGCGTCTGCGTTTTTCTTCGATCAGATGACGCCGCTGCTCGGTCGTGAGATGGATTTCACCTTTGAGAATGATGTGTTTGGCGACTTCCCGAAAATCAGTGGTCTTGAACACCTTCAGGATATCCTCATCCGGAGACTTGTCTCCGCGCGAGGCGTTCTCATACACATACATCGCTGCAACAACATCTTCAATGTCGAGATCCGCCCCGTGCCGCATTTTGTCGGCAAGTTCTGGATCGACCAACAGTTCAAACTTCAGTCCGTGTGTTTCCAGACGGGCGGTTACTGCATCATCAAGGGAAATCATAGATCAGCTCACTCCTTTTTCGCAGGAGTCGTCTTGGAAAATTTGGCAACAGCTGCCTTTACTTCATCTGCATTCAGTTTTCTGAACGAGAGGGTCGATATTTTTGCTCCGTTTGCGGTCTCAGTCTCCTTTTTGGAAGAGTGCTTCTTGGAATACTCACCGGCAATGCCGATCTCGACGGTGTTCATATCGAACTTGCCTTCGGTGGCGGTGTGCAAAGCCTTGAGGCCGAGCAGAACAGCTTCTTCGGCAGTACAAGTCTCTTTGTACTCCTGTTCAAAGAGTTTGATGACAGCCGGTCTGCCGATACCGATACCGGTTGCGGAGTATTCGAGAAGCGTTCCGGACGGGTCGGTCTCGAAGAGATGATACTTCTGCCCGGTCGGCGACGACTCGGCCCCGGCGATCAGAAGCGCCGTTCCGTAAGGCCGCGCCCCGCCGAACAGCGTGTAGCTCTGCATGTGATCGCAGAGTTTCTTTGCCAGAGTCTCCACATCGATCGGTTCGCCGTAACTGACCCGATTGATCTGGGATTCGATCCGTGCACGGTCAACGAGGATCCGTGCATCTCCGACGAGACCCGAGGAGGCGACGCCGATGTGTTCATCGATCCGGAAGATCTTCTCGATCGAGGAGGGCTCCAGGAGACGGGAGTTCACCCGTTTGTCAACGAGAAGTACAACTCCCGTCTTGCATTTTATGCCGACAGCGGTCGTTCCCCTTTTGACCGCTTCACGGGCATATTCTACCTGATACAGACGTCCATCGGGGGAAAACATCGTGATGGCACGATCGTATCCGCCCATTTGATATTGTTGTGGCTGCATTGTTACTCCTTAATTATATCATCTCTAGTTAGATATCTATGCCCATTCTCTTTTGAAAGATTATTAACCTTCTTACCTGCGCACAGATATCCCGGATACGCGGCATCATCTGCCGCCTCGTGGACCACCTTTTTTTTCAAAGAAAGGATGGTCCCGGAGGTTGCGACCGATCTGAATGCCGCCGGCTCACCGCAGACTTTCGTGACAACGGCCAAAGCTGCGATGAGGGACTTTTCATATCCGCGGGTACATCGGGCGATCGCATATTCACCTTCGGACCAGACGACAGCGGGATGCATTTTTGCCGCCCCCGCATCGCCGAAAAGTGCAGTTACCGATTCAGCCATGGATCGGTACACCTCCTTCTGGGTCGGATTCACGGGCGTGATGATCCGAAACAGGACGTAACGCCGGTTCTCACGAAGTGTCGGCGGAAGGACGCTCATGATCTCTCCTCCACGACCTCGACGGTCTTTTTCGGAGAAAGAATGCCGTCGAGTGAGTCGAGAGCAGATCTGACTTCCTGTTCTGTCATCCCGAAGAGGTCGGCGAGTGCGATGATCTCGGTGATATTCCGCTGTCCGAGACACTCGGATGCGCCGCTTGCGATCAAAAGCGGGAAATGATACTTCCGCTGGAAAGCAAGTATCTCGTCATACCGGGAAAGAGCAGTCCGCCGTGTTTTCGGATCGATGATCCGTGAGAAGTCAAGAACGACGCCGGTGTTCTGCTGTGCCGCCATCTTCGAAACGATGTGATCGAATCCGCCTTTCGGAAGGTCAGAGATGCCGGTCAGAAGATGTACTCCTTTCGTGGTGACGGCCGTGCGGTTGAAACTGTTTTCTCCGACCTGCACGAAGACGACCGTGCCGGCAGGGGTCTTTTTGACCGCGTCGAAGAATGCCTTTCCGCTCAGTTTGCCGATCAGTCTGCCTTTCAGAATAGAAACGCCGGCATACTCGGAGATATCCTCGGCAGGATCGCAGGCGATGATCCGGGAAAAACCGCAGGATGCGGCACTCAGGGCAAAACGACGAAGCGTTGTGTGTGATGAGTTATTCGCATACACGCATGCGTCTGTTATCATAATGAGAAAAAAATGAGAACAGGGTTATTTACCCTGGTTCCTGTGGGAAGTAATGCTGGGCCGGCACTTTTCAGTTCCGGTTCCGCGGTTGTGGAGTCCGCGTGCCTTTCTTCCGGCGGAAGTCTTACCACGGAACACACGTCCGCGGGTTTCGGCAACCCATGCGAGGTTCTTGTCGGCGAGAACAGACGGGCTGTTTCTGTCAACAAGGATGATCTCGTAATACTTGCTCTTTCCGTCCTGGCCTACCCAGTAGGAGTTCAGAACTTCCATGTTCGGGTAGCGGGTTGCGGCGCGCTCTTCTGCGATCGACTGCAGGTTCTTGCCCGGGGTTGCTTTGCGCATTCCCATACGGTTGGTTCTGCGTCCGCGGATATATCTCGATTTTCTGCGGCCACCGCGGCGGATGGATGCGCGAACAACGATGATGCCCTGCTTTGCTTTGTAGCCGAGCTCCCGCGCTCTGTCGATACGGGTCGGGCGCTCAAGCCTGACAACGGCGCCCTGACGGCGCCAGGTCTGCATTCTCTCCCAGAGGAGTTTCTTTACTCCGGACTCTGCGGGCTTTTTCCACGCGTCACGGACATATCCATACATTGATTTCGACATGTGTTGGTTTCACCTCAGGTTCAGCCGTATAGGCTACATTCCTGTGATATACAGACCGCACTGGATGCGGCTAGCTGTAAACTGTATATTATTGGGGCTATGTTGTATAAATACTCCGTGATGGCCGAAGGAGGCTTTACTCGGGCGTTCCCTTGATCTTCTCTATAACAGCGATACCGTCGATGCGGGTCACCGGATACTGGCCTGCCTCGTCCTTCTCCGCCGACTTGACCATGTCCCAGATCGTCAGAAGTGCGAGCGAAACTCCAGTCAGCGCTTCCATTTCGATGCCGGTCTTTCCGTAGGTTTTCACCCGGCAGAACGCTTCGATGTACTCGTCCGTCTGCTCAAACCAGATGGACACTCCGCCAACCGGAAGGGGGTGGCACATGGGGATCAAAGCCCAGGTCTGTTTTACCGCAAGCGTTCCCGCCACTTGGGCAGTTGCAAGCACATTTCCTTTAAGGACCCGGCCTTCGGCGATGGCCGCGAGCGTTTCAGGCCGCAGATAGATCCGTCCCTTTGCGGTAGCTTCACGTGAAACATCCGGCTTTGGCGTCACATCCACCATGTGGACTTCGTTATTTTCATTCAGGTGCGTAAAAACCGGCATATCATTTCTCCTTATACACTATGTATGCAAGGTGCCTGAGTAAATCGCTTGCGATTAAACCGTCTCCGGTCTCCTCATCCGCGAGTTCCCCGGCCAATCCCGCGGCATACACCGCGGCGCAGGCGGCCTCAAAGGCACCCATCCGTCCAAGAAGTCCGCCGCATACGCCTGAGAGAACATCGCCGGTGCCCCCCGTAGTCATACCCGGAGCCCCGGACCGGTTGAACTTCACCCGGGCGCCGTCCGAGATCACATCGATCGCCCCTTTTAGAATGACCGTTCCGCCGGCACGCTTTGCCGCCTCACGGACAATGATCCCCCGCTCACTGAGTTTCTCCGGGACAGGACCAAAGACCCGGGCAAATTCTCCCGCATGCGGCGTGTAGATCGTCTGCTCCCGTGCTTTCGGCAGAGGATTTCGCAGGAGATCTGCGTCCACCACGGCACGTTTCGCGGCGGCGACGATCTGCGAAGCCACCTCAAGACTTTCCGGATCGGCGCCGAGCCCGGGGCCGGCGATCACCACATCCGCGTTCTCTGCTAATGCAAGCAGCCGGTCCAGATGCTCTTTGCCCACTTTGTTTCCCGGCAGTCTCTCAAGGATCAGATCCGGCATGAATCCGTCAACGGGGGCCGCTACGCGGACGACATCCGCGCCCGAGCGGAGAGCGGCGCAGCCTGCAAGGAACGGCGCGCCCTGATACGGCCCCCCGCCGATCACCAGCACATTGCCTGCCCATCCCTTGTGCGCTCCGGACGGCTTTTTTGGGACTGAAAGAAGATCCCCTTTCCCGCAGAAAATCTCTGCGCCGAACGGGATCCCGATACTGTATGCCTCGGCGCCTTTTGTCTTTGCAAGATGAAATGCGATAACCCGGTCCGCCCTTGCCCCGGGCGTCGGCATATCACAGGCAAGGATCCGGCCTTTTGCCGCGTTCATCAGATCCACAAGGGAGGCATACGGCTCTCTGAGCGGGAGGGATGCACCGGTACCAAGCAGGGCGTCCACGATCACATCGGCGGAGAAATCCTCAGGCTTCCAGGTGGAAGAAAGTTCCGCCGGGCACCCTTCCAGTGCAAAAAACGCCGCCCCTGCCTCCGGCGTCTTCGGCTTTCCGGTGAAGACCACCTTTACCGAATACTCCTTTGCCAGATGACGGGCGCACACAAATCCGTCTCCTCCGTTGTTTCCTGTTCCGCAGAGGATCAGAACGGATGCAGGAGATTCGGATCGGACGGCGGCGGCGAGTACGGATCCCGCGCTCTCCATGCGCTCGGCCGCGGAGATGCCGTAATCATCCGCGTTTTTATCAACGACACGCATCGTCTCCGGTGAAATAACGCCGGAGAGACCGAACTGAATCAGATCCCGCATATATGTTAGTGTGTGTCTGCACTGGTAATGATTTTTCCCCACATACATCCCAACAGATAAGGAATGGGATTCGTTGAAGATGTCAGCCGCGCCGCAAAGATAATTCTGGAAGCTGACGCCGCCACCCTCATCTCGCACATAGATGCCGACGGAATCTCCAGCGAAGCGATCATCTCGCAGGCCGTCACCCGGCTGGGGATCCCGGTAAACCCGGTCTTTGTCCGCCAGCTCGAGCCGATGACCATGAAGCATATCCCGGATGACGACACGCTGAAGATCTTCACCGATCTTGGCGGGGGTCAGCAGAATCTTCTGGAAGAAGCAGGCATCACGGCAGACAGTGTCCTCATCCTTGACCACCACATAAGTCAGCCGGCACCCGGCGGCACAGAATACTTTCAGGTGAACTCCCAGTTTTATGGGGAGGATTACGTAAAATGCAGCGCCGCAGGCATTGCTTATTTGGTCGCAAGAAAGCTCGACCCGGCAAATACTGATCTGGCAAAACTTTCCGTCGTTGGAAACGTCGGCGATATGATGGCGCGGGAAAATCACGGACTGGTTGGTGTTGCCAGATGGATAGCAGAGGACGGAGCTGACAGCGGGCATATCCGGATCAGGCGCGGGATAAACTGTTATGGCCTCTCAACAAGACCGCTTCACATCTGTCTCTCGAATGCTGACGATCCGCAGATACCCGGCATCTCAGGAAAACCTGCAGAAGCAGCCGCGCTGCTCTGCCGGATCGGGATCTACCAGTCACCGTCTGACCAGAGGGTTTGGGAAGAACTCTCTTCCGAAGAGGAAAAAAGACTTGCCAGCGTTCTTGCAGAGCAGATCATTGCCAACGGCGAGTCATCAGACGGGTTTATTGCCGAACATTACTTCTTCCCTGATGAGATGGAAAAAACGCCGCTGAGGAATGCGTCTGAGTATGCCACCATGCTGAATGCCTGCGGCAGATGGGCCAAGCCGAAGATCGGCGAGGCTGTCTGTTTCGGCGACCGGGGGCAGAAGTACCGTGAGGCCGAGCATATGCTCAGACATCACCGATCCATCATCCGCGAACTCTGCGAGTACATCATCGAAACGGGCGTGGAAGATCTCGGATCGATCCAGGCGATCCATACCGGAGATAAGTATCCGGATACGATCGCCGGGATCGGAGCAGGCATGGCTCTCTCAAAACTCGACACCAATAAGCCGATCCTCGTAATGTGCAGCGTCTCTGACGAACCCGATCTCATCAAAGTCTCGATGCGGACCTATGAAAAAGTTCTGCGCCGCGGAGTCGATCTGCAGGAAGTTCTGGTCACGGCCGCCGTCGAATCAGGGGGAGCAGGCGGAGGGCATAATATTGCAGCCGGCGCATATATCCCCAAAGGATGCGAGCATGATTTCACCAGAAGAGTTAACGAGCTTGTCAAAGGGCAGTTTGCAGCGGGTCAGAAGGATCGCTGACTTCCAGTTCGGGCGGGGGGCAGGAGAAGCGCTCTTTCCCGACCAGGTCACGTTTTCATACTCGACCACAAAGCGGGTAAGGTATGTGAGCCTCGCAAAGGACCGGCTGGTCACTGTCCGGGCGAATGACGGGCGGTTCACGCTCGGCTATCCCGGAGCACAGGCTCTGCATGCATTTCTGCCGGCTCCGGCAAACCGGGTCGTGATCATGGAAGAGGCGGTACCTTTCGTTGCCGACGGCAAAAATGCGATGGCAAAACACGTAATATCGAGTGATCCAAATATTCACGCAGAAGACGAAGTGTTTGTCGTCGATGAATCGGACAATCTGATCGCCACCGGGATGGCAGTACTCTCCGGAAGCGAAATGATCGGATTTAATTACGGAACAGCAGTAAAAGTTAGACAAGGAAGGAACAAAAAATGATGCCAGGAGTAAATCCCAAACAGATGAAAGCAGCGATGAAGAAGATGGGTATGAAGATGGACGAGATCGCCGATGTCTCGAAAGTTGTGGTCTACACAGCGTCCGGAAATTATGTCTTTCTGAATGCCGAGGTCGTCGGCATCACGATGCAGGGTCAGACCTCATATCAGCTTACGGGCGAGGTCCACTTCGAAGAAGCCGCAGTCGAGATCCCTGAGTCGGATGTGGAGCTGGTCGCGTCCCAGACTTCCGTCTCGCCGGACGCAGCCCGCGCCGCTCTTGTCGAGTGCAAAGGGGATATTGCCGAGGCAATTTTAAAACTGACCGCTGTATGATCGGACCAAACAGAGTCATCGTCCGCGGACACGGACGCGAGTATTATGTGAAGGCCGGCGAGGGAAAACTCTCGACGGATCTTGGCATGATCGATCTTGCGGAGGTCGCGGGACTGGAGAACGGGGATGAGGTCCTGACCCATCTTGGAAAAACGTTCCAC
>WARP01000906.1_pt1 | contig 37738 bp, 42 predicted proteins | sample 4769151 | NCBI WGS metagenome assembly WARP01 (sample SAMN08893023, study PRJNA449175) | gut metagenome | isolation source: rumen sample fed with dry roughage | host: cow | place: India: Nagpur | collected 2016
GAGAAGAGCTTGACAGAGCAGCATTCGAAAGATTCGGCCCTCACTTCCATTTTATTGGATAATAAGAGCTGCTGTAACACACTGTCTATCTTAGCATTAACATTTAACCCCGCGGATGATCCGCGGGGTTAAATGTTAATATGCATTATGTGGCTTTTAAGATTAGTTTTTCTTCACAACATAGATCTCAAAGAAAAGCGGCTGGAATACCCCAAAATTCTTCTCCTGGGAACCATAACCATATTCAGATGAGAAAAACGATACGGCCTTTTCACCGTACTTCATATTAAGAAATGTTTTTGCAACACCTTTAATCACAGAGTTACCACTACCATCATCAGAGGTGTTTTCCGGATCTGAAACTGTGTTATTAAGAGGAGTATATGTTTTGGAAGAGCTGTATATACCATACTTTCTTGCAGTATCCTCAATATTGGTATCAAATACAAAACCATTGAGAAGCTTACCTACATAATAATATTCAAGATTATCTCCAACCTTAACAGAATCTCCTTCAGTGGCTTTAATAATTTTAAAATAGTAATCCAACTCTGTTGAATCAATTCCTCCGTAATATAGATTACTGAAAGATCTCAAAGAGTCACGCTGAAATTTCTCAATATTTTTAACTACCCTGAGAATTTTAAAATCATAAATGGTTGGTGAAGTATGAGATTTATTGCTGCCGGTGTAACCATAATCAGATAACCAGGATGGAATAATCAAGCTGAAATCAGAGCCAACTCGTTTATTATCCATACCCTCCTCAACACCTCTTATAACAGTATTTGCTCCTGTCTGCATCAAATAGGGTCCGTAGTAATTTGCGGCCGAATATGAGCCGACTCTCTTTGCCACCTGTTCGTCAGTTGTTGTCAGGAAATTACCCTTAAGATCCCTTGTAGAATATGTTACATAAACATACGATGTATCCTCAATCAAAGTACCTGCCCCCTTTGCTCTTGTAATAGTGTACAATCCGGAAGCAGCTGGTTTCAAAGTATCACTGTGAACCACCTTGATATATGACTCAAGAACTCTTCTTTCAACATCTTCTGCAGACTCCTCCTTCTCTACTGCGCAGGAAAAAGCGCCAAGGAGAAGGCTAAGCATTACTGAAATTCTAAAATATCTATTCATTCTTCTATTATGTTGTCTTTAATAAAGCCGACAAAGTTAAAAAATTTAATCTGCCTCTAACTCCTTTCTTAGCGATTCTTCAAAATATTCGCCCACTTCACTGACAGGAATAAATAATCTCCCCCCGGCTGCCCTCTCGTGCCCCCCTCCGTTGAAATAATTTCTGGAGAACCGGTTCACAGAGAAATTATCTGATGACCTCAGAGAGACCCTTATATGTTCATCTTTTTCAGTAAAGAGAGCGGAGATTGTTATACCGTATATGTTTAGCGGCAAATTAACAAAACCCTCTGTATCTCCCTCTGCAAACTGGAACTCATCTAGTTCATCCTTGGTAAGAACAATATATCCGGCACCATATTCAGGTAACAATTTCATCTTATTTAGCAGCGAATGGCCCATAAGTCTCATCCTCTCTTCAGAAAAACCGGCAAACACCTTCAGTTGCAAAGTCTCTTTATCAACTCCCCGCTGAAGCAGTTCATAAGACATCAGGAATGTTCCGGCATCCACAGAATTAGAGAAATTGTTAGTATCAGTCATCATTCCCACATACAACGATTGTGCCGCAATCTCAGGTACTCTCTCAATGGATCCCTCCTCAATCTCTCTGATAAGCCAGAAAAGTAATTCACAAGTAGAAGATACCTCTGTGTTGGAAATTACAAAATCAAATGCCTCTTTCTCTGGAAGTGGATGATGATCCACCAGAATCTTTTTTGCAGCAGATTCTCTTACCAGGGGCTCCAGATCATCAATTCTCTTAAGCTGATTAAAATCAAGAGCAATTATAAGATCAGCATTTATAACGGTTCTCTCCGCAGCCTCTCTTCTCCAGGAGTGGATAATTACATCACCATCCCTGTCAAGAAATTTTAGATTTTTTGGGTAGGGATTGGGAACAACTATCCTGGAGTTGATACCCAAAGCGGCTAAATACCACTTGAGGGCAGTCACCGAGCCGAGAGCATCACCATCCGGATTTGTGTGAGTAAGTATGGCGATAGATTTCGCATTTTTTACAGCATTATGGAAATACGCTGCAGAATTCCTTTTCAAATAGCCCTTCATGGAAAAAATTGTTGGAACAAAAATAGAAAATATATTGTGGGGTCTGAATATTTATTTTAATTTTGTGGGAACTTTGCGAGAAAATTAATACAAACAGATAACCACTAATGAAAAAGGTCTTAACTATTGTTGTGCTGCCTATTATAGCTATCGTGATAGGCTATTTGATCTATACAAGCATCCAGGAGCCTGTGATTTTCGAAAAAGAGAGAAGATTCAGAGAGAAAATTGCCATTGAGAGGCTAAAAGACATTCGTACCCTCCAGGTAGCTTATAAATCAAAACATAACAAATTTACAAGCAACATTGACTCATTGATTGATTTTTACAACAATGGTCAAATTACAGTTATTAAGCAGGTAGGTTCTATGGATGACTCACTGGCAGTTGCTCAGAAGAGAGTATTCAGAGACAGTATCAGAATTGCCGTTCGTGACACACTACTTAAAAGAGAGGGCTTTATTGTCGACTCTATCAAGTACATTCCGTTCAGCGGCAAAAAAGAGATTGAAATGAAGGCCATTATTGGCAAAGTTTCAGGCGTAGATGTTCCTCTTTTTGAGGCAAATATTCCATTTGAAATACTTCTGAACGATCTTAACAGACAACTCCTTGTAAACCTTAAATCGGACCGCGAGCAGGTGGGGAAATATCCGGGCTTGAAGGTTGGTAGTATTGAAGCACCAAACAACAACGCAGGTAACTGGGAATAATAATGCCTGTAATTGTCAATAAACAGCTTGAGCTGGACAAGACAATTCAATACAGACTATCCATTCAAGCTGACTTGAATGGATTTTCTTTTTCAATTGTCAACGACGAGCATAAGAGATGTCATTTTCTCTACCAGTCTGACTTTGCCTACATTGAGGACCCTGACACCTACAATGTGGCAATTTACAAGATGGTTAAATCTTTTCCGCTCCTCTCAAAGAAGTTTGCCTCAACAGATGTTATAATCAACACCCACAAATTCACATCAATTCCAATAAGCAATTTCAGGAATGAAGATGCCGGACTTATACTTGGACAGCTCCATTTTCTGGAGGAGCTTGATGAGGTGGACACTATTATTGAAGAGAGTCAGGAGCTGGCCCTGCTGTTTGCTGTAAACAGCACGCTGCTCAACACAATTAAGAAAATCCAGCCGGAGTTTAAGGTTGTCCCATCTGTTTATCCTTTTATTAAAAACGCAAAATTTTTTCCTGATAATAACAAGCTGTTTGCCCAGTATCACAAAGGTCATGTTCATATTGTAATTACAAGTGGCACTAAAATGATATTCTGTAACTCATTTCCTGCACTGCAATTCAATACTGCCCTCTATTTTATGATACTTTCCCTTCAGCAATCAGGAATAAAGCAGGAGGAGGCATCTGTAATTTTGTCCGGAAACATAAGAGAGGAGGATGTAAACAGCCTTGTGAAATACTTCCCTAAAGTAAAATATTTCAGACATCCATCAATACTACTTGGCGGAGCCAATCTGGAGATGAAGTACGCATCAATGATGTTTCCGCTATGAGAATAATAGCTGGAGATCTAAGGGGAACGCAGTTCATACCCCCAAAAGGATATAAGGCAAGACCCACAACAGACTTTGCAAAAGAGGGTCTTTTCAATATTCTTGTAAATCAGTATGACTTTGAAAATATCGCCGTTCTTGATCTTTTCTCCGGAACAGGCAGTATCTCATTTGAATTTTCATCAAGAGGGTGCAAAGACATTACTGCAGTAGATATGAATCCTCTCCACTACTCATTTATTAAAAATACAGCATCCAAGCTTGGATTGACAGGAATGCAGGTTCTCAGAAATAATGTTTTTGATTTCCTTAATATCTGCAGAAAAGATTTTGATATAGTTTTTGCCGATCCCCCATATGATATATCGGGACTGGAGGGTATTCCAGATAAGATTCTCTCTTATCCAATATTTAAAGAGGGGGGAATCCTTATTTTTGAACATCCTGCCTCTTTTAACTTCAAGTCTAATGCTCGCTTTATCAAGGAGAAAAAATATGGTAATGTACACTTCTCATTTTTTTCTAATAAAATTGAGAATAAAACAGAGTAAAAATTTTGCAATTATTAAAAACATCCCTATATTTGCAATCCCAATTGAAACACAAACGGTGTGGTAGTTCAGCTGGTTAGAATACCTGCCTGTCACGCAGGGGGTCGCGGGTTCGAGTCCCGTCCATACCGCAAAAGATTAAGCCAATTATCAATAATACTGATAGTTGGCTTTTTCCTTTATAAATCTTTCCCCTCCTTTTCCCCTCTTTTTTTAAAAACAACAAAAAAAGGGGCATTTGCCCCCTCTTTGTATCGTTTGTTTTGCTCATCTATTTTCCTGGATCATCTCCTTTGGCCATATCTCTGTAAATGTTTGTTCTTTTCAAATATCGCTGAGGTTTTAATCTAACTCTCTTTGATACTTTTTTAACTATTTATCTTCTCCCCTTGCTCTTCTTATCTGAGCCATAAATTCCTTCAAAGGCTTTTGTTTTGATTTTTCAGGCTCTTCATTTATCGCTACATTACTCAGCTTGGGTAATATGTAACTCAATAACTTCTCCATCATCATTAACCTATCTTTAGGCTCTAATTGCTCAAAATCCTCAGCAAATTGGTCCAGGTTATTACTGAGTAACTGTTTTATATACTCTCTTAAATCGGCTGTTATCCGGTTTGGTATGCCCTTTGGTCTGCCATTGGGGTTGTTGGTTTTTCCTTTTGTCTTTCCCATAATTTAAAGATTAAAAAAATCATTTTGTTACCATTTTTTGGTAACATTTACCACTTATTATAAGCCTATACATACGCCCCAATGTTTTTAATCTCATTATCTAACTCCTTAATTAAATCATCGGGCACAACATAACCGGCTTTATTTGATATTTCTTTTATCTTATTCTTTAACCTGGTGTAATTCTTTCTATCCTCAAATACTTTAGCCTCTTTTAAAGCATCAAAATAGGCTTTTATCTGCTCTTGGTCGCTTTGGTTAATAAGTAACGCCATCAATACCTCTTTGGCATCTTTAACTGTCTTTATATTGCTCATATCGTTTAATGTTAGTTTGTTTTGTTTTGATATTGAAAAATAAGTATCCTGGTACATTTTTATTGCTGAACTATAAAACTGCTCTTCTGATAATGTAGAGGCCGTTACCTCATTTCTTTTAAACAGGGTTGGTAAACGCCCCTTTAGCCTCATCTCATACCTTAACAAATTAGCATCTTCCAAACCATTGGGCACAATCATTTTTTTTGCCTTTGCTTCTGCAATCTTATCATAAAAACTAAATATCTTTTGTTGTGCTTTAGATCTTGGTTTGTAGTATAATGAAGAGGCTGTATAATTGCTTCTCTCTAATCTTGGCATATCTCCAAGCTTCTCCAGGTACCTATAAACAGGGTACTGCATATTATAATTGGCACCAAACTCCAGGCTCAAAACTTTTGCCTCTTTAATATTAAAATGTAGTTTGTCCCCTATCTTCTCAAATGCTTGGGGCGTTGTTTGCCGGTTTAATGTATAAATGTTGCTCTGATATAAAAACTTTGGTAAACTGCCCTCAATAGATAAACCGCTTTGAAATATGTTAAGCCTTAAGCCCTCTAAATACCCAAATACTTTTACCTCTCTTGTGTTAAGGTCTGTTTGCTCTTTGGCTGTGTCCAATAGGTTTATGATATTAGGGTATTGCTCCCCAATATCAAACCTATTAACCCAAAGTTTTACCTTATCGTACATTGTTACCAAATTTTGCCCACAAATACATATTATTATAAAGCATCTTATTTGTTTGCCTGCTCTCTTAAGGTGCTTAACTCCTCATCAAAACCGCCCATTAAAAGCTGTTTGCAATATGTTGAGGCAAGTATTTTTGCACCCTCTAATACTATTAATTCTATTGAGGTTGGTATGCCCTGCTCCTGCAATACATTACTTGCTATAAATAAATAGCCATCTTCTTTATAATTATAAAAAGGGTTAGGCTTATTGTCTTTAGAAAATAGCTTTTCCCCATAAGGATAACCATATGCAAAACCGCTTAACTTACCATCAATAAAATAATCCTTGTAAGCCTGTAAAATTGATACTGCCCTTTGCCTGCAATCTCATTGCCGGTGCCTTATCTCCCTCCTTTAGCTTTTCCATTAGGTAAAAAGATACTTTGCCATCTCTTCCCCTTAAGGTGTCCATTGGTGGATAATATCCGGCTTCTTTTAAAATTGAATATTTGGGCGTTTTTTTGCTATTGGCATCATATACCAACAAAGCATAATACCTTATAACCGGTGTTGCCATTAGTTGGTAGAATTAGTTAGTAAATGCTCAATATCTGATTTTCTGTAAAGGCATCTTTTACCGCTCCTCATCGGTGCCAGGTAGCCCCTTTTTTCCCATCTCCAAAGGGTTGCCCTATTCTTAACCTTAAGTAAAGCCATAGCCTCCTCAATAGTCAATAAAGCATCTTCTTTGCTCTTCCTTACCCTCTCTGTTGCCTCTTCTTGGGCTGTGTCAATAAGGTAACGCCCAAACTCCATTAGGTCGCTACTTTTAATTGTTAGGGTAAAATCTACTCCGCTTTGAATAATCTGTAATAATTCCATTTCTATATAATTTGTTTTTAACCCTCCCCCCGTTGGTAGCTACTTCAACGGCTTCTTTGGTCTGAACAAATATATATACATAATGCACTATAACTCAACTTAATACACTTGTTTAATTTTGTTTTACAAACAAATACAAAAGGCACAAAAAAAAGGTGCAACTTAAAATTGCACCTCATCTTTGTATTTAGTTATCTATGAGATGGTCTAGTTTTTCAGACAGTTTTTTATTGAATTTTTAATTTATTCGCGTAAGTAGCTCTTTGACAAATATATAAATTTTAAATTAGGAGTTACGCCGCTTTGTTGAATATTTTCGCCGGCGTTGTGTAATCCAGGCTTGAATGCTCTCTCAAATTATTGTAAAAATTTACAAACTCGCCGCAGCACCTATGCAAATCCGTACCATTCTCCGGGAGTTCTAAATATATTTTATCATATTTGATAGTCCTGAAAAACCTCTCTACAAATGAATTGTCTGTAGCTCGTCCTTTCCCGTCCATAGATATTTGTATATCTTGGTCTTTAAGGAAACTAATAAATTCTTCAGATGTAAACTGACTTCCCTGGTCTGAGTTGATTATTTTGGGAGAGCCATATCTTATAATGGCATCGGAAATTGCATTTACAACCCACTCAGCTGTCATTGTATTTGACAAACTCCAACCCACAAGATATCGACTGTAGATATCAATTATTGCAAAGAGATACATATAACCCTTTTTAAGAGGGATATAGGAGATATCAATTGCCCAAACATGATTGGTTTCATTTATCGATAAGTTTCTCAAAAGGTAGGGATACTTGTATTTAGCCGGATCACAAAATGTTGTTCTGGGCTTACAATAAATGGTCTTTATACGCATCAAACGCATTAGAGAACGTACCTTGTATCGGCCAATGTTGAAGCCCAAACGTTTTAAAGCTTGATACATTCTTCTGGTTCCTCTGGTTGGATCTTCAGTATAAAGAAAATCAATGTTTCTCATTATTTCAAGCTCTAAAGAACTCACAACGGACGGTGTATAATATAGTGAGCTCCTGCTGATGTTGAGCAACTCACATTGTTTGCAAAGAGAAAGCTCCGCGCTCTCTTTTTCAATCAGATTCTTCCGCTGATCCATAGGAATCATAGTACTTTTTTTTTGAGCCAATCGTTTTCTACCTTTAACTGACCTATTTGTTTGAAAAGTTCTTCCTTTTCCTTTTCGGCATCTTGAATAGATTTTTTGTCCTCATTCCCTTTGCTGAAAACACTTGCTGCATTTTCCAGAAACTCTCTTTTCCAAATGGAAATCAGATTGGGGTGTAATTCAAACTGTTCTGCAAGCTCGCTAAGAGATTTGTGTTCTTTAATAGCCTCCAAAACTACCCGGGCTTTGAATTCGGCTGTGAATTTGCGTCGTGATCTTTTCATAATGACAGAAATTTAATTGTTTATTAATTCCTGTCCAAAATTTTTAGACCATTACACTATGAGTCTTTATGATACTCTATGACACTTTATGAGATGTTTTGAATACAAACATTCCCACAGGTGTGCGTGGGACGAACGCAGCCCGCCCCTTGATTATCACTCTATGCTTTTATGATTAAGTGACTTACGGAAATAAATCAAATAATCAATTGAGAGCCCGTCTTTTGCTTTGATATTGCCAGATAAATATAGCTGAAAGCAATGTTCCAAGAGCAACTGCAACGACAGAAGCCTCTGGGCCAAAATCACCTCCTGTAACAAGATCTGGTCCGTTAACCATTGAGTTAAGTATGCTTTCTCCTTTACCTGTGCCAGAAACAGAGAATCCAAATACATTACCCTGAGTAAAATTCCATGCCCAGTGAATACCTATTGGTAACCATAAAGATCCAGAAAATTTGAAAGCAGCACCAAGCAGCACACCAGCTTCAATGGCAATTGCAATTGAACTCCAAACGCTTGCATTCGGCTGAAATATATGGACGAATCCAAATAATAGGGCTGATACTCCAAGGGCCCACCAAATGCCAAATCTTTCATCAATCATTCTGAAGATTATTCCTCTGAATGTTACTTCTTCTCCACATGCTACCAGAAAGTATAAAAACAGATTCAGTGTAATGTATGACCAGTGTGGCGAAGCGTATTGAGCACTATAGCTTCCAAATATGGTCAGGATTCCGGCAATAACTACAAAATACATTGCTCCTATCAAGATCCCAATGGTTAAATTCTTAGCTATAGCCTTAGTCAACAAGTCAAAACACCAACTCTTTTCAAACAGTTTTGTCCATAATAGAAACAATAGTAGAATAGCCGCTGATGAAAACAGGGATATTACAAGCTTTGCAGCTAAAGAAGGAATGGCAAAAACACTTTGTGCAATAACATAAAGAACAAAGAAGACAAGAACGCCCAGGATTAATTCCACAATCCATTTCCAAAGCGGGAACGATTGTTTCTTAGAGGATTGTTCCTCGTAATTAAGAGGTGAGTCCATGCGATAATAAATTTTGTCAGTAAATATATCAATTATTCTTCCGATACAGCACCTGGTCTTAAGATTTCTCGGTGAATTATTGTCTGAACTTTGTATTATTTATTACCTTTGATATCCAACCAATTAAAACCCTCACTCATGAAATCACTAACACTCCTACTACTGCTCACCTTCTCCTCACTAATAACTTTCGCTCAGTTAAAACCAGACTCAAAGGTGTTTATGACATTTGAACAGACTCAAAACGAAGTAAATGTAGATGGAGATAATGCCATCGCTATGCTGAAAGAGTACATAATCGGAAAAACTTCCCTGGTAATTTCCGAATCAAAAGAATCAGCAGACTTCACATTTAAACTCAGAATAATTGAAAAGAAAATTGGTAACAGAAGAGGGAAGTTGGATATTATAGATAATCAAACCTCTGCAACCCTTTTTGAGTCAAAATGGGTAACCGGAACATCAAATGCATTTTATGGATATTCAGGTTCAAGACACGCTATCGGACTACTTGTTAAAGACCAACTAATCAAGGCATTTCCTAATATTTCTAAATAACACTGTGTCTAATAACCATTCTTGTCGTAAGAATGTCATATAAAATACCGTCCTAATCATTGGTTGAGTTTTAGGTTAAACATAACTTTGAATTAAATCTTAGTTTGAATGGAAAAACAAGCGTTTGGGAAAAAATTACTCGAGGTCAGAAAAGCCAAAGGATTAACTCAAGAAGAGGTTGCTGAGAAGTGCGGGATTACTATCCGTACAATTCAACGCATTGAATCTGGTTTAGTTGAGCCTAGGGTCTACACTATAAAAATAATTTCCGAAACGATTGGTTTTGAGTTTTTTGAATCTTCTAATACCGGTAATGAAGTTAAATCTGAGAAACAAAATTCAAACATAGATAAACATCCCATTTTATGGTATGTGAATGATTTGTTTAATTTTAAAACTAACGCAATGAGAAAAATCTCTATTTTAACAGCAACTCTTCTCCTAATCACTTTATTATGTGTGAATTTCCTTAATGCAGAAGACCAATCAGAAAAATTTAAAAACAGAAAAAGTCTTTCAATTGAGGTGAACAATAATTCAGTCAAAAGAGTTGAGGTTGCTTTTACTCACAGTCTGAATCTTGACAGTCTGATAAAAATTAAAAGAGAATTGGAGAAAATTGGAATTGTTATCCATTATAAGAAGATTGAGTTTAATGTTCACAACTTATTAGTTAATCTTGACTGCGAAGTTATTTGTAATGATGGTTTTAGTGGCAGTTTTGGAACTGGATCATTAAGTTCACAAAATTCTAACAAACGAATCGGATTTTATCGAGACTACTCTCCTGACGCGAAAAGTCCTTTTGGAACAGGCTTTCTAGATTAACCCGGCTGCATTCCTCCTTGCCAACCGCAACTTAATTAAAACAGCTCCCCGTTCCACAACATTTTCAAGAAATGCTGAGCAGGAATAACATCAATTTCATTCATTCTGCGAGGATAATTGTCCATAGAGACAATAATCAGGCGGGAATTTGGAAACTCCTCTGAGAAAGCCTTCAAACCTCGCGTATGATGAGAATGCACCTCTTCTGTAGATTTAATTTCGATGGCAACATTGGCATTACCAATTACTGCATCAACTTCGTATCCAGAAGTTGTACGCCAATATGACAATGAATGCTGTGATTCTGAATACCCGATATAAGCAATTAATTCCTGCATAATTAAGTGCTCAAATGCATGTCCAAATTCAGCAGAACCAGGTAAAAGAGATCTTCTTCTAAGTAGAAAATTAACAATACCTACATCAAAATAGTAAAATTTTGGCGATTGAATAACTCTGCGTTTTACATTTTTGGTAAAAGCCGGAATAGTATAACCGATAAGAGTCTCCTCCAGGATAGAAAAATACTCTTTTACAGTTGGAGCACTTACACCGCATTCAGATGCAATATTATTGTAATTAACTACTTCTCCATTGCTCAAGGCCGCAATTTCCATAAAACGAGAAAATGTTTTCAAGTTTCGGGTTAGAGCTTCTGCTTTGATTTCTTGTTGCAAATAATCACCCACATATGCATGAATACGCTTACCTGCATCATCCACCAGATAATGCCTTGGCATCATACCATTGTTGCAAGCTTTTATCAGATCAAAATCAGGAATCTCGGCACTTACAAAAGGATATAAATGTTTGCGGATGGCTCTGCCTCCCAGCAAGTTTACACCGCTTCGCCTCAGCTTGCGTGCACTCGAGCCGCTTAAGATAAACCGGTGATTTTTATTGGTCATTAACCATTGCACCTCATCGAGTAATTCAGGAATCTTCTGTATTTCGTCAATTATAATAAGCTCGTTTTCCTGGAGCAAACTTAGCTCCTCACGCAAAAGTGATGCACGACGATTATATCGTTCAAATTCGTCCGATTTTAGTAAGTCAATATATCTGGTATTGGGAAAAAGGAGTTGCAATAACGTACTTTTCCCGGTTTGTCTGGCTCCCCACAGAAAAATACTCTCATTTTCTGCATCTTGAAGATTAATTTTACGAGAAAACATAACGAGATAATTTTTTAAGAGATATTATTTTGAGAGTAAATATATAAAATTTTTCATGAATATCTAAAGTATAACTTTATTTTAACATGAATATCTAAAGTATAACTTTATATTTTCAATAAAATCCGCAAGCACTCTCTTGGCTAAAATAAAGTTTTCATATCTTTGAAAAATCACCTAAATTAACCCTCACTATATGAAAAAGGCAGCCGTAGTAATCATCAGTTTAATTGCAGTAGTTATTGTAACTTTCCTTCTGACTCCAACAACATTCTATCAACTATTAAGAATCAGCCCCTCAGCAAAGCTGATGGATATCTCCTACACAACCGACGCCCCCGACACTCTTTATAAATTTCAATATGCCGACACCACAGACAACGAATACCTTAAGGAGCTCAGGACTAGCTATAACCTGAAGCAACTGATTGCCGGACAAACCGATGAGCTTGATAAAATCAAAACAATTCTTGACTGGACAAGCAAACAATGGTCACACGATGGCAGCAACACTCCCTCAAAACACGATGCCCTCACCATTCTCGCAGAAGCCGGACAAGGAAAGCAGTTCCGCTGCGTAGAATACGGAATTGTGGCAACTGCAGCCCTCAACAGCATTGGAATACCCGCAAGAACACTCGGACTCAAAACCAGAGATGTAGAGAAAGTAATGCGCGGCGCAGGACATGTCGTTTCAGAGATCTACTCAAAAGAGCTTGGAAAGTGGATTTACATAGACCCTCAGTTCAATATTATGCCAACCCTTAACGAAATCCCAATAAACGGAGTTGAGTTACAAAAAGCCATATACTCTAAAGATCCAAATCTCAAACTTATAAACAAAGAGGGCGAGTTGGGCAAAGAGGACTCAGAAAACTATATAAAATGGATTGGAAAGTACCTCTTTTATTTCGATATCCTCTTCGATCAGAAGACTATGAACTCTGAAGAATTCATGAGGATTAACGGAATGAGCAAACTAACCTTAGTTCCGGTTGGTCACAAAGAGCCCCGCATATTCCAGCGTAGCAGCAAAATCAACTACAGCTACTACACAAACTCACTGAACGACTTTTACAGAAAACCTCATTAAATTTATCTCACTATCTTTGCGGCGATATTTTATCAGACACCGGAAAGATGAAAAGTACAAATAACATAGAATTTGCCGCAAAATGTATTCAGGAGGGTAAGCTTGTAGCCTTTCCTACTGAAACAGTTTACGGGCTTGGCGCGAACGCCTTAAACCCGCTGGCGGTGGCAAAGATATTTGAGCTAAAGGAGCGCCCAACATTTGACCCGCTCATTGTGCATATTTCTACCATGGCCCAGCTGGAAGCAGTTGCTGCCAATATCGATGAAAGAGTTTACAAACTGGCAGAGAAATTCTGGCCCGGGCCGCTTACTATGGTTCTCCCAAAAAGCAGCATAGTTCCCGATCTTGTGACCTCAGGCCTGCCAACAGTAGGCGTAAGAATGCCAAAAAACGACATTGCCCTTGAGCTAATAACCAGGTCAAACTGCCCCATAGCAGCCCCAAGTGCAAACAAATTCGGGCGCATAAGCCCAACAACAGCAGCCCACGTTCAGAAGCAGCTTCCAAATGTAGATTATATCCTTGACGGCGGAAAAACAACCGTTGGTATTGAATCGACAATAATACGCCTCACAGACAAGGGCTTCCAGATTCTGCGAAACGGAATCATCACAAAAGAGGAGCTGGAAAAGGTTGTGCCATTTGACGGCAGCTCAGAGATAGAGAAGCTTTCGGCCCCGGGGATGTTAAAATCCCACTACAGCCCAAGAAAAATGCTTCTGATAGCAGATACAGAGCTATCTCATATTGATAAATCCAAAGCCGGCCTAATCTCATTTTCCGGGAAGCTCGAAAGCGGATACCTTAAAGTTATAAGAGTCTCTCAGACAATGGATCTTAAGGACTACGCGGTGAACATGTTTGAAGCCATGCACTCATTTGAAGACGATCCTCAGATTGAGCTTATCATTGCAGAACCGGTTCCTTCAGAAGGGATAGGTATCGCAATTATGGACAGACTCCGCAAGGCCGAATATGACTGGCGGGGTTACAGTTCTCCTGAAATTTCCTGAACCTGCCTTCACCTCAGAGTTTTTTGTTTGTCTCAATGAATGCAGGTTACACATTGATTTTTGAAGACTCTGCCACTCCAAATAACAGAATAAGTATCGAACCAAAAATAGGCCTCTCATTCTACGGCAAAGAGAAATAATATCCGCATAATGTGTATTATTTTGAACATTTATATATATATTTGTTCATTATTGTAAACATTATCTAAATGAAACGACCTCTACTACCAGCACAATCAAGAATTCTTGCTGAATTTGGAGAAAATATAAAATACGCCAGATTGCGCAGAGATTTATCATCCGAGCAAATATCTGAGCGTGCATCAATTTCCAGAAATACTCTAATTAAAATTGAAAAAGGGGACGAAGGTGTTGCTATTGGATATTATTTCAGAGTTCTGGCGATTCTGGGTTTGGACAAAGATCTTCTCTTGGTGGCAAAAGATGATGAACTGGGGAGAAGACTGCAAGATGCACGTTTCGCAGTAAAAGAGAGAGCTTCTAAAAAATAAATTATGTCGCAGAATAAAGAAATATATGTTTATATGGATTGGTTTATGTCAGAAGAACCTGTCTTTATGGGCGTGCTTTATAGTGAAGTGATCAGGGGCAAAGAGGTTTTTTCATATGAAAACGATAAGAACTGGATAAATAACATTAGTTTTCGATCCCTGGACCCCGATTTATCTGAATTTTCCGGGAAACAATATTTAAAAGCAGACAAAAGCAACTTCGGACTCTTTCTTGATTCGGCTCCGGATAGATGGGGGCGCAATTTAATGCGCAGAAGAGAGGCCATTTTAGCCAGATTGGAAAATAGGACTGTTCGTACTTTAACTGAAGCAGACTATTTGATGGGTGTTTATGATGGAAACAGAATGGGAGCACTTCGGTTTAAATCTTCTCCTGAAGGAGATTTCATGGATAAACACAAATCTTTGGCAACCCCTCCTTGGAGTTCTATACGAGAGCTTGAATACGCCAGTCTGCATATTGAGACCGATGATGAAATCTATTCTTCTGAGCACATAAAATGGATTAATATGCTATTCGCACCAGGCTCTTCTCTTGGAGGAGCAAGACCTAAAGCAAATATTCTGGATGAAAAGGGTCAATTATGGATTGCAAAATTCCCAAGTAGTAAAGATGAAAAAAACACAGGTGCATGGGAATATGTTATTTCCAGAATAGCTGCAAATTGCGGAGTAATTATGTCTGAGTGTAAAGCTCAAAGATTTGGAAGTAATCATCATACATTTTTAACAAAACGCTTTGACAGAAATGAAGCAGGTAAAAGAATCCACTTTGCTTCTGCAATGACTCTGCTGGGTTATTCTGACGGAGCAAGCTATGCAGATGGCGTCAGCTATCTGGAAATCGCACAGTGGATTGCTTCAAATTGTAAAAATACTAACTATAATCTGGAGCAATTATGGCGCAGGATTGTTCTAAACATTGCTGTATCAAATTGTGATGATCATTTAAGAAATCATGGATTTATCCTTTCAGGCAAGGGGGGGTGGGAGCTTTCTCCAGCTTATGATATTAATCCTGATGAGACTGGAATGGGTTTAAAACTGAATATCACGGAAGATGACAATTCGCTTGATTTTGAGTTAGCCCTTAGCATTGCTAAATACTTTGGTTTAGGAACCGCTAAGGCAACCGAAATTTTATCAGCAATAAAATCTGCCGTTTCAAAGTGGCAACAATTCGCATCTGAGGCAGGAATTCCGCGAAGCGAACAAGAGTTGGTTTCCGGTGCCTTCAGATATTGAAATCAAGATTAAAATCTAACTAATTATCAAAATAATGGACAACAAACGCATTTTCAAAATGCCCTTCGCTGATGTCTATCCATTTTACATCCAGAAGGCCGGGAAAAAGGGGCGCACTAAGGAGGAGGTAGACCAAATTATCTTCTGGCTAACCGGATACACAGAAGAGTCCCTTCTACACCTTTTAGACAACAAAACCAATTTTGAAACATTCTTTACAGATGCTCCTCAGCTAAACCCAAATGCCCAAAAAATTACAGGGGTAATTTGTGGTTATCGCGTAGAAGAGATTCAGGATAGATTGATGCAAAAAATTCGCTATCTTGATAAATTAATTGACGAACTTGCAAAGGGTAAGACAATGGATAAAATTCTACGCAAATAAGTGTAAAATACTATGGCAGAATTAAAGACAAAACTAAACGAAGCTAATGTTGCTGATTTTATTAATGCTTCTGCCGATTCAGAGCAAAAGAAAAAAGATGCCTTTGAGTTATTGGCTCTGATGGAGGAGTGGACCGGATTTAAGCCAAAAATGTGGGGTGCCTCAATGATAGGATTTGGGAGCTACCACTACAAATCAGAAAGAAGTCGTCAAGAGGGAGACTGGCCACTGGTAGGCTTTTCACCTCGTAAAGCAGCAATTTCATTATACATTTTTTCCGGCACACCTGAACAGGAGGAGCTTCTTTTCGAGCTGGGCACCTTCAAAATGGGTAAGGGCTGTATCTACATTAAGAAATTGTCTGACATTAGCCTTACGGTCCTTAAAAAACTAATAACTGAGAATATTTCATACCTGGTGGAAAAATATGGATAAGAATTTTTTCTTTACTCTCTCCCTTATTATACTCTTCTCTCTTCCTGCATTTTCCCAGACATCAAATCCAGGGAGCATCCAGGCAACAAAAGTATCTGATCCTCTCCATATTGACGGTAACCTGGCCAAGACAATCTGGCAAAATGCCATACCCGTAACAAACTTCAGGCAAAGTGAACCCGCTGAGGGGGCAGAACCAACAGAGCTAACCAAAGTTGCCGTTTTGTACGATACCCACAATATCTATTTTGGAGTATGGTGCTTTGACTCTCAGCCCGATAAACTATCGGCAAAGCAGATGACCAGAGACTTTGAATGGGGCTCGGACGATGATATTGAGATTATGATAAGTCCCTTTAACGATAACAGAAACGGATATCTCTTTGTAACTAACCCTAACGGTGCCATGGCGGACTCGTGGCTTGGAGGCGATGGTGGTCGTCATAATATTGACTGGAACGGAGTATGGAATGTAAGAGTTACCAGAGACGAAAAGGGCTGGTATGCAGAATTTGCCATCCCCTTCTCCACCCTTAAGTTTAAAAAGGAAGAGACCCAAACCTGGTCTGTTAACTTTGAGAGAAATATCAGAAGAAAAAATGAGCAGCTTCGCTGGCAGGGGTGGTCTCGACAGTATGGCATAGAGAATATTACACAAAGTGGTAAGCTTGAAGGGCTCCGGAATATCAGACAAAAAGAGAGGTTGGAAATAACACCATACATCACTACCGGTCTGGAGTGGGAATCAGATAAGCCAAAAGGTTCCCTCAAGGCAGGAGGAGAGATTAATTATGACATCAGCCCAACTCTTAAACTGAATTTCACTCTGAATACCGACTTTGCTCAGGTAGAATCAGACAGAAGAGAGGTAAATCTATCCCGGTTCTCCATTTTCTATCCGGAGAAGAGGCAATTTTTCCTTGAGGGAAGCACCTATTTTGATATGTCTGTATCTTCAGCAAGGCTATTTTACAGCAGACGAATCGGAATTGATCAGGACTCCTTTATCCCAATTCTTGGAGGAGGCAGGCTATTTGGAAAGATAAACAAAACCAGCATAGGTATAATGACTTTACAGACTGCTGCAAAAGGGGAGACTGAGTGGGCCAACTCTTCTGTAATAAGAGTTAAGCAGGATATTTTTGAAGAGTCCTCCGTTGGTTTTATTACAACCCAGAAATTCAGCAATGGATACTATAGCTCAATGTACGGAACTGACTTTACATATAACACCTCCAGGTTTATGGGAGACAAGAACCTTATGGCTGGATTTTCCGGAGCTATCACACTTGAAAATCCGGGCAAAGTGGGTTCTGACAATTCAAAAAATGCCACTTATCATGTTTTCCTGTTCTACCCAAACGATATATGGAGCTTCAATGCCGGATTTAACTCAGTCCAGGAGAACTTCAAACCAGCCCTTGGTTTTGTGAACCGCAGCAACTTTAAAAGACTATACTCCAGACTGGAATACAAGCCCCGGTTTAAGAAGATGCCAGACTTTATCAGATCTTTCTCTTTTGAGCTGTTTGACCTTGAATATTTTATCAATGACAGAACTGGAGTAACAGAGACTTTTGCGATGGAGATGAGGCCCTTTGGAATAAATTTTAAAAGCGGGGATTATTTTGGGATTAACTATGAATACCATCAGGATAATCCCCATGAAGAGTTCAAACTAATTGACGGAATAATAATTCCTAAAGGTGAGTATAATGACAATAACTTTAGTGCGGAGTTTCACTCTTTTGATGGCAGGGCAATAAACGCCGGTGCAGAGTATGAGAGAGGGAGTTTCTATACAGGAATGCGTTCAAATATTGAAATATATCTTAATTTGAGTATTAACAGGCATCTAAGTATTGGTGCAGACTGGAGCAGAAATAATCTGGACCTTCCGGAGGGTTATTTCAAAGTAAATGAACTTGGGGGCAGAGTAAACTATGCTTTTAATCCAAGATTAAACACCTCTGTTTTCGCACAATGGAATAATGAAGATGAAGAGGTTATACTAAACTACCGGATAAACTGGATTCCAAAAATTGGAAGCTTCTTCTATTTTGTAGTTAATCAAAACATTGACACCTCCGGCAACTCTATTAAATTTACAAGAACTACACTTCTTGCAAAGCTAATCTGGCGCTTCGCAATTTAAATTCTAAACAAAATATTTGCAAAATCAATTTTACTATTTAACTTTGCACTCCCTTTTACAGGGCATCGGGGTGTGGCGCAGTTGGCTAGCGCACCTGCTTTGGGAGCAGGGGGTCCTCCGTTCGAGTCGGAGTACCCCGACAACAAAACCTGCAGACAAATTGTTTGCAGGTTTTTTTATTACCTTTGGCCCGATGTTAAGATTGATATTAATAGTAGGAACAGGTAGTTTTATCGGAGGGGTAGCCAGATTCCTGGCCTCCCGGTTTTTTCAGAACCTGACAATATCATCATTCCCTCTGGGAACATTTCTTGTTAACATAATTGGTTGTTTTCTCATAGGCGTTTTTTACGGACTTACTGAGAGGGGAAACTTATTAAACGATGAACTGAGAATTTTTTTAACGGTGGGTCTTTGCGGAGGATTTACCACTTTCTCAACATTTGCCAACGAAAATGTATCATTGTTAAAAGATGGCAATTTCTTCCAATTTCTTCTTTACACAGGACTAAGTGTTTTTTTGGGAATTACGGCTACCTATCTTGGGAATCTTACTACAAAACTTGTTTAAAAATAATTAACCAACCTCAACAAACTACTTTGATCCAAAAGACTTCATAAACTGAACCCTCTCAAATCTTTCCGGATTTTGAATGTTTGAATAATTTAGTTTTCCTCTGAAGTCTGAGATCTTCTCAAAGCCCTGAGTCTCCATAAAAAGGCTAATATCATCAAGAGCGTGAGTAATAGCCTCTGCGCCTCTTTGGTACAAAGCAGTACACATTTGTGCAGTTGCTGCTCCGGCCAGTAACTGTTTAAGTACAATTGTCCCATTGTGAATTCCGGTGCTTGCAGAGAGGTCTATTCCAGGAACCAGTGCAGATACAATACCCATCCATCTTAGTTCCTTAAGATGCTCCTGCTCGTTAGAATATGCATCGGCAGCAATAATTCTTACCTTCTTAATATCAATATCAGGCATATAGAACCTGTTGAACATCACAACTCCTTTTGCCCCTCTGGACTTAAGACCGTTTACAAATCCCGGAAGATTTGTATAGTTGTTGGCAATCTTGACAGCAACTGGTATTGAAACTCTTTTTGCGACAGAGGCAACTACCTCAAGATAGTCATCCTCAATTTGATTGGCTCTTTTAGAAACACTTAGAGGCATAGAGAAAATATTCAACTCCAGGCCATCTGCACCTGCATCCTGAATCTCTTTTGCAAATTCCACCCACTCGCCCATAGAATAACAATTAATGCTTGCAATAACAGGCACAGATACGGTATCCTTTATATCCTTAACAAGTTTCAGATATTTGGCTATTGAATTATGCCTGATATAGTGGTGGAGATAGTCAGCAGATTCCGGGTAGTCATGAGACTGATCAGCCAAAAACTCGGCCTCATCTACTATCTGCTCCTCAAAAAGCGATTTTACAACAATTGCGCCTACTCCGGCCTTATCAAAAGCGGCAACCTTGTCAAGCTGAGATGTAAGCCCTGAACTTGCCGCCAGAATAGGGCTGCGAAGCTGCAATCCCATATAGTTTACGGAGAGATTTGACATAACTGTAAAGTATTAAATTTTTTCAAGCACTTTTCTTAAACTAACCCGCTCCTCAACAATACCTCTTACCTTTTCAACCGGCACACGCTCCTGAGCCATTGTATCCCTCTCCCTGATTGTTACACATCCATCCTCAAGTGTCTGATGGTCTATTGTAATGCAATATGGTGTACCTATTGCATCTTGTCTGCGGTATCTCTTACCAATACTGTCTTTTTCATCGTACTGGCAATTATAATCAAACTTAAGATCATTCATTATCTCCCTCGCCTTCTCAGGAAGCCCGTCCTTCTTTATAAGCGGTAACACAGCCACCTTAACAGGGGCAAGAATTGCCGGCAATTTAAGAACTACCCTCTCCTCTCCGTTATCCAGCTTCTCCTCTGTATAAGCTGTTGAATATACAGCAAGAAAGGTTCTGTCAAGGCCGATTGATGTCTCCACAACAAAAGGAACATAGCTCTCATTAGTCTCCGGATCAAAATACTGAATCTTCCTTCCTGAGAACTTCTGGTGCTGACTCAGGTCAAAATCTGTTCTTGAGTGGATTCCCTCAAGCTCCTTAAATCCAAAAGGAAAATCAAACTCTATATCAGCTGCTGCATTTGCATAGTGTGCAAGCTTCTCGTGATTGTGGAATCTGTATTTCTCCTCTCCCAATCCAAGAGCCTTATGCCAGGAGAGCCTCTTTTGTTTCCAGTGCTCGTACCATTTCATCTCCTCACCGGGACGAACAAAAAACTGCATCTCCATCTGCTCAAACTCCCTCATTCTAAAGATAAACTGTCTGGCAACAATCTCATTCCTGAAAGCTTTACCAATCTGAGCAATTCCAAACGGAACCTTCATTCTGCCTGTTTTCTGCACATTAAGGAAGTTGACGAAAATCCCCTGAGCAGTCTCTGGTCTCAGGTATATAACATTAGCATCTTCACTTACGCTGCCCATCTGTGTAGAGAACATAAGGTTAAACTGCCTTACATCTGTCCAGTTTCTGCTTCCTGATATGGGACATACTATCTCACAATCAATAATAAGTTGCTTGACAGCCTCAAGATCGTTCGCGTTTAACGCTTCGTTCATCCTTCGGCTCACTTCATCAGCCTTCTCCCTGTTTCTTAGAACATTGGGATTTGTCAGTCTGAACTGCTGCTCATCAAATGCATCCCCAAATCTCTTTTTACCCTTCTCAACCTCTTTCTCTATCTTCTCTTCAATCTTTGCAATATGATCCTCCAGGAGAACATCTGCCCTATATCTCTTTTTAGAGTCTTTATTGTCAATAAGAGGGTCGTTAAAAGCCCCTACATGGCCGGAAGCCTCCCACACTTTAGGGTGCATAAAGATTGCCGAATCAATCCCCACAATATTATCGTTCAGGCGCACCATCGCCTCCCACCAGTATCTCTTGATATTGTTTTTCAATTCAGCACCAAGTTGGCCGTAATCATACACAGCACTCAATCCATCATAAATCTCGCTCGACTGAAAGATAAAACCATACTCTTTCGCATGAGCAATCAAATTCTTGAACAACTCCTCTTGTGTCATAAATCTCAAATCTGTTTATAAACGGCAAAAATACTGCTTTTTTAGAGATTTTTGATAAATTTGCCTTTTATAAATGTAAGAAATATTAGCAACTATGCGTAAAATACTCACAACACTATTATCCCTTTTTGTTTTTGTTTCTGTATGGGCTCAACCGGTGGCAACCTGGCAATATGAACAGAAAGACAACGGAGACGGAACAATTGATTTAATTTTCAAAGCAAATATTGAATCTCCCTGGTACATGTACAACTCAGATCCAATAGCTAACGGACCTCTTCCTACAAGTTTTGAGGTTACAAGCCCTATTGGATATGAACTTGTCGGCAAGCTAAGAGACCTGGATGAGGCTAAGCCAAAAATGGACGAGGCTTTTGGCATAGAGGTCAAAGTATTCGAAAAAAAGGCCTCTTTCGTTCAGACCATAAAAAGAACATCTTCCGAGCCGATTAAAGTGATTGGTATGCTAACATATCAAACATGCAACGGAGGAGAGTGCCTTATGGATGAAATGGATGTCAAGTTTGAGATTCCTGCAGGTGAACCGGCTAATAGTACAGAAATGGACGCCCCTGCTGAAGTATCCGGGTCCGGAAACGAGACCGGAGAGTCAGAAGGTCTTCTCGTATTTTTACTTATAGCTTTTGCTGCCGGCCTGGGTGGTGTTTTTACACCTTGCGTATTTCCCATGATTCCTATGACTGTTAGTTTCTTTATAAGCGGAGGGGGGAACAAGAGAGACGGAATTGTCAAAGGCCTTGTATTCGGCCTATCTGTGACACTAATATACACACTCGTGGGGGTAATAGTTGCAATGTTCCAGAGTACTGATGCAACAGATGTTTTAGGAACACACTGGATACCAAACATACTATTTGCAGTCCTTTTTATAATTTTTGCAATATCATTCTTTGGGGCATTCGAAATAACGCTTCCTTCAGGCCTCGCAAACAAAGCAGATGCCAAAGCAGACAAAGGCGGAATAATAGCCTCTTTCTTTGTAGCCCTGGCAATGGTAATAGTATCATTCTCCTGCACAGGACCATTTGTTGGATCAATACTCGCCGCAGCAGTTACAGGGGGATTGGCAGCAAAACCTATTCTTGGAATGATGTTTTTTGGACTTGCATTCTCACTTCCTTTTGTTCTCTTCTCATTTTTCCCATCTCTAATGAAGAAGATGCCAAAATCAGGCGGATGGCTCAATGTTGTTAAAGTTGTTTTTGCATTTATCCTTCTGGGCTTCAGTTTCAAATACCTGGCCTCTGCAGATGCCTATTTTGGCCTTGGAATTATAACAAGAACACTTGTTATCTCAATCTGGATTGTGCTGGCTATTCTGCTTGGTGTTTATCTTCTGGGCAAAATTAAAACATCACATGACTCAGAGATCAATCATGTAGGAACTTTCAGACTACTATTTGCAATAGCCTCATTCTCTTTTGCCGTATACCTCGTTCCCGGACTCTTTGGAGCTCCACTGAACTCACTTTCAGGACTGCTCCCTCCATCTGATGAGAGCACATTTACAATTGGATCTGGCACCGGTCAACAATCCGGCACTGTACAAGGCGCAATAACTCAGGGTCTGTGCGGACCCGCTAAATATGCAAACAGTAATAACATTGTCCCTTACGGACTCCCCAGTTATTACGATATTGCCGAGGCGATTGAATGTGCAAAAGAGCAGAACAAACCCCTGCTCCTCTCTTTCAAATCACATACCTGCAGCGCTTGTAAGGTAATGGAGGCAAAGGTTTGGAGCAATCCTGAAGTTCAGGCAATTTTAAGAGACCAGGTGGTTCTTGTTTCGCTATATGTTGACGACAGAACAGAGCTTCCGATGGAAGAGCAGGTGACTTCAGCAATAGACGGAAAAGTGAAGAATACTCTTGGCAGAAAGCTCAGGGATTATCAGCTGACCCGTTTTGGGAAAGCCTCTCAGCCTCTGTATGTAATAGTGGGCCATAATGAAGAGGTACTCTCTGCTCCTGTAGGAGAATCTACAGTAGAGGAGTACCTCGCGTTTCTTAAAGCCGGCCTTGATAATTACCGCAAGAGCCAGCAATAGTTTTTCTTAAATTACTCTGATGGATCAGCTGATTTTCTCAAACAGCTGGTCCATCGGCTTTCTAACCTTCTTGAGAAACTGGTTTTGGTCTTCAGGAGACCTGTATCCAACTGCACCAATGCAAACAGATGTAAGTCCCTTCTCCTTAAGACCCAGAATTTCATCAAATTTTGCCTTGTCAAAGCCCTCCATAGCAGCAGCATCTATCTCCTGTTCAGCTGCTGCAGAGAGAAGAGCGCCCAGCGCAATATAGGCTTGTTTTGAATTCCATGTAGAAATTTGCTCAGGAGTCATTGAAGAGATAATTCCGTTTAGCATATCTCTGTATCCATTGCTGTTCTCTTCAGGAATATTGTTTGTCGCTGCAGAAAGCTTTATAAATGAGTCTACCTTGTCAGGTCCATAATCAGTGAAATTTGCAAACACAAAAACATGAGCAGCCTCTGTCAGCTGTGGTTGTCCGTAAGCTGCCTCTCTTAGTTTTTCACGCATCTCCTTGCTCTCTATTTCAAGAACTTTATACGGCTGAAGACCGTAAGAAGATGGTATAAAATTTATTGCTTCTTTGAGGTAATCTATCTGATCTTTAGTTAGTTTTCTGGTTGAGTCAAATCTTTTGACTGCATATCTCCATTTAAGTCCTTCTACTACTTTCATTGTATTGTTAATTTATCTGTTTATTTAATTTAATTACCATGTCATAGGAACTTCCATAACAAGGATTTTTGAGTCTTTACTTATATCTATACTTAGTACTTCTGCTTCAGTCACTGCAATAGCATCTCTTCTATTCAATTTGTGAGCGTCAATGGTTGCCTCTCCCTCTAACAAAAATATGTAAATTCCATTTTCCCTCTTTTTTGGTGTATACTCAATTGCTTGATTATCCGTAAATTCTCCAAGATGAAACCATGCTTGCTGATTTATCCAAACCCCCTCTTCCCCTTCGTTAGGAGAGACAATCTCTCCAAGTCTGTTTGTTACTCTCTCTTTGTCAATCAGTTTCTGGTCGTACCTTGGCCTGACATTCTTTTTATCCGGAAATATCCAGATCTGCAGGAACTCAACAGCCATGTCTGCTCTGTTGTTCATTTCACTGTGAATTATTCCTGTCCCGGCACTCATAACCTGAACCTCTCCCTCTTTTATTACCGTAGTATTTCCCATACTATCCCCATGCTTAAGCTCTCCGCTTAAAGGAATTGAGATAATCTCCATATTATCGTGAGGGTGTTTCCCGAATCCCTCCCCTGCTGCCACATAATCATCATTTAGAACTCTCAGGGCTCCAAAATGAACTCTCTCAGGATCGAAATAATTTGCAAACGAAAACGAGTGTGAAGATTTTAGCCATCCATGATCTGCATGACCTCTGGATGAGCCTTTAATAAAATTATATTTTTTTGTATTTGTTGCCATAACTTTGCTTAATAAATTAATAATGCAAAGGTATTGACTTAGAATATTTGTGTAAATGCAAAAAACCGGGAACCTATTGTAAAAATCCTAACTCTCCCTGAATTGAGAAAAAGTTACTCCCTCTCTCTTCTTGAAAAAGTTACTAAAATGTGCAGGGTCCTGAAAACCCAAAGAGTACGCTATCTCTTTTGATGTTAATTCTGTATGGATTCCCAGACGCTTTGACTCAACAATGATTCTCTTCTGAATAAAATCTTTAGCATTTGTCCCAACAGCATCCTTCATAACTGTATTAAGATAGTCAGAAGTAATATTAAGAGAGGCTGAATAATCAGATACCAGATGCCATTCACGAAATCTCTCTTCAAGCAGTCTCCTGAATCTGCCTACAAGGTCCCTGCCGGTTTCTAAAAGTTGAGTATTGCCATTAAAACTTCTGTCTAATTCACTGTTGCACTCAATTAGAAAAAGTTTAAGCCAAGAAGCTACAGCTTCATTTACATATCTGTCGCCTCTGTAAAAAAGTGCCTCAATCTCTTTTCCCATACTAAAAATCTTAGCTGCTCTCTCCTCCGACAGGTCGAGAGGCGGAGTATCGGGTTTACAGGAAAAGAGGCCCAAATTTGTCAGGAAGTCCTCATTAATATGATATTTACAAAGAAACTCCCCTGTAAACATAATTACCAAACCCTCTGGCCTTACAGGAGTATAAACTTGATGAACCTGCCCGGGCATAAGAAAGAAAACCCTGTTGTCCTTTATCTCATAGTTACTGAAATCAATTATGTGCTCCCCTTCTCCTCTTTTAGAAAATATGATCGTATAGAAGTTATGTTTGTGAGGGTCATCAGGAGTAGCACCACTCTCGTCAAAAATCTCCTCCATAGACCTGTAGGCAAAGAGAACTGCCTGATCTTCGTGATGAAGGTCAAATGCAGGAATCTCTGTTCCTCTTGATTCTGTAAAGAGTGAATTTTTCAATGCTTATGTTATAATACTCTGCAACTTTTAATTACAACCGATTTATCTTCACATAATTCCAATAAATCGTCAACTCTTTTCAAAAGTAATGGATGAATAAAATCGGGGCGAATCTCACAAACAGGAGCTAGAACAAATTTTCTTAAATGCATTCTTGGATGAGGAGTTGATAATTCATTTGTATCAATTACCCTGGAGCCATAAAAGATTATATCAATATCTATCTCTCTGGATTCATAACAGTTTGAATCCGGATTGCGGACTCTTCCAAGCTCTCTCTCAATATTCAGGACCTCTTTTAAAAGCTCTTCAGGTATTATATCAGAAGATAATAAAACTGCCATGTTCAGGAACCAGATCTCTGTTTCAAAGCCCCAGGGTTCGCTTTCATATATTGATGAGGTAACAACAGGCGATTTTGACAATAAAGATATTTTTTGAACGGCCTCGCTCAAATAAGTTAATCTGTTACCTTTATTGCTTCCCAGCAGAAGAATTATCTCTTCCATTATTGTTCTATAACATTCCAAGCTCAAGAAGAGCCTCTTCACTCATCCTGCTCTTGTCCCAAGGCGGTTCAAAAGTAAGCTCTAAAGCCACATCTTTTACTCCGGGAACATCTGAAACAGCATCAAATACATCCTGAAGAAGCTGATCTGCCATAGGACAATTTGGTGCAGTAAGGGTCATCTTAACATCTACCTTACCATCCTCATTACTTTTAATCTCGTAAATAAGTCCAAGGTCATACACATTTACCGGTATCTCCGGGTCATAAACCTGCTTCAGTGCTAATACAATATTTTTTTCTGAAATCATATGTTTCCTATTTATTTGCAGCAAAAGCCACAGCGTAAAACTTAATCTGTTTTATCATTGATAGCAGTCCGTTTGCCCTTGTAGGCGAAAGGTTCTCCTCAAGGCCTATCTCTTTTATAAAATTTAGGTCTGCATCAATTATCTCCTGAGGAGTTCTTCCGGAGAAGACTCTTACTAACAAAGATATTATGCCTTTTGTTATAATAGCATCACTGTCTGCTGTAAACCAAATCTTCCCATCTGAATAATCTGCAGCAAGCCATACTCTTGACTGACATCCCTTTATTAAATTTTTCTCATCTCTTCCTGACTCTTTAATGATTGGAAGAGATCTGCCCAAATCAATCAGATACTCATATTTATCCAACCAATCTGTAAAGAGAGAAAATTCATCAACAATTTGTTGCTCTGTTTCTTTAATTGACATTTATTATATTATTTATTTTAACATTCTTATAGCTCTTTGAAGCGCCAATATAAACATGTCAGTCTCTTCAACTGTGTTATAAGATAGCAACGAAGCCCTAACCATACCTGTTACATTAAATCTGTTCATCAGTGGCTCACAGCACATCATACCAGATCTAACTGCAACGCCCATTTTATCCAACAGCATTGCCAGATCCGTATGATGAACACCCTCTACATTAAATGAAAAAATAGGGAGCTTATTTACTGAGTCTCCGTATATAACCAACCCGTCAATTTCTTTTAACGCGCTTAACAAAGATGATGTAAGTAATTGCTCTTGTTCAACAATGAAATTTTTATCTATTTGCTGAATGAAGTTTACAGCCTCCCCAAGAGCAGCTGCACCAATAAAATTTGGTGTCCCTGCTTCAAATTTAAGAGGGATTGGTGCATATGTAGTTTTATATAGAGAGACTGTGTCAACCATATCACCTCCCCCCATCCATGGAGAGATCTCTTCCAGAATCTCTCTTTTTCCATAAAGGACACCTGTTCCTGTAGGTCCGTAAAGTTTGTGGCCGGAGAATGCATAGAAATCACAGTCAAGTTGCTGAACATCTACATCTCCATGAACGATTCCCTGTGCTCCGTCAAGCATAACTCGGGCTCCTACTCTATGAGCCTTCTCAATCAGTATCGATACAGGATTCTTAATCCCAAGAACATTTGATATATGGGCGACAGATACAATCTTAACTTTCTCATCCAAAAGAGAGTCCAACTGCTCAAGGTCCCATTCACCGTTCTCGTCAACGGGTAAAATTTTAAGCTCAGCTCCGCTCCTTTCGCAAGCCATTTGCCAGGGAACAATATTTGAGTGATGATCTGCCTCGCAAATAATAACAGAATCTCCTTTATTAATAAATCTTTGGGCAAAACTAAATGCGACCAAATTTACAGAAGCGGTAGTTCCTGATGTAAAGATTATCTCTTCAGAAGAGGGAGAATTGATAAAATCTTTAATGGACAATCTTGCCGATTCATAAAGAGAGGTGCATCTTGCGCTCAATTCGTGAACAGCCCTGTGAATATTTCCGTTTGTACCGGAGTTCATTTCGTTTATAAGGGATATAACACTATTTGGCTTTTGTGCAGTTGCTCCGTTATCAAAGTAAACCAAGTCTTTACCGTGAACCTGTTGACCTAGTGCAGGGAAATGGCTCCTCATCCCCTCTATGTTTACGATTCTGTTCATTGCGTAATTATTCAGTGGAATATTGATTGATTCCTGCAAAATTAAACATAAATTTGCAAGAATAGTTTAATTCCAGACAATGTACGATTTTATAAAAGGCGAGGTTGTTGAGATAGGACCAACTGAAGTTGTGATTGATACACTTAACTTTGGCTTCAAATTACAGATATCTCTCCAGACATACTCCAGACTTCAGGCAGGATCAAAGACAAAGCTCTATATTCATCACCACTTGAGAGAGGATATTGAACTTATGTATGGATTCTTTGACAAGGAGGAGAGATCTATTTTTCAGCACCTTATCGAGGTTTCAGGCATTGGACCTAACACTGCCAGAATGATGCTCTCTTCAATGACATCTGATGAGATAAGAAATGCAATTATTACAGGAGATATAAACAGACTGAAAAGCATTAAGGGCATTGGACTTAAAACAGCACAGAGGCTCCTTATTGATCTGAAAGACAAAATTGCAAAGGGTACAGGAGCACCTGTTATAACCGGGGGTATTACATCTTTCTCAGACAGCAGACGCGAAGAGGCCGTTTCTGCTCTTATATTACTTGGATTTGGGAAAGCAAATGTAGAAAAGGTAGTGGACGGAATACTCAGGGGGGATCCTGTAATTGCACTGGAGGAGCTGATCAAGCTATCATTGAAAAGATTATAAATTCCAATTATTTTAATAAATTTGCAACAAATTTAATAACAAAATTATGAGCATACCTGCAAATCTTAAGTACAGCAAAGACCATGAATGGGTACTTGTTGAAGGTGATACAGTAACAATTGGTATCACAGAATTCGCACAGGGACAACTTGGCGACATTGTATTCGTTGACATCCAGACTGAAGGAGAAACACTTTCAGCAGGTGATGTTTTTGGAGCAATTGAGGCTGTTAAAACAGTAGCTGACGGCTTAATGCCTGTTTCAGGGGAAATTATTGAGTTTAACTCCAATCTGGAAAGTGCTCCGGAATCTGTAAACAAAGATCCTTATGGAGCCGGCTGGATGATTAAAGTAAAACTTACAAATCCTTCAGAGATAGATGAACTTATGGATGCAGCTGCTTACGAAGCATTTATTGCATAAATAATCGATATCAATTTAAAAGAGCGCCCTTTTTTGGGCGCTCTTTTTTTTGAGTTGCTCAGATAAAATTTTAAATTTACGCACACTAACAAATAATAAAAATTAGCCATAGATGAGACATAGTTTTGGAAGTGATAACCACTCAGGTGCTGCTCCTGAGATTATTGATGCAATAATTGAAGCAAATAAAGACTTTCAGGTTGCCTATGGGGAGGATGAATACACACAAAAGGCAGTAGGCGCAATTAAACGAATATTGGGGGAGTCTGCTATCCCATTTTTTGTTTTCAATGGAACCGGAGCAAATATTCTTGCATTAAAAGCAATGACAAATACTTTCAATTCTATACTTTGTCCGGAGAGTGCACACATTAATGTAGATGAGTGTGGAGCCCCGGAGTTAATGACAGGTGCAAAGCTTGTTCCTCTGCCAGTTACCGATGGAAAGGTCTCTCCGGAAACTGTAAAAAGTGAACTTAAAGGCTTTGGTTTTCAACATCACTCCCAACCGAAAGTTCTCTCTATTTCTCAACCTACTGAGCTTGGAACTTTGTACAGCCCATCTGAAATCAGAGCCCTGGCAGACCTAATGCATGACCATAAAGGCTACTTGCATGTAGATGGATCAAGAATATCCAATGCCTCAGCTTCTCTCGGATTACCCATTAAGGAATTTATTACAGATCAGGGAGTAGACGCACTATCTTTTGGAGGAACAAAAAACGGACTCCTTATAGGAGAAGCAGTTGTGTTTTTCAGGAAAGAACTTGCAGAGGATTTTCAATACATACGGAAACAAAGAGCACAGCTATTTTCTAAAAATAGATTTATTGCAGCCCAGTTTGATGCATATTTAAGAGATGGGCTTAATATTAGGCTCGCATCTCACTCAAATTCCATGGCTAAATACCTTCAAAGTGAACTTGCCGGAATTAAAGATGTTATTATATCAAGGCCGGTAGAGACCAATGTCGTATTCGCGATAATACCAGCGGATCTTTGCGAGAAACTTATGAAAAAGCACTATTTTTATATTTGGGATGAAGTGACTGGTGAAGTAAGATGGATGTGCTCATTTAATACCACAAAAAAGGATATTGATAATTTTGTCTCTGATATCAAAGAGCTTTTATAACCTAAACACAATAAATATGGCAGTAACAAGAGTTTTTGACCTGCTGGACCAGTTGGTTGAAAAATATCCAAAAGAGGATATCCTGAGCAGAAAAAGCGCAGGTAAATGGATTAAGTACTCCACTCAAAGCTATTACGAGCACTCTCATCTTATCTCCTATGCTCTGTTATCAATTGGACTCGGCAAAGGAGATAAAGCAATTACCATCATGCCCAACAGACCGGAATGGAATTTTCTTGATATGGGTATGATGATGGCAGGAATGGTTCATGTGCCTGTTTATACAACACTTAGTAATGACGACTACCTTCACATTTTCAATCATAGTGATGCAAAAGCAGTTTTTCTGGGCACAGATACTCTTGTCAAAAAACTTGTTCCAATAATCAAAAAAGTTGACAGAGATATTAAAATATACACTATTGAAGAGAGTGACGGATTTACATCAATCGAAGAGCTTTACATACTTGGTAAAGAAAACATTGACAAATATAAAGCAGAAGTAGATACAATAAAATCTCAGACAGGCGAAAACGAAGTAGCGACTATAATTTATACATCAGGAACAACCGGAACCCCTAAAGGAGTGATGCTTTCACACAAAAATCTGGTTTTTAACTTTATAGGAACTGCTGTCCAGCAAATCAGAGACCACACACACAAAATGTTAAGCTTCCTGCCTCTTTGCCATATCTACGAAAGAGGTATGAATTATGACTACCAATACCTTGGCATAAGCATTTACTACGCAGAGAGTCTCTCAACAATTGCTTCTGACCTGGCAGACAGTAAAGCCGACGGATTTTGTGCAGTGCCAAGGGTACTTGAGATGATGTACTCAAAACTTGAAGCAGCTGGAAAAGATCTGGATGGTATTAAAAAAATAATTTATAAATGGGCCTTCCGCATCGCTACAAAATTTGACTATACAAAAAACAGCATTTTATATAAAATGCAATATGCTATTGCAGACAAACTTGTATACAGCAAATGGAGAGAGAAGCTTGGTGGAAAAGAGATGCTTATTGTATCTGGAGGATCAGCTATTCAGGCTAAAATAATTCGCCTTTTTACAGCAGCCAAAATGTATATTTTTGAGGGCTATGGAATGACAGAGGCCTCTCCGGTTATCGCTGTAAACAACCCTAAAGAGATGATTATTAAAATAGGTACTGTTGGAAAACGGATGGAAGGTACCGAGATGATGATTGCTGAAGATGGAGAGATTTTAACTCGTGGTCCTCATGTCATGCTTGGATATTACAAAGATCCGGAATATACGAAACAGGTTATCGATGAAGAGGGCTGGCTTCACACAGGAGATATAGGTGTAATGGTAGATAAGATATTTCTAAAAATTACAGACCGTAAAAAAGAGATTTTCAAATTATCTGCAGGCAAATACATTGCTCCTCAAGTAATTGAAAATATGTTAAAAGAGTCATCTTACATTGAAAATTGCATGGTTGTTGGTGAAAATCAGAAATTTGCCTCTGCTTTAATTATTCCAAACATTAGTAAACTTCACTTTTGGGCTGCGAAACACAAAGTACAATATACAGATAACCAAGAGCTTATCTCTAATACTGAAGTGGTTAAGAAAATAAATCGTGAAATTGAAAAGGTAAATTCAAAACTGGCAGCACACGAACAGGTGAAGAGAGTCAAATTAATAATTGATGAGTGGACACCATTAAATGATATGCTATCACAAACGCTTAAGCTAAAAAGAAATAAAATAAAGGCTAAGTATTCAGATACAATATCTGAGATTTATAAAAACGAATAAATTCATTTAAATAATTCAAATTTGGACATCAGAAAAGCCACAATTCAGGACAGAGAAGCCATATTCAAAATATGGCTCTCTTGTTTTACTGATGATCAAGATTATATAAATGATTATCTTGATTATTGCTTTCCTTACACGACCACCCTATTGCTTGGCAATAAATCCGAGGGAGATGTTTCAGTAATTTCAATATTACCATCTTATTTCAATTCCGGGAACATCAGCCATAGAGGCGCATATCTTTACGGAGTTGGCACGTTACCAGAATTCAGAGGGCACTCATATTCTATGCATTTAATTAATTACGGTATAGAGTTGCTAAAAAATGAGGGTATTGAATACTTTTTAGTCAAACCGGCAACCGATACACTCTTTTCACTATACAGAAAACTCGGTTTTAACAAAGATCTTTTTTCCGAAAACATATTGATTTCTTCAAAATTTAAAGAGATCAAGGAGAATGAACGAGTAATTGAAGATATCCCCTTTTCAGATTTTTCAGACTTTTACAATGAAAGAGAAAATCTGCTCTCTAACTCCTCCTTCTTATGGCCAAAAGATATTCTATCATACTCCATAAAAGAGATCCTTGAAAGGAACGGTTTTCTCATAAAAGATTCAATTAGCGGAAATTTCTGCATAGGATACCCTTCAGAAAACGGATTTATATTAGATGTTTTAGAAACAACTGCTGATATAGATAGTTTCACAGAAATATTCGGAAAAGAACTTGATATCAGATACCCACAAGCCAAAAATTGGAGAATCTCCTACCCTCCAAAAACAGGGGGAGAACCATGCACGAGAAGCCTTTCGGCCCTTTTTATGGAGCTCACGCCAAATATCTTTTCATGTTGCGAAAATTACAAACTCTCCCTCCCTATGGAGTAGCAAATAAGTTCCCCGTGGAACCTATCAATACTTTCTCTCTATTTACCGTCCAAAATAAACTAATAAAATAGATATATCCGCAGGAGATACGCCAGGAATTCTTGAAGCGTGCGATATGGTCTTTGGTTTATGTTTGGATAATTTCTGCCGTGACTCTATGGAGAGGGATTTTAGGGCATCGTAATTAAAATTATCAGGTATTTTAATCTCTTCAAGTTTTAGAATCTTTTCAGCAATTCGCTTCTCCCTGTCAATATAACCCTTGTATTTAACAAATATTTCAACAGAAGAGATTAACTCTTTTGAAAACAATCTAAACGCTACACTAAAGTCATCTACACCACTTGCCTTATAGGGAAGATTGGTTTGAGAATCAATTAACTTATTAATTAGATAAACTAATTCATTGCTATTGTCCTCTAGCTGTTTATAGGAATCTGTTTGAATATTTAAAGCACTAAAAACAACGGACTCCAAGTCGCTTCCTATCAGTGGGTCATCAAATGTTCCTCGTGGAACATTTTTTAAGAAATCAATAATCTCGCTTTGTGGTCGACTAAGAATGTCTGATAGTTTTCTCTTTTGTGTGATTATTGATGAATTTATAGTTTGAAGGTAGTTGTTGATATCTTCAGGAGAAACAGATGCATTCTCAAGAAATTGTATAAACCTTCTAATGAAATTATATTTTTTCCTTGTAAGTTCAACGCGCTCCAGCGAAGCTAATCCTACATTGTATCCCGTTTCAGTAAGTCTCAGGTCTGCATTATCCTGTCTTAATAGAATCCTGTATTCTGCTCTTGATGTAAACATTCTGTATGGTTCATCTACTCCTTTAGTAACAAGGTCGTCAATAAGCACACCAATATAAGCTTCGTTTCTTTTAAGTACAAGAGGCTCTTTTCCATTAATTTTTAAATGGGCATTTATCCCTGCCATCAGTCCTTGGGCAGCTGCCTCTTCATATCCTGTGGTACCATTAACCTGGCCTGCAAAATATAAGTTTTCCACTTTTTTTGTCTCTAATGTGTGGAATAATTGCGTTGGAGGAAAGTAATCGTACTCTACAGCGTAAGCAGGACGGAATATAATTACCTTTTCAAACCCCGGTATTGCCCGTAAAGCACTGTACTGTATATCCAATGGCAAGGAAGAAGAGAACCCTTGAAGATAATACTCATGGGTATTCCATCCCTCTGGTTCAAGGAAAAGTTGATGAGAGTTTTTATCAGAGAATGTTTTTAATTTATCTTCAATACTTGGGCAGTATCTTGGCCCTCTTCCTGAAATTTTCCCTGAAAAAAGAGGCGAAAACTTAAACCCGCCTTTTAAAATATCGTGCACGCTCTCGTTCGTATGCACCATATAACAGGACATCTGTTCAGTTGCAGACTGTATCGGGGAAGGCTTTGATAAAAAGGAAAACTTTTCAGGAGAGGTGTCTCCATACTGAATTTCCAACTTGGACAAATCAACAGATCTAGCGTCAATTCGAGGAGGAGTTCCCGTTTTCATTTTATCTACCTCAAACCCCAGCTCAAACAGTTGTTCAGATAAATGTTTTGATGTTGGCTCTCCTACCCTTCCCCCATCAGTTGTATTTTGACCAATATACAGCTTGCCATTTAAGAAGGTACCGGCAGTAAGAATTACAGAGTGAGCAAAGAATTTCGCACCCAATTCTGTAATGACTCCAGCCACTTTACCATCTTCAAATATAAACTGAGTAACAGTATCCTGCCACAAATTCAAACCGGGAGTATTTTCTAATATATATCTCCAGTTGAGAGAAAAATGCTGTCTGTCACATTGAGCTCTGGGGCTCCACATTGCAGGTCCCTTTGATCTGTTAAGCATTCTAAACTGTATAGTACTAGCGTCAGTTACAATACCAGTTGCTCCTCCTAGTGCGTCTATCTCTCTGACTATCTGCCCCTTTGCTATGCCTCCGATTGCTGGATTGCAAGACATCTGTGCAATTTTGCCCATATCCATAGTTAAGAGCAGAACACTTGATCCCATTTTTGCTGCAGCGTGAGCTGCCTCGCATCCGGCATGTCCGGCACCTATAACAATTATATCGTATCTATTACCCATTCCTAATTTGTAAGTTGCTTAAAGATCTCTCTTCAGCTGATTTCATCTCAATTTGCTCCTCTGCGGTCGAATCATTAAACCCAAGAAGATGTAAAATGCCATGTATAATTACTCTGAAAAGCTCATCCAGAAAATCAGTTTTATATTCAAAACTATTAGATTTAACTGTGTCAATACTAATAAAAAGATCTCCGGAAATAATATCAGACTCGCAGTAATCAAAAGTAATAATATCGGTGAAATAGTTATGTTTAAGATATTTATTGTTCATTTCAAGTAAATAATTATCACTGCAAAAGATGATATTTATATCACCAATTTTACATTGATTATTGCTTTCTGTTGAAACAATTCTCTTAATCCAGGAAGATATTTCTCTTTTGTTCTTTAAAGCAAAACTAACATCCTCACTATGGTAAACTATCATCTATAAAAGAATTTATTTAGTTTCTGAAGCTTCCTCTTCCAGTAAATCCCAGTATTCTACAGCTCTTCTTGTGTGAGGTATAACAATTGACCCCCCAACAAGGTTTGCAACTGACATAATTTCAAACATCTGTTCTCTTGATACTCCTAATTCAAAACACTTTTCAAGATGATATTTTATACAATCATCACATCTTAAGACAGCAGATGTTGCTAAACCAAGCATCTCTTTGGTAACAGCCGGAAGTGCACCATCCTCATAACATCTTGTATCCAGATTATAAAATCTCTTGAAAAATAAATTATCAGAATCTAATATTTTTTTGTTCATTTTGGCACGAAATGTGCGGAATTCGTCTATTCTGCTCATACAATAAAATTTTTGCGCAAAACTACACAAAATATACTAATCAAAATTTTTTACTATTATGTCTAAAGTAACTGTCATAGGTGCCGGCAATGTTGGAGCAACATGCGTTAACGCAATGAATATGTTGCAATTTGCAGGTGAAATTGTTCTCTTGGATATCAAAGAGGGTATTGCGGAGGGAAAAGCAATAGATATGATGCAGACCGCAAAATTACTAAGGTTTGATACCACTATTAAAGGGGTAACAAACGATTACGCTGCTACTGCTAAATCAAAGGTTGTTGTTATTACTTCAGGTATTCCAAGAAAACCGGGGATGACCAGAGAAGAATTAATAGGTACAAATGCAGAAATTGTTGGGAATGTTGTTGAAAATGCTCTAAAGTATTCTCCAAATGCAATTTTTGTTATTATATCCAACCCTATGGATACAATGACTTATCTTACTGTTGCCAAAGCAAAACTCCCTAAAAATAAAGTTATTGGGATGGGTGGAATTCTTGATAGCAACAGATTTGTATACTATTTGAGAACAGCTCTGAAATCACCTGCAAGTGATGTAGCTGGCATGGTAATTGGAGGTCATGGAGATACAACAATGATTCCTCTCATAAGATTCGCTAACCTTAGAGGAATCCCTGTAAGCGAACTACTTCCGGAAGATGTTCTTTCACAAGTTGTTAAGGATACTATGGTGGGTGGTGCTACACTTACCAAGCATCTTGGTACTTCTGCATGGTATGCTCCGGGAGCAGCTGCAGCAGCTCTTGTACGCTCTATCGTGCTGGATGAAAAGAAAATCTATCCGTGCAGCGTAATGCTTGAAGGCGAATACGGTCAAAGCGATATTTGTCTTGGTGTTCCGGTAGTTGTGGGAAGACACGGATGGGAAAAGGTAGTTGAACTCAACCTCAACGCAGAAGAACAGGAAGCATTCAACAAAAGCGCAGATGCTGTAAGAGCTACAAACAATGTTTTGAAAGATCTTAACATCATCTAGCAAATTGAGAATTATTTTGCATCTTTGTGATGCAAAATTTTGGGGTATTAGCTCAGTTGGCTAGAGCGCTTGCATGGCATGCAAGAGGTCATCGGTTCGACTCCGATATGCTCCACAA
>WARP01000395.1_pt1 | contig 37648 bp, 29 predicted proteins | sample 4769151 | NCBI WGS metagenome assembly WARP01 (sample SAMN08893023, study PRJNA449175) | gut metagenome | isolation source: rumen sample fed with dry roughage | host: cow | place: India: Nagpur | collected 2016
CTGGATGCCGGTGTCATTACCAAAAACACCTTGTTCAATACAGGGACCGGCTCTTACCGCTACCAGGGGGCCACCATTACCGATGTCAGTTCCCGTAATGGCACGCTGAATGTGTCAGGTATTTTACGTCGCTCAAGTAATATTGGCATGACCATGATTTCCGAGCGTTTGCGTTCGGAACAAATGTGGACCGTATTCAATGCCCTGGGTTTCGGGCAGGTTCCCAACATTGCTTTTCCCGGTGCGGCTTCGGGACGTGTCCGGCCATGGGAGCGTTGGAAGCTGATTGAAAAGGCCACCATGTCCTATGGATATGGTTTGTCGGTATCCCTGTTGCAGATTGCCAAGGCATTTACAACACTGGCCCGTGACGGAGACATGATCTCCCTCTCGTTGATTAAAAATGACAAGCAGCCCACCAGTATCCAGATCTATAAACCACAAACGGCCCGTGATGTAAGGGCTATGCTCGAAGAGTCGACGGGCCCGGAAGGTAATAAAATCCAGGCAATGGTTAATGGCTATCGTATTGGTGGAAAAAGCGGGACCGCAAGGCAAATTGTCAACGGACGTTATAGCCGGTCGGACTACCGGGGCTCATTCGTTGCCGTTGCGCCTATTTCAAAACCCAGGATTGTAGTGGCCGTAACCGTTAACAGGCCGAAAAAAGCCGGCTATTACGGGACCCTCAATGCGGGGCCGGTTGCGGCAGAAATCATTGAAGGAACCTTGAAGTACCTGACGGTTCCGCCTGATTTGCCGGTAGAGCCTTCGCTGGAAGCAAATAACCAGAATAACCCAAGCAGGAGAAATCGGGGATGACCGTACAATCCATACTTCATTGGCTAAAACAACATGTCGCAGCCACGGCGCATCTTCAGCTAAATTCCAGGGACATCCTTAAAGGGGATGTCTTTGTTGCCTGCGCAGGCACATCTCAAAACGGGGTTGCGTACATTGAAGATGCACTCGCCAACGGCGCAGCGGCTGTTTTGCTGGAGCAATCCTCTGAAAATCAGGCCTTATCCACTTATCCGGTGCCAGTATTGGCCGTGCCGGGTTTGCGTAAATTGCTGGGCGAGTTGGGTGATAACTGGTACGGGCATCCGTCCAAACAGGTTTTTGTGATAGCGGTTACCGGTACCAACGGAAAAACCTCTTGTGCTACCTGGTTGGCCAAGGCGCTTACCGCTAACGGTGTGCCATGTGCCACCATTGGTACCCTGGGTATGGTTTTGCCTGACAACACCAATTTGGGTGGTTCGCTAACGACTCCCGATGTCCTGACCTTACATCGCTTGCTGGCAGAATTGCGTAGCCGGGAAATCAACGCGGTGTCCATTGAAGCCTCTTCGATCGGGCTTGACCAGGGTCGCATGGACGGGTTGCGAATCCGTATCGCCGCTTTCTCCAATCTAACCCTTGATCATCTTGATTACCACAAGGATATGGCGCAATACGAGCAGGCGAAAATGCGCCTGTTTCACTGGCCCGGCTTGCAACATGCCGTCATCAACCTGGATGACCCGGCCGGTGAGCGCATGTTCCGGGATGCTCGTGCCGACAATAGGATAGGCTATTCCTTAAAAAATCACGCTGAGGCAAAAATTCTGGCCAAAGAGCACCGTTTTTATGACTATGGCCTGGCGTTTGATTTATTCACTCCTCAAGGTGAGGCACAAGTCTTAACACGCTTGCTGGGGGAGCACAATATCTCTAATCTGTTGCTGGTAGCCGGTGTTTTGCAGGCAATGGGCTGGGAATTGGCCAATGTCGTTAAAACCATTTCCTTGCTCGAGCCGGTTCCTGGACGACTGCAAATCGTGAAGGGGTTAGATGCTGAGGGCGAGGCGGGCATGCAGCCGTTGGTGGTGGTGGATTACTCGCATACCCCCGACTCGCTGGAGCGGGCCCTGGATGCCTTGCGACCTACCGCATTGGCCAGGAAAGGGCGCTTGGTTTGCGTTTTTGGCTGTGGTGGTGACCGTGATAAAACCAAACGTCCCGTCATGGGGAAAATTGCCTCGCAAAAAGCCGATCTGGTTTATGTGACCAGCGATAATCCCCGTACCGAAGACCCTGGGCAAATTCTGGCTGATATACTGGCCGGCATGCCCGGCTCACCGAATGTCGAGCCTGATCGGGCCAGTGCCATTTTGCAGGCAATTTTGCACGCATCGGCAACTGATGTCATTTTGGTCGCTGGTAAAGGACATGAAACTTATCAGGAAGTCAATCATGTCAAAATCAATTTTGATGATCGTGAGTGGTCATTGCTGGCGCTGGCTTTACGCCATGCCACGGGTGTATCAACAGATTCACGAAGTGTTGGCAAGGGGCAAATATTCATTGCCCTGAAAGGTGAGAATTTTGATGCTCATGACTTTCTGGCGCAGGTTGGGCAAAACGGGGCCTTGCTGGCCGTTGTCAGTCAGAAAAATCCTGCGCTAGATTTGCCGCAGGTGCTGGTTGCCGATACGGGCAGGGCACTGGAATTGATGGGCAAGGCCTGGCGCTCCCGGTTTGATATTCCGGTTATTGGGGTGGCGGGCAGTAATGGCAAGACAACCACCAAGGAAATGATTGCTTCGATTCTGGCGGCACATGCCGGGCCCGAACACTGTATTGCCACTAAAGGCAACCTGAATAATCAAATTGGTGTTCCATTAAGCCTGCTTGGCCTGAATGAAAATCATCAGGTAGCCGTCTTTGAGCTGGGCATGAATCATCCTGGCGAAATCCGCATCCTGGCCGACCTGGCCAGGCCTACGGTTGGATTAGTGAACAATGCGCAAAGGGAACACCAGGAATTCATGCAGACGGTTGAAGCCGTGGCCCGTGAGAACGCGGACGTGATTGTTGGACTGGATGCGAGTGGGGTTGCCGTTTTTCCTGCCGATGAACCGTTTACACCCTTGTGGCAGGAAATTGCCGGTAAACGCCATCGAATATTGTTCGGTTTTGGTGAACTGGCCGATGTCACTGCCCAAGAGCTGGTTGCCGATGTCAATGGCAGTCGTTTTCTGCTGGTCACGCCGGACGCTTCAGGCCGGGTTTCATTGAATATTCCCGGTCATCACAATGTGCGTAATGCCTTGGCGGCAACCGCATGTGCACTGGCAATCGGCATACCTTTGGATACCATTATCATTGGGTTACAAAAATTTAGCCCGGTAAAGGGACGAATGCAAGGTTTTGTGCTTCCTGACGGCACAAAATTGCTTGATGACTCGTATAATGCAAACCCTGATTCTGTTCGTGCAGCCATTGATGTCCTGTCACAATTGCCCGGCTCCCGGGTTCTGGTTTTGGGTGATATGGCCGAAGTGGGTGAAGATGGTCCGCAAATGCATGCCGAAGTGGGTTTTTATGCCAAAGAAAAAGGCATTGATTATTTGCTGGCTTATGGCGATGCATCCAGGCAAACCGTACAAGCCTTTGGTTCACAGGCAAGGCATTTTGAAGACATCCATCAGATGGCACCGTACATCAGAAATCTTAAACCGTTAAATATTTTAGTGAAAGGATCACGATCAATGCGTATGGAGCGGGTTATTGCTGACCTGAAAAAAGCTTCATCCATTGAAGGGGAAAAAGATGCTGTATGAGTTATTCGGGTGGCTATCTAAAAGTATAAGTGGCTTTGGCGTATTTGAATATATTACACTGCGGGCCATGCTGGCATGTGCCACCGCACTGTTTATAGGCTTGTGGGCAGGCCCGCGTGTTATCCGTAAATTGACGGCGCTTAAAATTGGCCAGGCAGTCAGGGCTTATGGCCCCGAGTCGCATCTGGTCAAGAATGGTACGCCAACCATGGGTGGCGTGCTTATTCTTATCGCGATTGGTATCAGTACTTTATTATGGGCCGACCTAAGCAACCGGTTCGTATGGGTGGTCATGCTGGTCACCTTCGGGTTTGGTGCAATTGGCTGGGTTGATGATTACCGCAAAGTGGTTTATCGCAATCCCGAAGGCATGAGTTCACGGGAAAAGTTTTTCTGGCAGTCATTAATTGGCTTGATTGCCTCTATCTACCTTACTTTTGCCGTTTCGGCACCTGCCAATGCAGAGTTATGGCCTTTGTTCAAGGAATGGGTCTTGAGTGGCTTCACCATGCCACTGCCATCCCGGGCCGACCTCATCGTTCCTTTTTTCAAAAGTGTCAGCTATCCGCTGGGCGTTTTTGGTTTTGCCGCATTAACCTGGGCTGTTATTGTGGGCACCAGCAATGCCGTTAACCTGACTGATGGCCTTGACGGCCTGGCCATTATGCCAACCGTCATGGTAGGTGGAGCATTGGGGATTTTTGCCTATATTGTAGGTCGAGTGGATTACTCTAAATACCTGTTGTTCCCTTATATTCCAGGCGCATCCGAAATGTTGATCCTGTGTGCCGCCCTGGCTGGTGCCGGATTGGCATTCCTGTGGTTCAATGCGTATCCTGCCCAGGTGTTCATGGGTGATGTAGGTGCGCTGGCCCTGGGTGGAATGTTGGGTACGGTTGCCGTCATCGTCCGGCAGGAAATTGTCCTGTTCATCATGGGGGGCGTGTTTGTGGTAGAAACACTGTCAGTCATGATCCAGGTAATCTGGTTTAAATACACCAAGAAAAAATATGGCACTGGCCGTCGCATACTTCGAATGGCACCTTTGCACCATCACTTTGAAGTGGGTGGCTGGAAAGAAACCCAGGTGGTTGTGCGCTTTTGGATTATTACGATGATGCTGGTGTTGCTTGGTTTGGCAACCTTGAAATTACGATGAATACACAGTCTGAAAATACCCCGCTCGCTTTCCCTTCTTCGGTCCTTGTTCTGGGACTGGGAGAAACCGGCCTTGCCGCCGCATTATGGTGCTTGCGCAATCATGCGCACTTGCGCATTGCCGATACCCGGCCCAACCCGCCAGGTCTGGATAAGCTAGAGGCAACCGGCCAGCCCTTTGAGAAATTCCTCGGAGAGCAAAGTTTTGACGATGCAGCCCTGCAAGGGATTGACGTCATTGTTCTGAGCCCGGGCCTGGTCCCTTCCGAGCCTCAGTTGGCAGCCTTTCTTGCCCGTGCAAAACAGCAGGGTATTGAAATATTGGGTGAAATAGAGCTGTTTTCACGTGCGCTTTTGCAGTTAAGGCAAACACAGGCTTATGAGCCCAAGGTGCTGGGCATTACCGGCACCAATGGCAAAACCACGGTTACTACCATGGTCAGGGACATGTTGCAGGAAGCCGGGCTGGTTGCCGTTGCAGCGGGTAATATCAGCCCCTCGGCATTAACCGCCCTGATGACGGCTCTTGATGCCAATGCCTTGCCCGATGTTTGGGTGCTGGAACTGTCCAGCTTTCAGTTGCTGACTGTGAAAACCTTGCAGCCAGACGCGGCTGTCGTGCTGAATATCACCCAGGATCATTTGGATTGGCATGCCAGCATGCAGGAATACGCCGATTGCAAGGCAAAATTGCTCAACATGAGCCAAGTGGCCATCATTAATCGTGATGATGAAATGGTGAGTGCCATGGTGGAGTTTGCCGATGACCTGAACGTGCGGTCTTTTGGTGAAACCGAGCCTGTCCTTGATCAGGATATGGGCCTGGAAGACAGTAATGGCATGTTGTGGCTGGCCACTTGCAGTGCTGATGAGTTTGACCTGCCTGAAACCGGTGGCCGGAGAAAAAAGAATACGGAACGTCCGCTTCGAAAAAACGGTGTGTTAAAACGCTTGATGCCGGCTGATGCCATGCTGGTGCGTGGCAGGCACAATGCCCTTAATGCGCTGGCCGCCATGGCTTTGTGCCGGGCGCTGGGGATTGGCTGGACACCCTTGCTTAATGCCTTAAGAAATTATGTTGCCGAGCCGCACCGGACCAACTTCGTCAGAAGCATCAAGGGCGTTGATTTTATCAATGACAGCAAAGGAACCAATGTGGGCTCCACGGTTGCCGCCCTGAAAGGGATGGGCCGCAAGGTAGTGTTGATTGCGGGTGGCCTGGGCAAGGGACAGGACTTTTCTCCGCTGGTGAATCCGGTTGCGCGTTTTGCACGTGCCGTGATCCTGATTGGGAAGGATGCCAAAATAATTGAACAGGCTCTGGCGCCCGCCGGTGTCCCGTGCATTCATGCCACCTCGCTTGATGAGGCCGTCAAAGTTGCGCTGGATCATGCTCAAGAACATGACGTGGTGCTGTTGTCTCCTGCCTGTGCCAGCATGGATATGTTCAAGAATTACAATCATCGTGGTAATGCATTTATTGATGCCGTTAACGAGCTGGCACTTGAAAACGGAGAAATTGCATGAGTGTGCTAGGCGAGCTTCGGTCCAGTGTCAGTGCAGTCAAGCCGGGTCGTACGACCATGCGCAATTATGACTTGCTGTTGGGCGTTGCTGTCTCGACCTTGTTGTTGTTCGGCCTGATCATGGTATTTTCCGCTTCGATTGCCCTGGCTGATGGTCCTAAATACGCCAATTTGGGTCGCTATTATTTTGTTCTTCGGCATGCCATTTATATTGCTATTGGAATTTTTCTGTTTTCTTTAACTGTTGCCGTGCCGATGAGTTTCTGGGAAAAATACGCCTTTCGGATTTTTCTGTTTGCCTCGGTGTTGCTGGTTCTGGTGCTGGTGCCGTTTATTGGTCGGGAAGTCAATGGCGCGTCACGGTGGCTGCCGATTGGCCCGGTGAATTTTCAACCCTCTGAGCTCATGAAGGTAGCCATGCTGCTGTTTGCTGCCGATTACACGGTACGCAAGCAAAAATACATGCAGAACCTTGCCCGTGGTTTTGCACCGATGGCCGTGGCGCTGATCATGGTGGCCGTGCTGTTGCTGCTCGAACCCGATTTGGGTGCTTTTATGGTAACCGTGGCGATTACGGTTGGCATCCTGTTCCTTGGCGGTATTAATCTGGGCCTGTTTGTCGCTGCAATTGGTGCATTGGTTGTCTTTTTTGTATTGATGATCATTCTGGCCCCGTGGCGGTTGGGGCGCATAATGGCCTATCTTGAGCCTTTTCATGAATCCAATGTGCAATCCAGTGCCTATCAGTTGGTGCATTCACTGATTGCGATTGGCCGTGGCGAATGGTTTGGGGTTGGCTTGGGATCAAGTATCGAAAAATTGCATTATTTGCCCGAAGCACATACCGACTTCATTATGGCGGTGGTGGGCGAAGAGTTGGGTTTTGTCGGTATTCTGTTTGTGATCGTGCTGTTTTTTATCATTGTCAAAAAGAGTTTTGAAATCGGCCGTTCAGCAATTGCGATGGATCGTGAGTTCAATGGCTTGGTCGCACAGGGTGTGGGTATTTGGTTCGGCGTGCAGGCGTTTATCAATCTGGGGGTTTGCCTTGGATTGTTGCCAACCAAAGGCTTAACTTTGCCATTGGTCAGTTATGGCGGTTCTTCGATTGTCATGAACCTGATCGCGATTGCCATGTTAATGCGCGTTGATTATGAAGTCCGGCAAATGATGCGTGGCCAGCATGTCAGCAATGAAAATAAAAGGTCTTATTGATGAAGCAGTCACCAACATTACTGGTCATGGCAGGAGGGACAGGCGGGCATATCATGCCGGGTCTGGCCGTCGCACATGAAATGGAAACCCGCGGTTGGCATATCGTCTGGTTGGGCGATCCTGGCAAAATGGAAGGTAAATTGGTGCCTGAACATGGCTTTACCCTGATGCCCATGGCTTTTTCCGGCGTGCGTGGAAAGGGTTTTGGCGCGCTTGTCAAACTGCCGTTTACCTTGTTGCAGGCCAGTGTCCAGGCCTGGAAAAGTCTGGGCAAGGTAAAACCTTCTGTCGTATTGGGCATGGGCGGCTATGTGGCTTTTCCTGGTGGTATGATGGCTGCTTTGCGTGGCATACCTTTGGTAGTGCATGAGCAGAATGCAGTGGCAGGAACGGCCAATAAATGGTTGGGCAAGGTGGCGACCCGTGTGCTGTCTGGATTTCCCGGTGTGTTGCCCAAAGGGCAAATGGTGGGCAACCCGGTACGCAAAGATTTACTGGCAACCCAAAATCCGGCTAACCGTTATGAAAGTCGCTCAGGCCGGTTGAACATTCTGGTCGTGGGGGGGAGCCTGGGAGCGCATGCCTTAAATACCATTGTTCCCAAGGCATTGGCCAGTATTGCGCCAGACCTGCGTCCCCATATTGTGCACCAGTCGGGAACCCAGCATCTTGAGACACTGGAAAAAACCTATGCCGATTTGGGTGTACAGGCAGAATGCGTGGCCTTTATCGCCGATATGGCAGCCGCCTTGTCAGCCGCTGACTTGGTTATCTGTCGCGCTGGCGCGATGACGGTTGCTGAAGTGGCTGCGGTAGGGGTGGCCGCCCTGTTTATTCCCTTGCCACATGCCATCGATGATCATCAAACGGCCAATGCTGCCTGGTTGACCCGTGAGAATGCGGCATGGTCCAAAGCGCAAAAAGAACTCACAGCCGAATGGCTGGCTTCCTGGTTACAGGATAAAACACGTGATGAATTGCAGGCAGTTGCCTTGAAGGCAAGGCAATGTGCCCGGACTGACGCCACTCAGGTTATTGCCGATGTGTGCGTCAGTGTAGTTAAGGATAAAAGATGAAACACAGGATAAGAAATATCCATTTTGTAGGTATTGGTGGCTCTGGCATGAGTGGTATTGCTGAAGTATTGCTTAATCTGGGCTACCGTATCAGCGGCTCCGATTTGCAAGAGAGCGCAGTGACCCGTCGCCTGGCCAATTTGGGTGCGATCATTCATATTGGCCATCAGGCTGAGAACGTGCACGAAGCGGATGCGATCGTGACCTCTACCGCAGTCGCCAATAGCAATCCTGAAGTGCTTGCTGCCAGGGCTCGGCAAATACCTGTGGTGCCCAGGGCCATTATGCTGGCAGAGTTGATGCGTTTGAAACGGGGTATCGCGATTGCCGGCACGCATGGCAAAACCACTACAACCAGCCTGGTGGCAAGCGTACTGGCTGCTGCAGGCCTTGATCCGACTTTTGTGATTGGGGGGCGCTTGAATTCGGCCGGTGCCAATGCGCGTCTTGGGCAGGGTGATTACATTGTTGTGGAAGCCGATGAATCGGATGCGTCGTTTTTGAATTTGTTGCCGGTCATGGCCATTATCACCAATATCGATGCCGACCACATGGACACCTACAGTCATGATATTGCCCGCTTGCGGAGTGCTTTTGTAGAGTTCACCCAGCGCCTGCCGTTTTATGGCAGTGCCATCCTGTGCAATGACGATGATAATGTCCGTAAAATCATTCCCTTTATTTCCCGCCCGGTAACCACTTACGGATTCAGCGATGACTCCCATTTCCAGGCAGTCAAGGTTCGAGCAGAGGGCACAAGCATGTGCTTTGATGTCATTCGCCGTGTCAAGGTTGACCAGTGGTTGCCAACCTTAAGCATCACCCTGAATCTGCCGGGGCGGCATAATGTGTTGAATGCCCTGGCTGCGATTGCCGTGGCTACCGAGCTGGATATCCCTGATGAAGCCATTGTTTCAGCTTTAAAAGGATTTAATGGCGTCGGGCGCCGGTTTTCCTACACTGGTGACTTCAACGTGCCAGAAGAAAGGGGCGGTGGCCGGTTTACGGTTATTGATGACTATGGACATCATCCTGTCGAAATGGCCGCTACCATCGAGGCAGCCCGTGGCGCCTGGCCAGACCGCCGTCTGGTATTGGCTTTTCAGCCGCATCGTTACACCCGCACGCGCGATTGTTTTGAAGATTTCGTTAAAGTATTAAACACTGCCGATGCGGTTGTCTTGACCGACGTTTATGCTGCCGGCGAAGCCCCGATTGTGGCTGCCGATGGCCGTGCCCTGGCCCGTGGCATTCGTGTGGCAGGCAAGCTGGAACCGGTTTTTATTGAGGATGTCAGTGAAATGCCACAGGCGATTATTGATTTTGTCAGGGATGGCGATATTGTGGTGGTAATGGGCGCTGGTTCAATCAGCAAGGTTCCCGGACAAATAGGAGAATTGGCATGACACATGAATTTGGCAAGGTTGGCATTTTATATGGTGGCCATTCAGCTGAGAGAACCGTTTCCCTGCAATCGGGTGAGGGCGTTTTATCTGCCTTGCAAAGCAAGGGGATTGATGCATCTCTGTTTGATACCGGCAAACATAGTCTGGCAGAGTTGGCGGCACAGAATTTTGATCGTGTTTTCATTGCTTTGCATGGACGTTACGGAGAAGACGGCACGTTGCAGGGGGTACTTGAGTTATTGGGTATTCCATATACCGGTAGCGGTGTGATGGCTTCAAGCCTTGCCATGAATAAAATCATGACCAAGCGGATCTGGCTTGAACAAGGCTTGCCGACACCCAAATACAAAGTGGTCAAAAGTCTTGCTGATGCTGATGCCGCTTGTGCGGAATTGGGCTTGCCTCTGATTATCAAGGCGCCACATGAGGGTTCAACCCTTGGCTTGTACAAAATCAGTCGGCAGGACGAATTGCATGATGCCTTCAATCAGGCCATTAATTTTGATCATGAACTATTGGCTGAACAATTTGTGGTTGGCCGCGAGCTCACGATTCCTGTGGTAGGCAAGGGTGAGAATGCGCGCGCCTTGCCGGTCATTGAAATTTTTGCCCCGGATGGCAATTATGATTTTGAGCATAAGTACATTTCCAATGATACGCGCTATGAATGTCCGGCCAATTTGTCTCCTGAACTGGCTAGCAGGATTCAGGAAATTTCCGTGCAGGCCTATCGAGCGATAGGATGCGAAGGCTGGGCACGGGTCGATATCATGCTTGATGGCCAAAATCAGCCGTGGTTGCTTGAAATCAATACTTCACCGGGTATGACCAGCCACTCCCTGGTTCCCATGGGGGCCAAAGCGGAAGGGATGAGTTATGCCGATTTGTGTGTATTCATCCTGTCGCAGGCATCGTGCAAAATACACAGGCCTATGCCTGAAAACGGATAACAGGGATGTGAACAGTGCTGAATAATGCCCGTGCGACCAACCTCATTGCGAATGTCATTGCAATAATGGCCGTGATCATTTTGATTACGGGGGGCATCTATTGGCTTGCGCATCGTCCCATGTTCAATTTGTCGCGTATTACGATAGAGCCGGTGAACGGAAGTGTACTGAATTACGTATCGCCAGCCAGTATTCAGGCAACCATTGCAGGTAAACTCAAGGGCAATTTTTTTACGATTGACCTTGGTGAAACCAAACGGATTTTTGAAACATCGCCATGGGTCCGGCAGGCTCATGTACGGCGTGTTTGGCCCGATGGTTTGATGCTTAAAATAGAAGAACATGAGCCCTTTGCGTTCTGGAATGAAAACCAGATGATCAATACATGGGGAGAGCTGTTTTCGGCCAACCAGGCAGAATTGAATGCTGAGTCGGATTTGCCACAGTTCAATGGCCCTGATGGTTCCGAACGACTGGTGGTACAACGTTATGCAGAGCTGGTTCGTTGGCTGGCGCCATTAAAATTGGGTGTGAATGAAATAACGCTTAGCGATCGCTATGCATGGCGTGTAGAATTGAGTAATGATATGGAATTGGTAATGGGAAGGGATCCGGGAGCCGATGCGGTTAATCCGCATTGGGGGCAGGGGGCCGTATCTTTTGCCTCGACCATCGAACGCTTTGTGCGCTCATGGCCGATATTACAAAATCGTATCGCAGGCAGGAAAATAAATAAGGTGGATCTTCGTTATACCAAGGGCTTTGCCATAACGTATGCTCCAGTGGATAATACTCTACCAGTTGATAGTAAAGAGAAAAAATGAGTCGTGACCTTAAGGACCTAATTGTTGCTTTGGACATCGGTACCAGCAAAGTCGTTGCGGTAGTGGCCGAGGCATTGCCTGAAGACGGGCGATTTGAAGTGATTGGGCTTGGGCAGCATGAGTCCAAGGGAATGCGTAAAGGGGTTGTTGTCAATATTGATTCAACCGTGAACTCAATCCAGCGCGCCCTGGAAGAAGCGGAACTGATGGCCGATTGTAAAATCAGGGAAGTTTACACGGGTATTGCAGGTAATCATATTACCAGTTTTAATTCCAGCGGCATGGTGGCCATTAAAGACAAGGAAGTGTCCGATGCTGATGTTGCCCGGGTTATCGAAACCGCAAAGGCCGTCAATATTCCAACCGATCATCAGGTACTTCATGTATTGACCCAGCAATTTATTGTTGATAACCAGGAAGATATCAGGCAGCCGGTCGGGATGAGCGGGATACGGCTGGAAGTGCGTGTGCACATCGTAACGGGTGCGGTTAGTGCTGCCCAGAATATTGTCAAGTGCGTGCGTCGTTGCGGACTCGAAGTGCAGGATCTTATTTTGCAACCGTTGGCATCCAGTATGGTGACCCTGACCAATGATGAAAAAGAGTTGGGTGTGGTCATGGTGGATATTGGCGGTGGCACGACCGATGTTGCCATTTTTACCGGTGGCGCAATCCGCCATACCACCGTGTTGCCAGTTGCCGGAGACCAGGTAACCAGCGATATCGCCGCCATGCTCAGGACACCTACGCCTGATGCTGAAGATATCAAGCTGCGTTTTGGCATTGCCAAGCAGTCATTGGCAAATCCTGAAGAATTGATAGAAGTGCCTGGTCTTGGTGACCGTGATGTACGCAAAGTCAAGCGCCAAACCCTGGGGGCGGTTATTGAACCCCGCATGGAAGAGCTGTTCATGATGGTGCAGCAAGTGGTCAGAGATTCAGGCTACGAAGATCTGGTAGCTTCGGGTATTGTCCTGACGGGCGGTACATCCCTCATGCCGGGCATTGTGGAATTGGCCGAAGACGTGTTTCTTAAGCCGGTCCGGGTGGCGGTTCCCGAATATCGCGGAAGCCTGGCCGATGTAGTCCGCAACCCGCGGTTTTCAACCGTAATGGGTTTGTTGACTGAAGCCCGTGTGCAGCGTCTTAGGGGTAGCAAGACCATGCAGCAAAAAGGAGGATTTAAATCAATCTTTTTGCGCATGAAAGAGTGGTTTATGAATTAAAATACGAGCATAATTAAAGGATTACGTAATTTTTATGCTTAAAATGTATTTTTGCAGGGGTTAACCCTGTAAAAAGGGTGATTAACATCATCCAGGAGTTATTTAAAAAACAAAGGCGGAAAAATATTTCGGCCTTGTCTTTGAAATAATTTCCGAAAATTGGGGAATTTTCGATAATTGTCTGGATTATAGGAGTTGGATAACATGGATTTGGGTTTTCAAATATTAGATGACAGTAACAGTAGCGGCACCGTTATCAAGGTTATTGGTGTTGGCGGTGCTGGTGGCAATGCAGTACGGCACATGATGCGTTCAGGTATCAAAGGCGTTGATTTTATTTGCGCCAATACAGACACCCAGGCGCTGACCGCGACCGAGGCACCTGTGCAAATTCGCCTGGGTAATTCCGGTTTGGGAGCGGGCGCCAAGCCAGAACAAGGACGTGCAGCGGCCGAGCTTGCCCGTGAGGAAATCAGGGCTGCCCTGAATGGCGCAAATATGGTGTTCATCACTGCTGGCATGGGTGGCGGTACCGGTACCGGTGCAGGTCCTGTTGTTGCTGAAGTGGCGAAGGAATTGGGTATTCTTACTGTAGGCGTGGTCACCAAGCCTTTCTCATTTGAAGGTACCCGTCGCATGAAATCCGCAGAAGAAGGGATTGCCGAACTTGCCAAGCATGTGCACTCCCTGATTGTGGTCCTGAACGAAAAACTTTACGAGTTGATGGGCGAAGATGCCACCCAGGATGACTGCTTCAAGGAAGCCGATAATGTTCTGTACAATGCCTGCGCAGGGATTGCTGAAATCATTAATGTCCAGGGTGATATCAACGTCGACTTCGAAGACGTCAAGACGGTCATGGGTGAATACGGCCAGGCCATGATGGGTACGGCGGTTGCCAGTGGCCAGGATCGTGCCCGGGTTGCTGCCGAACAGGCAATTGCCTGCCCGTTGCTAGAGGGTGTTGACCTGAACGGTGCGCGCGGTATCCTGGTTAATGTAACTGCCAGCCGCTCCCTGAAAATGACAGAAACCAAGCTGATCAACGAAATTATCAGCAGCTATGCTTCGAAGGATGCCCACTTTATTTTTGGTAGCGCCTTTGACGAATCCATGGGTGACAGCTTGCGCGTGACTGTTGTTGCCACAGGCTTGGGACGCAAACAGCCTGAATTGGTGCATAACGTAACCCAGAACGTCCGTACCGGCACTGATGACCTGGTCTTGAACCTGAATGCGGTCGACAGCCAGCCTGAGGCGTTCAATCTTGATACCCCGCCGGTGTTCCGTAATCCCCGTGCTCGCAGCCAGGCGGCTTCCGATCAGGTAAGGGCGCTTGAAACATCAGGGATGGAGCGTTACGATATTCCTGCATTTTTGCGCAAACAGGCTGATTAATAAAAAAGTAGTACCAACTCCTGCTGGAAATCAGCTTCATGGTTTCCATCAATTAAAAGAAACGGTTTCCCCAAGCCGTTTCTTTTTTGTCTTTGATTGAAACACTTTTTAGTCAAATCAATAACTTGGCCCACCAATTCAAGGTAAAATGAGCCTTTAAAGTAAAGGTAAATCTTAGCCTTGTGGCGATATTAAACTTATGCTCAGACAAAGAACCATTCAGAATATAGTCAAAACAACCGGTGTCGGCGTGCACTCTGGCGAACGCGTGGAAATCGTCCTGCGTCCTGCAGAGGCAAATACCGGTATTGTCTTCCATCGTATCGATACCCCTGACGTGATTGACTTTCCTGCCTTGGCAGACAAGGTTGGCGATACCCGCATGGCTTCTGTCTTGCAAAATGGCAATGTCCGCATCTCTACCGTAGAACATTTAATGTCTGCCCTGGCTGGTCTAGGTATCGATAATATCCATGTAGACCTTGATGCCGAAGAAGTGCCCATTATGGATGGCAGTGCCGGTACTTTCGTTTATTTGCTGCGCTCTGCCGGTATCGTCGAGCAAAATGCACCCAAGCGTTTTCTGAAAGTCTTGAAAACCGTGGAAGTTAGCGAAGGCGAGGGTGAAAATGCCAAATGGGCCCGGCTTGAGCCTTATGAAGGTTTTTCCCTGGCATTTTCAATTAATTTCCAGCATCCAGCCATCGATTCAACCGCCAGTTTTGCCGAAGTAGACTTCGCCCGTGATTCCTATGCCAAGGAAATTGCCCGTGCCCGCACTTTTGGCTTTGCCAGTGATGTAGAGGCCATGCGTTCCATTGGCCTGGCCCGTGGTGGTAGCCTTGATAACGCCATTGTGATGGATGATTACCGTATACTTAATAGCGATGGCTTGCGTTATGATGATGAATTCGTCAAGCATAAAATCCTGGATGCCATCGGAGACCTTTATCTGATTGGTAAGCCTCTGCTTGCCCGTTACGTGGCATGTAAATCGGGTCATGGCCTGAACAACAAGTTGTGCCGTGCCTTGCTGGCACAGGAAGATGCCTGGGAAATTGTGACTTATGATTCACAGGCAGCCGCTGCCGATGCTGTTGGCCGTGATTGGCGTCTGGCTTAATTTTTTCTTCGTTTTAAAATGCGGGCAATTGCATCAGAAAGATCTCCTTTAGGCAGGTTTTGATGCAATTTATCAAATGCGTCCAGCGCAGATTGGTTTAAAATAGTCTTGTTTTCAGTATGGGCTTGGGCATTCGGTTCGGGTTTGTACAGGTTTGCCTGTATCCTGATGCGGACTTCATTGACGTTCAGGCCGCGATTCATCAGAAGTTGGCTGATTCTTGGCGTAAGTTGGCGTATCTTTGCCGCATAGGCGGCACTTGGTACGGCAATGACCAGGGTTCCGTTATCAAACTTCAGGATTTTACATGCTTGCGTTACCGGATCATGTAAACTATCGAGAATCGTATTTTGTATGTCCAGGTAGTAACTGGCCGTTTTAAGGATGTTTGCCTTTTGTTCATCATCCCTGAGCCAGCCTAGGGCAGTCTTTTCCTCATTGCTTTGTTGGCTATGGGTAGTATGGTTTTTGTTTTTATAATATTTACGAAACAGGGACATAGACAGTAGATAGGTAAAATGTTTAGAAAGCGTAAAAAAGATCTTTTTTTATCGGAAAGTTCGTATAAACACAGGCAGTCCAGCAAGAAAATCTGGACATTCAGTATGTCAGTATTAGGATTGGGTATTGCGGTAGCCAGTGGTGCAATGCTAGAGCGATACTGGGGCGTTCAATCACTCAATCAGGAAAATAATAGCCACTTGGCGGCTAATGCGCAACCCTCAACCCGTGATGAGGCACTGATCCGTAACAGCGTAAACTTCATGGCGGCCCAGGTGGGTGAATTGCGCGCGCGGGTTGAGAGCCTTGAAAAACTGGGTACCCGGGTCGCCGGTACGGCGGGTTTGCTTAAGTCTCCCGAGGCGGCGGCAATTTTGCCTTCGGCAAAGCAGTCGGATGAGCCCTATTCCTTCGAAGAAGATTTGATTACCAATGATACCATCATGTCAGCCGAAGAAATTGGCCGTGAGCTGGATATGCTTAAACAGCAAATTTCCATGCAAAATGATGGTTTCAGAACGATGGAATTGCTGCTGAATACGCGTAATGCCGATCGCAGCCGCATTCCGTCCGCCTTGCCGGTGTCCATGTCTGCCGCCCGAATTTCTTCCGCTTATGGCTGGCGTCGCCATCCCGTCAGCAAGAAATATCATCTGCATTCCGGCACCGACTTTGCAGCGCCAACAGGCACTCCCATTTATGCCGCATCAGCCGGAATAGTGGTAGACGCTAGCTATAATGGTGCTTACGGCAATGTCATTGATGTTGATCATGGCAATGGCGTAGTAACCAGATATGCCCATGCTTCCAAATTGCTGGTGAAAACCGGTGATCTGGTTTCCAAGAAACAAATTATTGGCCGGGTTGGCTCTACTGGGCGTTCAACCGGTGCGCATTTGCATTTCGAGGTCCGTGTCAATGACACTCCGGTTGATCCGTTGATGTTCCTTAAGCAAACATCTACCGCACCTGCGACAGCGGTTGCCGAGAATTCCTTGCTTGAAACGGTTAGCAAGGCGGGGGCGGCTGTGATTGGGGCACAACTGGGTGTAGGTGGAAAAGCTGGGGCCAGTTTGCCATCTGGCGTTACAACCAGAACCCGTATGCGTTAAACTACTGGCTTCGAGTAATATTTGACTAACCACATTGGACCGGTTTGGCGGGTAGCGCCTGCGAAAATCCAAGCTAATATTGTAAAATAAGAATGATTTCTATACTTAAAAAACTAGTTGGCAGCCGTAATGACCGCATACTTAAACAGTATCGCAAAATAGTGTCAAAAATCAATGCGCTGGAAAAAACAATATCAGCGCTTTCAGATGAAGAGCTTGCCGCCAAGACGCCAGAGTTTCGCGCCCGTCTCGAAAAGGGCGAAAGCCTTAATGATTTGCTTCCCGAAGCCTTTGCCGTGACCCGTGAGGCGTCCAAGCGGATATTGGGCATGCGCCATTTTGATGTGCAGTTGTTGGGCGGTATTGCCTTGCATAACGGAAAAATTGCAGAGATGCGTACCGGAGAAGGTAAAACCCTGATGAGTACCTTGCCGGTCTACCTTAATGCCCTTAGTGGCAAGGGTGTCCACGTGGTTACCGTCAACGATTATCTGGCCCGTCGGGATGCGCAATTAAACGCCCGTCTTTATAATTTCCTAGGCATGACGGTAGGGGTAGTGGTCCCGCAGCAAGACAACCAGGAAAAAATCGAGGCTTACCGTGCCGATATCACCTATGGTACCAATAACGAATTCGGTTTCGATTACCTGCGCGACAATATGGAATATCGCATAGAGGACCGCCGCCAGCGTGGACTTAATTATGCGATTGTCGATGAAGTTGACTCCATCCTGATTGATGAGGCCCGTACTCCGTTGATTATTTCCGGTCAGGCTGAAGATAATACCGAATTGTATATACGCATGAATGACATTCCTGCCTTGCTTACGCGCATGAAAGAAGAGCCTAAGCCGCAGGAACCCGAGCCCGAGGGTGACTTCTGGGTTGATGAGAAATCCCAGCAAATTTACCTGTCTGAAGCCGGTCATGAAAAATCCGAGAAGATCCTGCGTCAGGCTGGTATATTGCCCGAAGGCGAATCCCTGTATGATCCGCGCAATATCACTTTAATGCACCATTTGATGGTGGCCTTGCGTGCCCATAACCTGTTCTTCAAAGACCAGCATTATGTGGTGCAAAACAACGAAGTGGTGATTGTTGATGAATTCACCGGCCGTTTCATGGCCGGCCGTCGCTGGTCCGATGGCCTTCACCAGGCCGTTGAAGCCAAGGAAGGTGTGCAAATCCAGAATGAAAACCAGACACTGGCTTCCATTACCTTCCAGAACTATTTCCGCATGTATGAAAAGCTGTCCGGCATGACCGGTACGGCCGATACCGAGGCATACGAGTTTCAGGAAATTTACAGTCTTGAAACCGTTATTATTCCAACCAACCTGCCCATGGTCAGGATCGACCAGAACGACCAGATCTTCAAAAATGATAATGAAAAATTCGCTGCTATCATCAAGGATATCCGCGATTGTTACGAGCGTGGCCAGCCTGTTCTGGTGGGTACGACCAGTATCGAAAACTCCGAACTACTGTCAGCGCTGCTGAAAAAAGAAAAGCTGCCTCATGAAGTGCTTAATGCCAAACAGCATGCACGTGAAGCGGAAATTGTGGCTGAAGCGGGCAAACCGGGTCGCATTACCATTGCGACCAATATGGCCGGTCGTGGTACCGATATCGTGCTTGGCGGAAGCATCGAAAAAGCCATTAACCTGGTTCGTGCCGATGATTCCTTAACGGCGGCACAGAAAGAAGAGAAAATCGCCAAAATCCGCGAAGAATGGAAACCCTTGAACGAACAGGTCAAAGCTGCCGGTGGATTACGTATTATTGGTACCGAGCGTCATGAATCACGCCGTATCGATAACCAGTTGCGTGGTCGTGCCGGCCGTCAGGGTGATCCTGGGTCTTCCCGCTTTTATCTCTCCCTTGATGACTCCCTGATGCGTATTTTTGCGGGAGAGCGTGTGCGTGCCATCATGGAGCGCCTGGGTACTGATGGCGAGCCGATCGAAGCCAAAATGGTTTCCCGCTCTATTGAGTCGGCCCAGCGCAAGGTTGAAAGCCGCAACTTTGACATTCGCAAGCAACTGCTTCAATACGATGATGTGTCCAATGACCAGCGCAAGGTATTGTATGGCCAGCGTAACGAGGTACTGGAAGAACAGTCCATTTCGGATATGATTACCGAGTTGCGTAGTGCCGCTGTCAATGATCTGGTGCGTACCTATATTCCCGAAAATTCCATGGAAGAGCAATGGGATATTCCGGCACTTGAAACCGCGCTGGCTGCAGAGCTGCAAATAGAGGTTCCCTTGACTGCCATGATCCAGGCGGATGAAAGCCTTGGTGAAGAGGAAATCGTGGATGCTATCCAGGAAGCGGCAAAGAACGCTTACGATGCCAAGGTGGCGCTGGTTGGACAGGAACAATGGTCTTCATTTGAGCGTTCCATCCTGTTGCAAACCATTGATTCGCATTGGCGCGAGCATCTGGCTTCACTTGATCACCTGCGTCAGGGTATTCACTTGCGCGGATACGCACAAAAAGATCCTAAGCAGGAATACAAGAAAGAAGCTTTCCAGATGTTTGCCGGCATGCTTGAACGCGTTCGTAATGACACGATCAAGGTGTTAATGACGGTGCAGATCCGCTCTCCCGAACAAGTGCAGGAAGCGGGTGCCGAAGCCGCCCAGTCTCATGTCCAGAACGTCAAGTTACATCATTCTGACTTTGATGAAGCCTTGGGTGTCGAGGTTAATGAAAACGGAGATGTTTCTGCGGGCGGAATTACGGTTCGGAACATGATGGCCAATGTCGGTCGCAATGATCCATGTCCGTGTGGTAGTGGCAAGAAATTCAAGCATTGTCACGGTCAATTGAAATAAAAACTGTGGGCAAAGGGTTAAGCTGAAGCTAACCGGTTCCTGTCCGTTCGGGCATGAACCGGTTACGTCAAGTTTACATATTTCGTACTCAGCTTGTTCCCACGCAGTAGCGTGGGAACGAGTAGACTAGCTTGCTGGCCCATTCCGGTGGTTGAGCGAAATAGTACTTATAGCAGGAAGATACTGGCTAATCCCAGAAAGATGAAAAAACCCAGGGAGTCGGTTACAAAAGTTAGCAAGACAGAAGAACCCATGGCTGGATCTTTGCCGAATTTATCCCTGATAATCGGAATAAGTACGCCAAGGGTGGCACCAATCAGCATATTGCTGACCATGGCTGCGGCCATGACAAGGGCGATTTTGAATGAGCCAGAAATGGCCCAGGCAAAGCCGGCAGCCACAAGGCTGCCAATGAAGCCGACCAAAATGGTCACAATACATTCCCGTTTAAGCAGGGCCGTAAAGTTTTTGGAGGTAATGCGTCCGACGGCCAAGGCCCGGATGACCAGCGTCATGGTTTGGTTGCCTGAATTGCCGCCAATCCCCGCAACAATCGACATCAGGAAAGCCAGAATGACAATCTGGCTGACCGTTCCTTCAAACTGTGAGGCGATAACGGCGGCAATAGATGCCGTACATAAATTGATCAGCAACCACGGAGAGCGGTTTTTAAGGGCTTTTATGACCGGGGCGAAAATATCTTCTTCATGCAGACCGGCACGTGATAAATCCTGTTCCTGAGAGTCTTCACGAATCACATCTACCACATCGGCAATGGTGACCCGGCCAATCAGGCGGTTTTGCTTGTCGACAACCGGTGCGGAAACCAGGTCATAGCGTTCAAAGGCAGAGGCTGCCTCGTTGTCGTTATCATTGGGTTTGAGGGAAAGATAGTCGGTTTTCATGACATCTTTCACGACAATTTCAGGATCATTGACCAGTAGTTGGGAAATGCTTAAAACACCCAGGATGCGATCCTGGCGATCCACGACAAAGATCTGGTCGGTATGGTCGGGCAGTTCTTCAAGGCGCCTGAGGTAACGTAAGACCACCTCCAGGCTGACATCTTCCCGTACCCGCACCATTTCGAAATCCATGATGGCACCGACGGAGCCGTCAGGGTAGCCCATGGCCTCGAGCAGTTGTGCCCGTTCTTCACTGGTCAGGCCTTTCTGGACCTCGGCAACAATATCGGCGGGAAGGTCCGGGGCCAGGTCGGCCAGTTCGTCCGCATCAAGATCTTCGGTGGCAGCTAGGAGATCTTCACGGTTCATGGATGAAATCAGGTCTTCACGAACCCAGTCATCCACCTCAAGAAGAATATCCCCATCATACTTGGCATTGACCAGGCCCCAGATCAGGCGGCGCTGTTCGGAAGGCAATGAACCGAGAATAAAGGCAATATCAGCCGGGTGCATCTGGTTAAGCGTGTGTTCCAGCTCAACCTCATGCTGCCGTTTCAGCAGTCCTTCAATAATGGATGCCTGCTCGTCACCTTCCTCTTGCCGGCGTACAAGATTTTCTACCAGGGCATGTTTTTTCAGGAGCTCCTGTATTCTTTCAAGGGCGAGTTGGGCATCTTCGGTGTCCAGCCTTCGGGGAATGTTGACCATAATGGCTTCGGGTGTTTCTGTCTCTTTTGCTTCATTCTTCATGTTTTATTCTTTTTTAAGGGTGGGGGCGGTCAGGTGTGGCTTGAGCATGGCCATGAGTTCGGGAAAAACCTGTCGGTTGGCAGCGGCTACATAGCCTTTGACCGGCCATGGGTCAATTCCGTACATATCTTCGGCTTGTCCGCCTGCTTCACGAACCAGCAGGGTACCGGCCGCAACATCCCAGGGTGCCAGGCCCATTTCCCAGTAAGCATCGAAACGGCCGCAGGCAATCCATGCCAGGTCAAGGGCAGCGGCCCCTAGGCGGCGGATCCCACGGGTGGTGTGTATTGCGGCATCAAAGGTGGGCATGTATTGGTCGGCAAAAGAAAAATCCCGGAACGGGACACCGGTTCCCAGGATAGAGTCGGCCAATGATTGTGACGCAGAACAGTAGATGCGTTCGCCATTAAGACGTGCGCCTTCTTGGTAAATGGCCGTGAACAGTTCTTCCCTGCAAGGATCATACACCACCGCAACGATTGGCGTGTCACGGGTCAGGACCGGAGTACCGGGTTGGAGTTGGGTGCCGGCATGGGCGATCAGCCCCAGTGAAACAGCGTAATGGGGAATTCCGTGCAGGAAATTGGTCGTGCCATCAAGGGGGTCAATATACCAGGTGGCTGCCCCTGTGGGTTTGCCGCCGGTTTCTTCGGCCACAATGCCAAATTCAGGCGTAAGTTTTGTAAGGTGTTCCAGAATGGCTTCTTCTGCTTCGCGGTCGGCTTGGGAAACCAGGTCGTTGCTGGATTTATGATCGATAATCAGATCTGATCTGTTATGGGCGTATGCCTGTAAAATTGCTGCTGCGGCATGTGCTGCGGTAATGCCGGCTTCCAATGCTCTGCTAAAATCCAGATAATTTTTTGTTAACATCGTAATTCGCCCATTCAGTCCTTATAAACAGGAATTATACACAGGAGTAGCACTATGGTCTTTGGCTCCTGAAACTTAAATTTTGATTTGCCCAAACGCTTTCTTTCATGTCCTCCACTTATCCTGTTTTACGTCCTGCCAGTCTTGTCATACAAGCAAATGGCTGCCATTTGCCTGATGCAGATAATCCCGTCTCGGCCACAATGAAAAGTTTTTTCGAGCTTGATGCATGGTATTCAAGTTTCGTGTCACCTTGTTTGCAATGGCAGGGCAAGGCGCGCCACACGATTGCCCTGAACGGTACGCGATTTGCCATGCATCTGGTCTTGTTGCGTAAATACTGGCAACAGGAACCATCACGTTGCAAGCGTTTGCACCTGATTGTGTTTGAAGAGCAGCCACTCTCACGGCAGGATTTCATGCAAATGGGCGCGAGTCTGTTTCCCGAGGGTATGCAAGCGCAAATCAATGAATTGGCCAGTCACTGGCCTTGTGTACTGCCGGGTCTGCATCGGATTGACCTGGACCAGGGAAGCCTGACCATCACGCTGGCGTATGGCGAAAAAAGGCGGATGCTAAAAAACATCCATGCCTCTATTGATACCTATATTCTGGCTGATAATTGCAGTCCTGCCGTGCTGGCACAGGAAAGCTATGGTGACTGGTTGCGTTATGCTTCGCCCCAGGTTTGCGTCATTAGCCGGATGCAGGATGAAGATCTTTTGGGTCAGGCCCTGAAAACAGAAGGTTTGGTGACAGGAAAAACCAAGACCAGCCAGGACGGACGTTATTTGGCCGTGCAGGCGCGCTCTGGCCGGCCAATGCCGGTTTATATGGCCGATCAGGAAAAAACCGCCTTGGTCATCGGGGGAGGCCTTGCCGGATCAGGGGTGGCACATGCTTTGGCCCTTCGTGGCTGGCAGGTCAAGGTGATGGATCTGGCATTTGCCCATGGTAAGTCGGCGGGGCAGCAGGGGCATATTGCCGCTGCACTGACACCGTTGGTTTCGATTGATGATAATTTTCGTTCACGCTTGAGCCGTGCCGGCACTTTACGGGCGCATGCCCGTTGGCATGGGTTTCCGGCATCGGCTATCCCCGCCTGGTGTGGTACCCTCGAATTGAGCCGTAGTAAAGGCCATGCCAAAGATTTGATCGAGGCTGTCAAGGCCCTGCAATTTCCGGAAGCGTGGGTGCGGCATGTCGAACCGGCAGAGGCCTCGGCGTTGGCAGGCATCCCCATAGACAGGGACGGCGCCTATTTCTCGGCCGGAATTCTGGTTAATCCTGAAGGACTGATTCGTAGGTTGCTGGATAATGAAGCAATTGAGTGCATGGCTGCCCGGGTGGCATTCTTGCTGCGTAATGAGCAAACCCGGCAGTGGGAGTTGCTGGGGGCCGATGGCAATGTGCTGGCGCGTGGGCATACGGTTATTGTGGCATGTGGTTTGCAAACCCTTTCGATCCTGAAAGAAAGCGGCCTAATGCAGCAGACACGGCGTTCCGGTGAGGTGGTGCCGGCCATTCCCAAGCTGCATTCGCTTCATCCCATGGGGGGTGAGGTCATGCATGTGCCAGCCGGGCTTGTTAACGGCGGGCCGCGTTGCATCATTGGTGGCGAAGGTTATTTTTTACCGCCGGTTAACAACCTTTGTGTCATGGGCAGTACTTATATGCATAACCAATTGGTGCCCTGTACAAGCAAAAAAGGGCAAGAAGCCATTTTATCCAAAATGCCAGTCATGTTTTCTGCGAATCTTAACCAGGCTGTGCAGAACAATGAAATAAGCGGATGGGCGGGTATGCGTGCGGTTTTGCAGGGGCGCTTGCCGGTGATCGGGCAGCTTGATCATGCCAAAGGAATCTGGATTGCCGCTGCTTATGCTTCCCATGGGCTGACATGGTCCAGCCTTGCAGGAGACGTGATTGCTGCCCGGCTTGAAGGCGAGCCGGTGCCACTGGAACGTGATTTGCTGAAGGCGATTTCCCCCCGTTAATCTTGTCATTTCTTTTGAATTGGCTGCTTTAAAAGGGGAATAAGCCATATTTAGGGTGAATTTTCTGTTAAATCCGTGTTTTGATTTTAATTTTGGTGTAAATGAGTCAAAATAATACGTTTTATAGTGTGGGTATTTTGCGCCACACTAAGTGCAACACTTAAAAAGAACTGACGTGATCCAGCTTGATAATCTAGAATTTGTATCCGCACATTCAGCACATGCCGTTTTTGAAATGGATTCGGGCCTGAGCCTTCGCATAGAGGCACATGCCCCGGGCGTATTTCGTTTGCGATGTGGTCCAGCCGCCAAGTTGGATGATGAAAAAATGAATGCACGGGCACGGGCTCGTCAGGAGCTGCTGCTGGCCAGGCCCGAAGCAATCGGTGAAATGAGCACCGAGGCGCTCTTACCGGAAAGTGGCTGGCGCTTTGTCCAGGGGGATATTACGCTGGAACTGCATGCCAAGCCATTTCGTCTGGCCCTGTTTCGCAATGACCAGCTTCTATTAAGTACCGACAGTCAATTTATCAGCCCTTTTGTGGCCGACGTCCAGAACGGACAGCCAGAAAGCTGGGGCCTCATGCTGAGCCTGCCAGAAAATGCGCCGGTATATGGTTTGGGTGAAACCCTTGGCGACTTCAATCGTCGTGGTCAGGAAGTCGTTTCCGACTTGCCCGGCTTCAACTATTTGCCGTTGGCCTGGAACCCTCAGGGCTGGGGTCTTTATGTCAACTCACTGAATCGTGTCTTGCATGCGCCCGGTACACCCGATGAACCGGATACTTACCAACTGTATGTTGAAGACAGTGTGTTCGACCTGTTTTTGTTTGCCAGTGAACCTGCCGAAATATTCAATCAATATTCCGCATTGGCCGGTCGTGCCGGACAACCTCCGTTATGGGCCATGGGAACCTGGTTAATCCAGCAAACAGGCCAGGATATCAACGAATTAACCAGTTTGGCCAAAGCCCTGCGTGAGGACGGTATTCCGCTAGATGTCTTAAGGCTGGGCAATCCGTCCCTGATACAGTTTCAGCAGGACAAGCAGGCCCTTGAGTGGGATGTTTCACGGCTTGAAGATCCAAGGCGTTATTTTGCCCAACTGGCTGATGACCAGGGACATGCTTGTGTAACGACCTTTCCGGGTGTGCTGGCCCATACCCCCTTGTTTGCCGATCTCGAGGACCGTGGCTGGCTGCTTTGCAATGAAGAAGGGCTGGCGCAGGTGTTTGATGGTGTTCCGGCAACCGGTGGGCAGCCTTTTGGTCTGCTCGACCTGACTTATAAAGACGCCTTCCTTTTCTGGCAGGAACGTCATGCGCAACTTATTGAAGAGGGCGCCAGTGCCATTGAATGCAAACTGCCGATGGAGTTGCCCGATACAATCAGTGCCCGTAACGGAGAATCCGGTCCGCTGTTGCGTACGCTTTACCCGTTGTTGCTGAAAAAAGCCTTGTTTGAAGCGGTGTCATGTAACAAAACACCTGCGGAAGGCGTGGTATTAAGTGACAGCCTTGGCCTGGCGGCCCAGCGAACGCCCTGGAAACAGCTGGAATGCCCTGGCAATGACTGGGATGCCATGCATCAACTACTACGCAGTGCCTTGTCGGTCCAGGCCAGTGGCATAGTGACGCAGGTACATGATATTGGCAATCCTCAAGGGGTGTCGGGTCCTGTCGATCCTGAATGGTATTTGCGTTGTTTGGGACTATCGGTTTTTTCTGCCGGGTTTGCCTTGCATGCCAATCCTGCCTTGTTGCCAACCGCATTCGATGAAAATATCCAGGCAAAAATCAAAACCCTGTTCGAGTTGCGTTATCGGCTGATTCCTTATGTGCTTGGCATCATCGAAGATTCGGTAAGAACAGGCCTGCCGGTGCAGCGCATGATGCCCCTGGCTTTTCCTGATGATGTCCGGGCGCAAGAATACGATACCCAATTCATGTTCGGTCCGGCCTTATTGGTGGCGCCGGTACTTGAGCCAGGGGGTAAGGTTATTGTTTATTTACCCGAAGGCGAGGCCTGGTGGGACCTGAATACCGGCTGGCGTTATGAAGGCGGACAGTCCATCAGTCTTGAATGTGCACTGGATTCCGTGCCGGTTTTCGGGCGTGAAGGACATATGCTGTGCCTTGGCCCTGTGCTTAAACATTTGGGCGAATTCAATACGGCCCGGATACTGGATGAAGTATGGATGTTTGGCATGCCGTTGCATAACCCGGTCGTGATGCGCAATAAAATCCGTGTCATGCAAATGCAAGGGTCCAGTTATATCAAAGGCCTTGAGGGCTTGCGTATTTTGCAATCCGAAGGGCTTGAAGTAAAGCGTCGTGGTGCCGAGGTGCGCATCTCCCGGGAGCGATAAGATGGGTTTGAAAAATGCCGGTTCTGTACCGGTACTGATGTATCACCATATCACGCCGTCTTCGGGACAAATCACCACCAGCCCCGAAAATTTTGACTCACAAATGGCGGCTCTGGCTGCCAATGGCTATACAAGCCTTACTGCAGACCAGTTTGTGGGCTATCTTCGGGGTGAAAAAGTACCTGAAAAATCGGTGCTTATCACGTTCGATGATGGCTATCTGGATAACTGGGTGTATGCCCACCCGGTTTTGCAAAAACATGGCATGCATGCCGTTATGTTTCTGGTGACTGGTTGGGCAGGACAGGGTGGACTTCGTCCTGTCAACGGGTCAGGCAAGCCTTTGCCTGCCTGTCCGTCGCATCATGAATGCATGGAAATTGTCGATGCAGGCAAGGCCCATGAGATTGCCGTTCGCTGGTCCGAAGTGCGTGCCATGGAAGCGGCGGGTACGTTTGAAATTCATTGCCATACCCATACCCATACCCGTTGGGATTTGACGCAGGACGAGGCCGGAAAATGCGCCGGTATCGCTAGCGATTTACAGCAATCAAGAGCAGCCCTGCTTGAACAGTTGAACAAGAACACCCCGCATTTATGCTGGCCACAGGGCTATTTCGACGATGATTATATTCAGGCCGCCAAGGCGTTGGACTTTACCGTCTTTTATACCACTGATGCCTACGGTTTCAATGTGGCTGGCGGCAATCCGCAATATGTTTACCGGATTGCGGTTAGAAACAGGTCCGGTTCTTGGTTGATGCACAGAATTGGCATTGCCAGGAATCCGTATTGGGGCCCTTTGTATAATCGCTGGAAAAAATTCCGCAAGCAATGTCGCAGGGCCAGGGAAGCCAGGCTTGCTAACAAGGCATAAGCATCATTTTCCGCATTACCTGTTTTACATATAAGTAAAGAAAAGTAAGCTCTATATTACCAAAAGAAATATAGAGCTTACTATAATTTTGTTTGCCAAAACCGGCAAGCAGATCACAATATCGCATCATGATTCATATTAAAGATTTAAGAAAAACATATAAAACGCCCAAAGGGCTTTTTGAAGCCATAAAAAAAATAGACCTGCAGATAGAGCAGGGTGAAATTTTTGGGATTATTGGCCCCAGTGGGGCTGGTAAAAGTACACTGGTGCAGTGTATCAATTTACTGGAAAAGCCGGATTCCGGCTCTATTACCCTTAACGGACAAGTGTTGACCGGGTTGTCGGAAATCGAGTTGCGTGCACAACGCCGGCGAATTGGCATGGTGTTTCAAAGCTTCAATTTATTGTCACGTCGCACGGTTTTTAATAATGTGGCCCTGCCACTTGAAATTGCCGGTGTCAATAAGGAAGAAATCAAAAGCAGGGTAGATGAGTTGTTGAATCTGGTGGGCTTGTCTCATTTAAGCGACCGCTACCCGGCGCAGATTAGCGGAGGACAAAAGCAGCGGGTGGGGATTGCCCGTGCGCTGGCTTGCCATCCTGATGTCCTGTTAAGTGATGAGGCTACTTCTGCTTTGGACCCTGAAACAACGGCGAACATCCTGGACTTGTTGCGTGATATTAACCGCAAGACAGGCATTACGATTGTCATGATCACGCACCAGATGGAAGTGGTCAAGCAAATCTGTGATCGGGTGGCGGTATTAAGCCATGGGGCCGTTGTTGAAGTGGGGGCGACCGCCGATGTTTTTGCCAACCCCCAACATGACGTTACCCGCGCCATGGTATCTGCCGCAACAGAATCTACCTTGTCTGAAGACTCGCAGGAGATTCTGGTGGGACGCCTGAAACAATGGGTTCAGGAAAATCCGGGGCAGGATGCCGCTATTTGGGAGTTGCATTTGCATGACTCCCGGGTATCGACCGGCTTGTTTTCCGGTAAGGCCAAGGATTTGGGCGTCAGCCTTTCCTTGCTGCAGGCCAAGGTGGAAGATATCAAAGGGGTCGCTGTCGGTAAATTATATGTTCAGGTACAGGGTAGTGCGCAAGCGATCCTGAATGCCCGGCAGGCCTTGAACAACGAGGCCGGTGTTCAAATACAAGAGGTGGTGTATGAATCCGCAAATGGTTAATTTATTAATTGATGCCACACTCGAAACCCTGCTCATGGTTGGGGTTTCGGGGCTGGCGGCACTTTTTTTGGGTGTTCCCCTTGGTGTTGCCCTGATTGTCACCGACAAAGGTGGCTTGCTGCAAAACATGGCGGTTAACCGGGTATTGGGGGCAGTTATCAATGCAACCCGTTCGGTGCCCTTTATTATTTTGATGGTGGCGATTATTCCGCTTACCCGCCTGATTGCCGGTACATCGATTGGCACCGCAGCGGCGATTGTGCCCCTGGCCATTGCGGCCATTCCATTCATGGCCCGGGTGGCTGAAACCGCCATGCGTGAAGTTGACCGTGGCCTGATTACCGCTGCCAAGGCGATGGGGGCATCACCCATGCAAATTATTGTCAAGGTTTTATTGCCTGAGGCTTTGCCCGGACTGATTTCAGCCATGGTTATTACCCTGGTCAGCCTGATTGGTTATTCGGCCATGGCCGGTGCCATTGGTGGTGGTGGCCTGGGAGATCTGGGTATCCGGTATGGTTACCAGCGTTTCTTGCCTGAAGTCATGCTGATCGTGGTGGTGGTATTAATTGTTATGGTCCAGTTGATCCAAAGTGTGGGTGACTGGATATCCCGACGTTTGTCACATAAATAATCCTGAAGGATTCGAAATGAAAAAAACATTTGTTCGTCATGTCTTGGCCTTGGCATTAGGTGCAGGTCTTGTCTCAACCTCATTGGCCGCTGATAAAACACTGAAAGTGGGGGTGACAGCCGGCCCACACGCGCAGATTATGGAAGTGGTGAAGGAAGAAGCAGCCAAAAAAGGTTATAACATTGAAATCATTGAGTTCTCCGACTACGTGCAGCCTAATGTGGCCTTGGCGGCGGGCGACCTGGATGCCAATAGCTACCAACACTTGCCCTATCTGGAAAACGCAAACGCTGATCGCAATTACGGTATAGTCAGCCTGGCCAAAACGGTTGTTTTCCCAATTGGCATTTACAGTAAAAAAATCAAAAACCTGAGTGAAGTTCAGGAAGGTTCACGTTTCGCCCTGCCCAATGATCCTACCAATGGCGGACGTGCCCTGTTGTTGCTTGAGTCGCAAGGCTTGATCAAACTTGATCCTAAAGCGGGTATCAAGGCAACCCCGATTGATATAATTGAAAATCCTAAAAAACTGCGTTTCATCGAATTGGACGCCGCCCAGTTGCCACGTTCCCTGGATGATGTTGATTTTGCCGCCGTAAATACCAATTTTGCGATTGAAGCAGGCCTGACCCCCAAGAAAGATGCCATCGTATTGGAAGACGGTAATTCACCCTATGCCAATATCATTGCCGTCCGTGAAAAAGACCAGGATCGTGCCGACCTGAAGGAGTTCGTGCAGATTTATCAGTCACAGCCGGTAAAGGATTTTGTTGTGAAAAAGTACCAAGACTCTATTTTAGTTGCTTGGTAATAAAAAAATATTGACAGGCTGGAGCATATCAGTCATAATTTTATTCTTTCAGGGGCTGGTAGCTCAGTTGGTAGAGCAGCGGACTTTTAATCCGTTGGTCCCGGGTTCGAGTCCCGGCCAGCCCACCACCTGAAAGTTAAAGCTCATAATTTGTAGTTCATATTATTAGCCGCTTTATCCAAGCGGCTTTTTCATTCAGGGCTGGTAGCTCAGTTGGTAGAGCAGCGGACTTTTAATCCGTTGGTCCCGGGTTCGAGTCCCGGCCAGCCCACCAAAATTATTTTGCTTAATAAAATAAGTCGCTAACAAAAGTTAAGCGGCTTTTTTTTTGCATAAAAAATATGCGCTATGCTTTATGTGCTGAATTAAAAATTTAGGATTTTAAGGATGTGCGTGTGGCATAAGATTGTTAGCTACAAGGGGTCGGGTGGTGGGTTATTACTCTGTCTGTTCAGGGTTTTAGTCTCTGCTGACCCGCCACAAAAATCATTAAATAATGCCCTGCATAATCTACATGCGGGGCATTTTTTTATTGCCTGTTGATTTGGTGGATTAATCGTGCTCAGCAGCTAAATTTATTCCTGTGGTAGGTGCGCCAATTCCGCCTAGTATATTAGAGGCGATCGTTTGAATAATGGCTTCCTGGTTTTCCAGATTTATCCATGTGATATCTGGGTTGAGCATTTTTAATCGTGTGGGTCCTGGTTCAATGTTACTCAATAGATGGAGCAAGGCGCCTCTCGCAAACTCATAACGCCATGCTATTTCGCCAATGCTTAAGTGTGGCAGGGTTCTTTTGAGTTCATCAATGATTAGTTTGGCGTACTGATGAAAGTTTTCATAAACAAACATGGCATAAGGGCTTAAGGGATTTGTTTGTAAGTAGTGCTCAACCCGGATGAAAAGACGGCTTTGATCCGTGCCTTTTTCGGATTTGACCAATGGCCTGATCATGACATCCAGAATAACGGGTAATGGAAGCGGTGTTGAACCATATTGTTTTTTTGCCTGCAAAATCATTTCTTTTCTAGCTATGTTGGTGGGTCCCAAGATGGCTAGCAAGGCTTCGTTGATGAGGCCATCTTTAGAGCCGAAATGATAATTTATGGATGCAACGTTGGCGTTGCTATTTTCTGCAATATCCCTGACGGTTACACCCTCTGGGCCCTTAGAGGCCAATAATATTTTTGCGCTTTCCAAAATCCGTTCTTTAGTATTTTGGGTGATGCTATTTTGGTTTTTTAGTTCAAGTTTCATCTCTACTCCTTTTATTTAAAATAAACAATTGTTTAAATATTTTGTTTATTTTAACATTAAAAATATAATAAAAGCACCATAATGGTGATTTTATTTGCACCAAAATAAATCAATTTGCACCAACTTGATTAAAATTTACCTTTTAAAAACAACATATTATAAATTTTATTGAAAGATTGAATTTTATATTGACCTCCTGATTTTCAAACAATAGAATTAAACAAATGTTTATATTTTTGTTTTTTTTAGGTGTTGCCTGTCAAGAAATTGACGCGGTAATTTTTTTCAGGAGTACTTATGATTCGTCCGTTTTCTAATAGAGCTATTCGTTATAAATCCATGGTTTCAGTGTTGATATCCGTTGGATTTATGATGTCACCGGGTTTATCTCATGCGGAAACTGCTTTGCGCATTGCGACAACGATGGCTGATATTCCGCTAACAACCGGACAGCCCAGTCAAGGGGCCGAGGGGCAGCGCTTTATTGGCAATACCCTGTACGATGGTTTGGTGGCATGGGACCTGAGTAAGGCTGATGAGGCTGCTGTCTTGGTTCCCGGGTTGGCGACAGACTGGTCAATTGATGATGACACCAAAACCCGCTGGATATTTAAATTGCGTGATGGTGTCAAGTTTCATGATGGATCCGATTTCACCGCGCAGGCTGTGGTATGGAACCTGGACAAGCTGTTGAACTCATCCTCACCACAATTTGACCAAGCCCAGGCTGCCCAGGCAGCAACTTATGTTGCGCCCATCAAGTCATACAAGCTCATTGATGATAAAACGGTTGAAATTGAAACTAAAGAGCCTGATGCCGTATTACCGTATTTACTTTCGCAAGTCTATATGTCCAGTCCTGCTCGTTGGAACGAGGTAGGTGGAAGCTGGGCGGAATTTGCCAAGAAGCCATCAGGTACCGGTCCATGGATGCTTGAAAAACTGGTTCCCCGCGAACGGGCTGAACTGGTTAAAAACCCCAATTATTGGAATGAAGCGCGTATTCCCAAATCAGACCGGCTTGTCATGTTCACCATGCCGGATCCAACCACACGGGTTGCCGCTTTGTTGTCCGGCAAGGTTGACTGGGTGGAAGCACCGCCTCCCGATACGGTGCCTCGTCTTGAAAAACAGGGCATGAAGATCGTGAAAAACATTTATCCGCATGTTTGGCCTTACCAGCTGAGTCATTTGGATAATTCTCCCTTCGCCGATATTAATGTTCGAAAAGCGGCCAATCTGGCAATTGATCGGGAAGGATTGTCGGGTTTTCTGGGTGGGTTGGCCCAGCCCGCTACAGGTATGGTTTATGAAGGCCATCCATGGTATGGCAATCCGACGTTCAAGATCAAGTATGACCCCGAGGAAGCCAAACGATTGCTTGCCGCTTCGGGTTATGGCCCCAAGAATCCGGTCAAGGTAAAAGTGGCCATTTCTACCGCAGGATCCGGTCAGATGCAGCCTTTGCCGATGAATGAATTCATTCAGGCCAACTGGAAGGATGTAGGTATTGATGCCGAGTTTGAGGTGATGGAGTGGGAGTCTTTGCGTGCGCACCGTCGTGCGGGAGCCGCCGCCAAGGAAAATGAAGGCATACATACCATTAACAATAGCTGGGGATTCTGGGATCCGGATATTGCTTTATTGAATACATCCTGGTCTGCCAAACCCCCTCCAGGTGGCTATAACTGGGGTCTGTTCCAAAGGGCTAATACGGATGAATTGGCCGCAAAAGCCAAGGCCGAGTTTGATCCCGCCAAGCAGGATGAGTTGCTTGCCAAGTTGCATGCTGCCATCGTTGACGAAGCGATGTGGGTCTGGGTTGTTCATGACTTGAACCCTCGGGCGCTCTCGCCCAAGGTGAAAGGTTTTGTACAGGCACAAAGCTGGTTCCAGGACTTGAGCCCGGTCTACGTTGAGTAAGTTTGTGACAGATTTTTCCGGGGGAGATAACCCTACCCCGGAAAACCTGATTTTGAATTCGGATTTTCAAAAAAGAGGTGAGGTATGTGGCGCTATCTACTGAGTCGTTTGTTTTATTTCGTGCCTATAGCAATTGGTGTTTCCCTGGTTTGTTTCGCCTTGGTGCATGTTGCTCCGGGTGATCCTATTGATGCCATTTTGCCAGACAACGCCACACCGGAACTGGTTGAACAGGTCAAGGCGGAGTATGGCTTTGATAAACCATTGCCAATGCAATATTTGATTTGGGTCGGCAATGTCATGACAGGAGATTTTGGACGTTCCATCACCACGAATCGTCCTGTGCTTCAAGAGCTGGTACCCGCCATGTTCAATTCTCTGGTGCTGGCGGTGGTTGCTATCTTTCTGGCCATGATTGCCGGTACCTTGCTGGGCTGGATTGCCGGCAAAACCCAAAATCGTTTGCTTGACCGGTTTGTGAGCAGTATTGCGATTACCGGTGTTTCAGTGCCCCATTACTGGCTCGGCATGGTACTGATTATTTTCTTTTCCGTTGAGCTTGGCTGGTTACCTTCAGTGGGTATGGGATCGGGCGGATCTACAGAGTTCAATTTCAGTATGGACAGCTTTGCCCATATGATTCTTCCCGTGATTACGTTAACGGTTATTCCTGCCGGCATTATCGCCCGTTCTGTCAGGGCAGCGGTTTCCGAGGTTTATCAGAAAGAGTTCGTACAGGCATTGTATGCCAAAGGCCTGAATCAGCGCCGTATCGTTCTGCATGTGGCCAAAAATGTGGCGCCCGTCGTGATGTCGATTATGGGCTTGCAGTTTGCGCAGTTAATGGGGGGATCCATTCTGGTTGAGACGGTGTTTTCATGGCCGGGAACTGGATTCTTGCTCAATTCGGCCATTTTCACCAGGGATCTTCCTGTCCTGCAAGGAACGATACTGGTGCTGTCCATGTTTTTTGTAGTGGTTAATCTGCTGGTCGATCTGCTTCAGATGTCAGTAGATCCACGTGTTAAACGTAAATGAGAGGAGTGGTAATGATGAGCCAATCTATTCCATTGAATTCTGTCGCCGAACCGGTGACCAGCAGTTCGACGATTGCCAGTCCCAAGGTACCACGCAGTCCAAAAAAAGTATCACGCAGCTTCTGGGTGTCCACCCTGCGTCGCCTGAAACGGGATCCGGTGGCAATGATCTGTGCCTTCATCCTGCTCGTATTGGTGGCACTTGCCATATTTGCGCCCTGGTTGGGACTTGATGATCCTAACAAGATGAATATCGTAAAAAGGCTTAAACCCATCGGTACACCAGGGCATTTGCTGGGAACCGATGAGCTGGGCAGGGACATGCTTTCCCGACTCATCTATGGTGCCCGTCTTTCCCTGTTTACGGGTTTTGCTCCCGTCGTGATTGCAACGTTGATTGGTGGAATGTTGGGCATGGTTGCGGGCTTTGCTGGCGGACGCGTGAATATGATCATCATGCGCACGGTAGATGTTTTCTATGCATTCCCCTCTGTGCTGCTTGCTGTGGCTATTTCAACCATCATGGGGGCCGGTATTCTGAACAGTCTGGTTGCGCTGACATTGGTGTTCATTCCTTCCATCGCCAGGGTATCTGAAAGTGTGACAACGCAGATACGCAATCAGGATTTTGTCGAGGCGGCAAGAGCGACAGGGGCAAGTGGCTGGATGATCATGCGTCACCATATTATGAATAACGTGACCGGGCCTGTCCTGATTTATGCATCAAGCCTGATCAGCGTCAGCATTGTGATGGCTTCGGGTTTGAGTTTCCTGGGCTTGGGTGTGAATCCGCCCGATGCGGAATGGGGCTTAATGCTCAACACGCTCAGGTCTTCAATCTATGTGGCACCGATGCAGGCCATTCTTCCCGGCATCATGATTTTCGTGACATCAATGTGTTTCAACTTGTTGAGTGACGGTTTGCGTAGCGCAATGGATGTCAAGGCATAAGGAATTAACCATGAATACGACGCTGGATTATGAATATTTGATTGACAAGGATGATCGTGGCGGGCCCGCCCAGCCATTGTTGATTGTCAATAATTTGAAGAAATACTTTCCGATTGGTGGTCGCACGGAGTCGGGTGAGCCGCAGGTCATTCATGCTGTTGATGGTGTGGATTTTAAGGTAGCGAAAGGTGAAACGCTAGGGATCGTTGGTGAGTCCGGCTGCGGCAAGTCCACGACTGCCCGCTTGCTGATGCATTTGATGAACCCGGATGACGGAGAAGTGATCTTTGATGGTGAAGAGGTTGGGGCACCAAGCGGGATCAGTGTCCGGGAAATGCGCAAGCATGTACAAATGGTTTTTCAGGACAGTTATGCATCCCTGAATCCGCGTTTGACCATTCGGGACAGTATCGCTTTTGGTCCCCAGGTCATGGGTGTATCTGCCGCAGAAGCCAAAAAAAGGGCCAGCTCAGTACTCAAACTGGTGGGTCTGGCACCTGAAATGTTTGCCGAACGGTATCCCCACGAGTTATCTGGTGGACAGCGCCAGCGCGTCAATATTGCACGAGCATTGGCCATGGGACCACGGCTGCTCATATTGGACGAGTCTGTGTCTGCGCTGGATAAATCCGTGGAGGCACAGGTGCTGAATCTGTTGCAGTCATTGAAAGAAACGCTTGGCCTGACTTATTTATTCATTTCCCATGATTTGAATGTCATCCAGTTTTTAAGTGACCGTGTCATGGTGATGTATTTGGGGCAGGTGGTGGAAGCGGGGCCGGTTGATGAGATTTATGATTCGCCACGTCATCCCTATACGGCGGCCTTGTTGTCATCCAGGCCATCGATGGATCCCAAGAAACGGGTTGTGGATCCTCCGTTAAGCGGCGATCCACCCAATCCCATTAATCCACCCAAAGGATGTCGATTCCGTGCACGTTGCAATAAGGCGCAATTGTTATGTGAGCATGTTTCACCTGTTTTGTCCGCAGAGTCCAGTACATCCGCTCACCAGGTGGCTTGTCACTTCCCTTTGTGATCAGTCGTTATTGAATAAACCGTATTAACAAAATTAAGGGGTATTACATGAGTCATCAGCCACTGGTAAAAGTGCAGGATTTGCACGTTAGATTTGTATCTCATGAAACCGATGTTTCTGTTGTGAACGGCGTATCTTTTGATTTGAAGGCAGGTGAAGTGCTGTGTCTGCTGGGTGAGTCCGGCTCAGGCAAATCCGTCACCATGCGTTCCCTGATGCGCTTATTGCCAAGATCAGCCCAATTGCAGGGCGAAGTCACGATTGACGGAATTGATGTTGTCAATTTGCCGGATGATCAATTGCATACGATCCGTGGCTCTGTGATTTCAATGATTTTTCAGGAGCCGCTGACGGCATTTGATCCCGTTTTTACGATCGGGCAGCAGATTTCAGAAGCCATTCAGATCAATTTTGGCGTTGATAAGGTGGAGGCCAGAAGCCGGGCACTTGAACTGCTGGAACTGGTGCAAATTCCTTCTGCACAAAGAAGGCTGGATGCGTATCCGCATGAGTTGTCCGGTGGTTTGCGTCAGCGTGCGATGATTGCCCTGGCCTTATCGTGTCGGCCCAAGCTGTTGTTGGCCGATGAGCCAACAACCGCACTGGATGCGACCGTACAGATCCAGGTTTTGCTGCTACTGCGGGATTTGCAACAGAAAATGGGCATGGCAACCATTTTTGTAACCCACGACCTGGGCGTGGCCTGCGAGGTGGCCGACAAGATTGCCGTTATGTATGGTGGCCGTTTCGTGGAAACAGGCACCGTCGAGGACGTTTTGCTTAACCCGCAACATCCTTACACCAAAGGGCTGATGCGTTCGACCGTTCATGGTGGTAAACGTGGGGAACTGCTCAAGCCTATCGAAGGATCACCGCCGGACTTATCCGACTTGCCGCCCGGATGCAGTTTTGCACCCCGTTGCACGCAAGCGCAAGCAGCCTGTAGTGCGCGGATACCGGACATGGTTCAGGTAGGGTCACAGCATTTTTCCCGTTGTATCCATTCATCCCAAATGCTTGCAGAAGAAATGGTGTGAATATGATGTCCCAGTCTCCTGTCCCTCTCA
>WARP01001237.1_pt1 | contig 37613 bp, 34 predicted proteins | sample 4769151 | NCBI WGS metagenome assembly WARP01 (sample SAMN08893023, study PRJNA449175) | gut metagenome | isolation source: rumen sample fed with dry roughage | host: cow | place: India: Nagpur | collected 2016
GAAAGTGGAGGGAGTATGTCAAGAATGAGACACCCAGCAGACGAGTAATCTACAAAATATCTTGTCATGCAAAGACTGCCCGGTCTCGTCCCTGCTGCTTTCCTGAATACATCGCCTGGTCCGCTCTTGCAATGGCTTTTTCCATGGTTTCATCAGGCTCGACGTGGATAATACCGACCGTGGCGGTGATATAGATCACTTCACCACTTTTTAGTCGGGTCGGATTGCTATGCAGTGACTGAAAAATTCTGTCGATAATCTCATGCAGGGAATCGGCATTGTCCACTTCTAGAAAGATTAGAAATTCCTCGCCACCAAAGCGAAAAATGTTGTCCGTGTCTCGAAGAGAATCACGCAGTATCTGCGCTGTATGGGCAAGAACTTCATCGCCTGCCTGATGTCCATATTGATCATTGACTGCTTTAAAATGATCCAAATCCAGTAAACCGACCGCCATTATTTTCTGGTTTTTTTCAGTACTCTGACGCAAGCTACTGAACTGATTCTCCATTCCATATCTTAAAGCCAAACCGGTTAAAGGATCATACTGCAATGCTTGGGTAATCAAATGGGTTCTAAAATAAATCAGTAGCTCCAGTAGATCATTCTGACTTTTTTGATATTGACTGACTAAAGCGGCCTCTACGCACTGATTGTCTCTGAGCTTGGAAAATATATTATGCAAATGATGATGCACCAGATAATGCACCTGCTCCAGTTCCCGAGTCTTGTCAGGATTGATTTTTTCAAATTTAGCGTGATTTGATTGAAACCATTTGCCAAAATGACACAATAAATGACTCTCTTTCTCGGAAAATTGTGGCTCGGCGGGTGTTTTTAAAACGAGATATTGAAATACTTTTTGTGCCCAAGTGATATGTAGCCGAATGCCCTCATCGATCTCGATCAGTGCTGCATTTTGAGAGTTTTTAGTGTGATGTAATTGATCCATAGAAAGAGTATCTCAAATAAGCGTATTGAATAGGTCGAACAACAGGTCATTTACAGCATTTAAAACTTCATCTCTGCCAGCATCCAGATAAACTATTGATCTAACTTTTATTTTACTTGATTTGTGGTCTTTTATTAAGTTGAATTTAAGATAAGAGCGATGTGGAAAAGTATAAATCCGAGCTGAATAAATGGACTTAGCCCGCCGATAGCAGAAAATACAGAGCCATTTGGGGCTCTCTTTCATCATGCGGTATGATGAATGATTTTTAAGCCCCTCTTTCTTAAAAGCAAAGGTTAGAATCGCGCGATACTAACATTCGGGACAGCTTTGCTCTTCACATTCTGTTCACGACTCTTTATCTAGAGTAAATACATAAATTTAAGACGGACAGTGATAATGAAACATGTTAAGAAAATAATAGCAGCAGCCTTGTCCTTACCGCTGCTATCTTTGGCCGGATGTCAAAGTATTCCCAGTTATTCAAACGATTATGCAAAATCCAGAAGCGCTGTTCAGGGGGTAGCCCTGGATGAGGCCAAAGCGCTGGATATTGGCACCCGCTTTACCTCAGCATTTAATACTTTGGGCACATCGGCTTTTGTAGAACGAGCTGGCTCGCTGTATGCCGATCCGCTGTTTATTAACGATACCCTGTCGCAGTTTTCATCCCGGCAAAATCTAGTCCAGCATTTTCAGGGCATGAACAAACGGGTCAGTAAGGTCAGTGTCAAGCTGTTAAACACCTCTTATCATCAAGATTCTGCCTATGTGCACTGGCATATGGCCTATGATTTTAAAATGTTCGGCACGACCCGCAGTATGGACTCTTTTGGCATCAGTGAAATCAAGGTTAACGAGGACAATAAGATTATTTTCCAGCAGGATTTCTGGGACCCGGCCAATGGCCTGTACCGTTCCTTGCCTTATGTCGGAGGAGCCTATTCATGGCTACTGCCTTTCAAAAAATCGCAATAGGCATGACGCTGCTGCTCGGAAGTTTTAGTTCATGGGCGCAGGCGCAAAGCTTGAATCAATGTGGCAATGGCCTGCTGATGGTGGGCCAAAAACAGGTCGGTATGGCCAGTTATTTTGCCCAAAACTGTAACCAGCCCTGGAAAGAGCAGACGATCCAGATGGACTTTTCCTATACCCAGAATATTCCCGAATGGGCATTTAAGCGTGCAGCCATACATCTGCTCAAGCGTAATGTCAAAGACCCCAACATCCAGGCCATTTTCAATCCGATCAGCGATTTGTATCGTCCGGTCAGATCAGGTGATCTGTACCGCTTGAAATACAGCCATGCCACGCAAACCCTGAGTTTATCCCTCAACCGGAAAAATTTAGGGCAGCTGCAGCATCCGCTGGCCCAGCAATATTTTAATATATGGCTTGGTCCCCAGCCATTTAGTGCTAAATTAAAACAGCAATTATTAAATTAGTATCCGTGACTATGTCCAAACATTTTATCCTCATGGTTGAAGACCATTATGAACTGGCCTCTACCTTATGCGAGTTTCTGGAAGAACATGATTTTGTGGTGGATCATGCCCGCAATCTGAATGCTGCGCGCCAGCTACTGAAACAGCAACGCTATCATATCTTGCTATTAGATATTAACTTGCCGGACGGTTCCGGTTATGAACTGTGCGAATGGCTGCGTCATGAAGAAGGTTTGGACCTGCCAGTGCTGATGCTCACTGCTCGTGATACCTTAGACGATAAACTCAAAGGCTTTAATTCCGGTACGGATGATTACTTGGTCAAGCCGTTTGACTTTAACGAGTTGGTGGTGCGAGTCAAAGCCCTGATCAAGCGTTCGCTGGGTGAAGTCTCTAGTAGCCGTCTGCAAATTCACGATCTTATCCTAGATCCGGCCAGACAGCAGCTGACCCGGGCTGGGCAGACCATTGAACTGCCTCCGATTCAGTTTAAACTGCTTAAACTGCTGATGCGCCATTCACCTAAAGTGCTGACCAAACAGGAAATCATGATGGAACTCTGGGGCGATGAAGAACCAGAAAGTGATGCTTTACGCAGTCATATTTATAATCTGCGTAAGATGGTCGACAAGCCTTTTGAGCAGAAGCTGATTCATACTATATCTGGTGTCGGTTTAAAAATCGCTTTAGACGCTTAAGCTTTTCAAGCGGAAACCTCGTTTAAATACACCACCACAATCAGTCCGGTAGTCATCGCCAGATCAACATCCTGATGGGTGCTAAGATAATACTGCCGGTCAAACAGCTCCACCCGCCAGCCCAACTGCTTGCACAGCTTCTGTACCAGTTGCAGGCCAATGCCATGTCCTTTGATTTCCAGTTGCAGCTGCTGTCCAGACAGCTCCTGGACTTTGGCATTATTCGGCAAAGGAATCCCGACCCCATTATCGGCAATCAGTACTTTATTTTTTTGCAGAATCACATCAATTTCTGTGCCTTGCGAATAGTTCAGCGCATTACGCAGAATATTGCCAAACACCATTTTGGTCATCGATGGATAAAGTTTACGCGGCTGCTCATCGAGGTCTTTTTGCAGGTCAATCTGCATGCCTTTGTTATGGCTAACGCTGTCCAGATCCTGCACCAGATTGTCCAGTAACTGGGACAGCATGCTCGGTTCTGCACTTAAAGTATTGGTGGTATTGCGGGCGATAGCCAGCAAAGTATCGACCAGCAGTTGCATGTCTTCAATGGTATTGTGCAGGCGAGTAAAGGACTTGTTGTCGCCATAGCGTGCCTGACACAGCTGCACATTGCCCTTTAAAATGGTCAGTGGCGTGCGCAGCTCATGGCTGACATCACCGGTAAACTCGCGTTCACGCTGAATAAACTCGCTTAACACCTGATGATATTTTTCTAATGCCTGCTTGAGATATTCCGCTTCCAGATTGGAGTCGGTACGGATGTCCTGAAACGGCGAAGCCTGATTTTTCTGGTGTTCCCAGTCAATATGCTCCAGCGCATTGGCCAGGCGGGTAATCGGGGAAAAATAGCGCCGCGCACGGCGATTCCACCACCACAGCACGCTATACAGCACAAACAGGCTGACCATTAGCGGTGCTAGGCCAAACAGCCAGACCAGCTTGTTGACGTTGCTTTCACCAAACACCAGCAGCACATGCTGTCCGTCTTTTTCACCATAAACGGTCATGCGCTCCTTGCCATCGACAAAATGCCGGTTCACCCCTTGCTCAAGCTGCATGTGGCGAAATTGGACCGGCGGCACATCGTTCCAGCGGTAACCATACAGGTTTTTGGTGTCGGGCAGTTCAGCAGCTGGATTACGTTCCAGCCGCTGCCAGTAGTGTGACATTTCCTGTTCCAGCGCAGTTCTGAGCAAGGAACCCTTGATTACCCAGGCACTACAGGCAATCCCGATCACCACAGACAGGGCAATGAATCCGATTTGCAGCCAGTAGTAGCGGTTAAACACCTCACCCAAAGGATGATCGCGTTTGTCCCTAAACAGCCTTAACATTGGTCTATTCCCCGCTGGCCCATCCGATTCATCGTTCAATTATATGACTTTTTTCTTAAACAGAAAGTGGCCGATCACCCATTCACGACCATGGTCATAACCAAATAGTTCGGCACAGGCCATAAAGAAAATTCGCCAGCGCTGCCACCAGATTGCAGCATCTGCACCATAGGTCTGTTCAAACAGGGGCTGCAGCTCGACTTGCTTTTGGTCCATATTCTCCAGCCAGGCATTTGCGGTGCGTTCATATTGGGTGCCTGCCCATTGCCAGTGCTGTTCCAGCTGCAAATGCTGCTGGAAATGCAGGAAGGTTGAGGCTGCAGGCATCAGACCGCCACTAAAGAAATATTTTGACATCCAGTCAAATTCATTTTTCACTTCAAACGGATAATGCAGGAAACGGTGACAGAAAATATGGCACCACAGCAAGCCATCTGCTTTCAGCCAGGTGCTGATATTTTCAAACAGTTTTTGGTAATTACGTACATGTTCAAACATTTCCACCGAAACCACACGGTCGAAAGAAGCGGCTTCCAGTTGCAGTACATTGACGTCGCAGGTCATCACCGTCAGGTTTTCTAGTTTTTTCAGATTGGCCTGTTCTTGAATGTACTGGCGTTGGGTCGAGGAGTTCGACACCACAGTAATGCGAGCCTTGGGATAATGTTCCGCCATGTACAAACTGAAAGAACCCCAGCCACAGCCTATTTCCAGAATATCCTGTCCATCCTGCAACTGTGCACGCTGGCAATAGCTGGCCAGTGCCGCTTCTTCCGCCTGATCCAGTGTGGTATGTGCGTGTTCAAACAGGCTGGCGCTGTATTTCAGACGTTTGCCCAGTACTGCCTGGAAAAATGCGGTGGGCAGTTCATAGTGCTGCTCATTGGCTTTGTCGGTCTCGATGGCAATCTCGCTGTTTTTTAGCATATGCAGCACATCCATATAGCGCTGTGCCGCCAGTGCCGGGTCGAAGCGTCCTTCCTGTGCCAGGCGTTTTTTGCTTAAAGTACGAATGCCGGTCCGAATCACCGGATCGGGCAGTTTGCCACTTTCGATCAGTTTTAAAGATTGTTGAATCATAAAGTCCATGTATTTACCTACTCTTTGGGTGGCCACGGAATAAACATTGAAGTTCGTCGTTGATAGTCTTTATAGTTGTCGCCGCGATGTGTCAGCGCCTGTTGTTCACTAAAGGGAATACCGGTGATGTAGTACAGAAACAGCCACATCAACAGTGGATACAGCCATAATTCATAAACACCTGCCCCTAGACCGAGGATTGGATAGGCAAACCAGTGCAGCCATTCAAAGAAATAGTTTGGATGGCGTGAATATCTCCATAAGCCTTGGTCCAGGGTTTTGCCTTGGTTTTGTGGATTCAGTTTGAAACGGTAGAGTTGCTGGTCGGCCGTGCTTTCCCCCATCAGGGCCAGCAGCATGATCATGCCTGCCACAAATACCGTAGCCTGTGTCCAGTCATTCCACTGCTGGATTGGAATGCTCAGTAGCTCAAGCATCGGATAGGAAAACAGCACCACCAGACCGGCCTGAAACATAAAAAAGGCCAGAAAACCGAGATGCTGATAATCGCCCATGGCCCGGCGCATATTGGCATAACGGGTATCTTCTGCAGTTTCATTGGCATAACGGCGCAGTAGATGCCAGGTCAGGCGTAAAAACCAGATGCCGCTAAACACGCCCAGAAAAACCCGAACCAGCAGCGGTGCAGTTTCCATGACCCAGGCCGAGATAATGACGTTGAGTGCAATACCAAAGCTCCAGGCCACATCGACCAGTCCGGCACGCTGGTTATAGGTCACCAGCAGCCAGCTACAGAACATGATAAAGACATTCAGCACCAGTAAATTCAGCAGCATGTCAGCCCTCCTGTTTTATCTCGGCTTAATAAGCACTGGCTTCGAACAGCAGATGCACATCACTGATCACGCCTTCGCGGAAGCCACCTTCGCAATAACACAGATAAAAATCCCACATGCGGATAAAGCGCTCATCAAAGCCGAGTTGCAGCACCTGATCACGCTGCTCCAGAAAACGCTGACGCCAGCAGTTTAGGGTTTGGGCATAGCTCTGACCGATATCTTCCAGATGCTTGAGACGCAGTTTTTGTTCGGAAGCGGCTTGGGTCATGACACTAATACAGGGAATAAAACTGCCCGGGAAAATATAGCGCTTGATATAGTCCACGGTATTCAGGGCTTTGGCATAGCGTGCATCTTCAATGGTAATGGCCTGAATCAGGGCCAAACCGTTCGGTTTTAGCAATTCACGGCATTTACGGAAATAGGTCGGCAAATACTGCTCACCTACTGCCTCGATCATTTCAATCGACACCAGCTTGTCGTATTTGCCTTCCAGTAGACGGTAATCTTTCAGCTGGACAGTGACGCGATGTGATAGTCCGGCTGCAGCGACCCGGGCCACGGCTTCATCATACTGTGCCTTGGAAATGGTGATGGTGGTGACTTTACAGCCATACTGCTGCGCGGCATAAATGGCAAAACCGCCCCAGCCACTGCCAATTTCGACTAAATGATCCATCGGTTTCAGCTTGAGTTTCTGGCAGATCAGCTCTTTTTTATAATCCGAAGCCTGTTCCAGACTCATACCCGGCTCTTTAAATACCGCACTGGAATACATCATGCTGCTATCCAGGAACAGCTTGAAAAAGTCATTGCTCAGGTCGTAATGCTCGGCAATATTTTTGCGGCTGCCATCAATCGAATTCTTGCGCGATTTGTACCAAGCCTTTAACAGCAACTGGCTGGCCTTGGCCACTGCATTCTGATTCATCCGGTCCAGTACATCGCGGTTACGTGCCAAAATGCGGATGACATCCACCAGATCTTCACTGCTCCAGTAACCGCGGATAAAACCTTCTGCCGCACCAAGCACACCATTACGGAACAACAGTTCCATCAGACGGGTATCATGCACCTGAATCACGGCCTGCAGATCACTGTTTTCGCCGACTGTCCCGTTCCAGACGCCTTTAAAAATCAGCTGACCATGCCGCAATTTCAGCAAATGACGCAATATCACTGGCAGTGTGCTTTGCTCTCCCATTAACAGTGTTTTCATCGCAATGTGTTTCCTTTTTCTTTTTTAGGATGTCGGTAAAACGGAATTTTCTTTTTCCATAAACGGAAGGCATGCAGATAAATTCCGCTGACCATCCTGAAGGGTTCAAGAACTTTCAACACAGCATAGCGATACTGCTGTGAAGGAACCGTGATGGCCTGCAGAGAAAATTTCAGGGTGGCATCAAATTGCAGCACGCCCTGCTGAAACAGCTGCATATGAATCACGTTCTGCTGATCAGAGAAGCTGAAGCGCCAGCGGTAATCCAGTACCATCGGCATGAACGGTGATACATGAAAGGCCTTTTTAAAATCAAACTGGTGACTCTGGTACGGCGCATATTCAGTTGCATTGTGCCGGCAGTCATGGATATAGACCTGACGTTCATTCCACGGTGTATTGGTAATTTCACTCAGTACAAAGAGCAATTGGTCGGTGGCATCAAAGACCAGATAAAACACCACAGAATTAAAGCGAAAGCCGAGTGTGCGTGGCAAGGCCAGAACCCGGATAGACGCGGCATGCGGTAATAGGTAGTTTTCCCGCTTGATCAGCAGGCGTGCGACCTTCTGCCGAATCGAACCACATTCCATGGTCAGAAAATCCCGCTCATCCAGGGTCAGGAAATTCCAGTGTCTGGAAGACCAGAGCCAGGATTTTTGGGTAAAGCTTGAGAGTTGATCCGGATCAAACCAGAGATAGGTCAGTTGGCTCTCAAAAGCATGGGCTTTGGGCAGGTAACGGCGATGCCGGATTTCGGCAGCGGCGATCGCCAGTGGATACATCTGCATCATGCGCTCCTAGCTGCCTGCTCGGTCTGCTGCAATAGCTGATCGACTACCCATGAAGCGCTACGTGCCCCATCCTCATGAAAGCCCCAGCCCCAGTAAGCGCCACAGTAGGAGGTGCGGTTCTGAGTATTGACCTCGGCCCAGCGTTGTTGTGCTTCAATCGCCGGGGCATCAAACACCGGATGACGGTAATGCCGTTCTACCCAGACTTTTTTAGGATCCAGGGCAAAATTAGGATTCAGGGTGGCAAAGACCTGGGTTTTGCATTGCAGGTTTTGCAGCTGGTTCATCCAGTAACTGAAACCATAGTGCATACCACTGTGCTGGAATGGGGTCTGTTCGGTGGCCTGACTCGGGGTCACATGCACATGCCAGCTGGCCCATTGGCGTCTGGATTTTGGCATGATGCGGGTATCAGAATGCACCACCATGCGGTTATCCTGATAGCGGAACTTGCTCAGTACGTCCAACTCCTGCGCGGACGGGTCTTTCAGTAACTTCAGGCTGTCATCAGCATGGCTGGCAAATACGACCCAGTCAAAACGTTCGCTGCCCTGTGTTGTTTCAACCAGCACATCATTGGCACTCCGCGAGACATGTAGAACGCCGGTCTTGCGGAAGATAATATTGGCCTGGGACTGAATCGCACGAACGTAGCGAGCCGATCCACCCTTGACTGTGAGCCATAACGGTCGGTCTTTCAGTTGTAACATGCGATGATGCTGGAAAAAGCTCACCACAAACTTATAGGGAATTTGTCCGGCTTGTTCCACCGGACAGGACCACAGCGCCCCGCACATCGGATAAAGATGTTCCTGACGGAAGGCTTGGGAATAGCCATGCTGATTCAGATACTCATCAATACTGAGCTGTGCATCGACTTGTTCCACATCCAGATCTTTATTGGCGGCATAGAAACGGAACAGATCCGACAACATCGCGCGAAAATCAGCATTCAGAAAATTTTGTGGGCGGAAAAGCAGGGAGAATTTTTTTGAAGGATTGTACTGTAAGCCGCTGACCTGATTATTCACCGAAAAGCCCATGTCACTGCTTTGTGATTGAATTCCAAGTTCTTTCAGCATGGCGCAGAACAGCGGATAGTTATGCTCATTAAACACAATAAAGCCGCTATCCACCGCGACCTGTTCACCGTCTATATTGAGCTGATGGGTATCGGTATGACCGCCGAAGTAGTTATTCTTTTCAAAGACCGTGACCTCATGCACTTTGCTGAGTTTCCAGGCAGCATACAGACCGGAAATACCTGAACCAATAATTGCAATTTTCATGGTGATTCCTTCGATTGAATTTTGTGAGTGCCTGTCGTAGCGGCTTTTTTCTGTTTTCTGGCCTGAGCAATTTTACTGACTTGATAGACCCTTGCCGGAATGGGTTTGATTCCCCAGACCAGTCCGAGCCAGGACATGAGTTTCAGCAGATAATAGGTGATATCAATCTGCCACCAGTAAAAGCCTTGCCGAGTACTGCCAGCATAGTAGTGATGGTTGTTATGCCAGCCTTCGCCCAAGGTAATAATGGACAGGAATAAGTTGTTGCGGCTTTGATCTTCAGTGTCAAAATCCCGGCTGCCGTAATGATGCGCCAGTGAATTGATACACAAGGTGGCATGGATCAGTAACACGGTAGAGATGACAAAGCCCCAGACCAGCAATTGCAGGCCTGACGTACCGAGTTGCGGCCAGGTGATGGCTAGCCATTCCCCAAATGCATAAATTCCGCCTGCGGTCAGCAGCACCACAATTAAACTGAAGCGATCCAGCCAGATCAGTTCCGGATATTTCAGCCAGTCCTTAATGACTTCTTTACGCGTGGCAAAATTATATTCATTTAAAAACCAGCCGACGTGGCTGTACCAAAAACCATGCGTCGAGGAATGCGGATCTTGCAAGGTATCGGTATAGTGGTGGTGATAACGGTGATGCGCCGCCCACCATAGCGGACCACGCTGTGCACTCATGGTGCCAATCAGAACAAACAGGAACTGCACTAGACGCGAGGTCTGAAAAGTTTTGTGTGACAGATAGCGATGGAAAAAAGCGGTGATGGAAAACATGCGGATCAGGTAGAACAGCAGCATAAATCCCAGCGCAAACCAAGACACTCCCACCCAGAACACGGCGAGACAGGCCAGATGTAATAGAATAAAGGGTAAAATCCTCAGCCACTGAATCTTACTGTTTTCAGTTGTCAGTGTTTTGGGCTGTGTGGGTGTAGACCAGCTGTCTATCCATCGCATCAGACTTTTCAACATGGACTCATCCTACTTTCAAGCGATTGTCTTTATTCTATTTGATGAGTGTAATCAGTCAGATATGAATTTTATGTGAAGTAAATAAAAAAAAGCCGAACTGTGTAGAGAGCGTGGTCAGTTCGGCAAAAGGGTAACAGATTAATGCGGCAATTTGATCAGTTTTGTCACGTCATAACCATAATGTTTTGCAGTTTCCAGATAGGATTGATAAGTGGCTTCATCCAGTTGCGGTTCACGCGACAAGATCCACAGGTATTTGTTACTTGGCCCACCTACCAGTGCCACTTTATATTCTGGGTCTACTCGTAATACCCAGTAATGACCTTTGCTAAATGGCATCCATCTTAAAGCTTGAGGCAAAAAGCTGACCTTCAGTTTGCTGTTGCCCTTATTTTGCGGATAGGCAATACCTTCAGAGCTGATCATCTCACCATTGGCAATCCGGCAACTATTCAAAACACGCATGGTTTGATCGGTATTAACGCTATATTGTGCAGAGATATTCGAGACACATTTACGCTGAAAATACATCGGTAAATGCGCAATTTCATACCACTTGCCTGCATACTGCTCGATATCTACCTGATCGACTGCCTGAGGTGCAACAGTTTCTGCTCGAGTCGTTGTACTTAAGATGATGATGGCAAGTGCTGTCGCTGCAAAAACAGATTTAAATAGCATCTTCATTTTTTAGCCTTGTTGTATTCTAGGCTTAAGATAACCTAGGTGGGTGTGAACAAAGCGTGAAGACAAAATGGTGAAATTCAGTATTAGTGATTGAATAATTTAAGCTGGATTAATCTTATTGTCCGTACAATAACTCTATCAAATGGAGCGTAAAACTGTAAGCATTCGCTGAGCCCCACTTTTTTATCTGCTCAACATCACGATACTGTCCACGTAAAATGAACTGGACAGCTATTTATGGATTTAAGGACAGTCAGATAAGGTATATACTTTACAACAACAGCTAGACTCACCTAGGAGCAGGCAAATGCCTATCAAATTTGTAATCCGATTCACTAGTATTTTAGTTTCATTATTAATTTTGGCTGCTCTTGTCAACCAGTTTTTATTTTCAAGTCAAGTAACAATTGACGTATGGATCCTTTCATTCCCCATTATTGTGGGTGTTCCAATTTTTGCATCTATTATCTCTGCAACAGATAATGAATTAAATCAATCCCACTAATTAGTGTATTTACATGAATTGATAAAGTAGTGATCTAATCGCTGAAAAATTCATTATAAATTATAAGATGTAATGCCAGTCAGTTAAGAAATTGACTGGCATTTTCTTGGATATTTCTGTGGTTTGATCATAAACGTCCGCAGCATCCTCTGTTACAAGAGGTTTTATCATTTAGTAATAAAAAACCATTTATCATCATATTGATTTACTTCAATTTTTTATATTTAAAATTGAAATGCTAAATTTTAATTCTGTATAAGAGTTTTTTGAGTTCAAACTCTTGGATCTACCATACTATTTTACGCTGCAGGTATTTACAGATTTCCTTTCTTCAACTGAATTAATAAAATTTCCAATCAGGAATTCACTTTGTCTTAAGGAGTCACGATGGTCGCCTTCTTTCAAAGGATAAAACGCAATAGGTTTTCCTACCTGGCAGATTTGTTGATAGTAGGCATAAGTACCGCGTGAATCCACTAACTGATCTTTCTCACCCTGAACAACCATAACTGGCACAGTGGGTATCATATTCTCAATAGACTGCTTCTTTAAATAATTGGTCAAAGGGGCTAGATTTACATTCGGTTTAAAGACAGTTTTAGGGGCTTGCTTCAGATCAGATTGTAATTCTGATAAACAGCGACCGCGTGCCAGATTAAGAATTTCCCCCATTTCTGGGCTAACTAAATTCGCTGGAGCAAGATTAGGATCTGCAGCTTCCGCCCCGAGAAGAACGATTGGAAAAAATGCTGCAACACTGGTGTCGATTTGAGAGTGAGTTGCCACATATTCCGCAATTCCTTCATATTGATAACCGCCTGGAGCAAGGGCAATTGCCCCACGTAAATTAAGTTCAGGTGCGTCTTTTGTCCATATGCCGCAACAGCAAGAGATGCAGCACCTCCTTGGCTATGCCCCATGACATACCAATTTTTATTAAATTTATAAGGCTTTAAATAGTGAGTTGCCCTTACAGCATACACTACAGTATGCAATTGACTTTGAGCATTCATATAGGGATGTCCACTGGGTGTACCTAAACCCTGATAGTCTGGTGCGGATCTAAATATTTTTGATACCAAACTCGTAAAGTTTCAGGAGTGCAACCAATTTTAGGCACAATCGCAGCCCAATTCGATGGATAATCTTTTTCAAATTCAATCAATAATTGAACCGCTCTATCTCTGATTTCAGGGGTATATTTAGGTTTTTTCATCGGATCACTACGCTTCGCTACGTCTTGCGAAGCAATGCGTCTCATCTCAGAAAGTTTGGTCTCCGACAAACCCGGTACGGTTCATCATTGAGATTTTTACGTACCACACCATGGGCACGTGAAAAAGTAGAAAGCTTATATTTGTATGTCTTACGCCAAAAAGCCAAACAGAAATCGTAGCTTTCAAAACCCCAACCTCAGCCTAATATTTTATACTAAACAGTAAACTAAACTTATTGAATAGCCAATGATTTTGTAGACACCTTTTAATTGGTGGTGGGCTGCCACCACTCTCCTGGCAAAATTTAGTCTATATCCCTATGGTTTATTTAAAAACTTATTTTCTATCTTTACTAGGCTCTATGATCAAAATCATACTGGCACTCAACACTGTAAATTTGAGAATGAATCTGTACGTACAGACTCATTCTCTATCGATAAAGATATTAGAAATAGCTACATAGAGTTTATTTCTAGCTTATTCAAATTAGTCGTTCAAATTAGGCTTTACTACGGATGAACAATAATTTTTACAGCAGACTCATTATTATGAATCAGCGTTTCAAAGCCTTTAGAAACAAGATCATCTAATGCAATACGTTGGGTAATAAAAGGTTCTAGATTAATCTTACCTTGCTCGACTAAACGGATGGTTTCCTGATGGTCATTGACATAAGCAATCGTTCCACGAATATCGAGCTCTTTCATGACCACACTATGCACATTAATTGTGGCAGGATGGCTCCAAATCGAAACGATAACGACCACACCAGTTGGTTTCATCGCCGCCACCAGTGTATCCATGACTTTATTAACACTACTACATTCAAAAGCGACATCAACACCACGGTCTTCCGTAATTTTCATCACTTCAGCGACCACATCAACCTTAGATGGATCTAGCACATAATCTGCAACACCCGCTTCTATCGCTTTTTCTTTACGCTTTGCACTCAATTCAGTAATGATGACCGTGAGACCTTTAGCCTTTAAAATGGCTGATAAAAGTAAACCTATAGGGCCTGCTCCACCAACCAGTGCTATATCGCCAGCTTTTGCACCACTTCTGACATAGGCATGATGACCGACAGATAAAGGTTCTATCAATGCGGCCTGATCTAAGGGAATATCATTTGAAATAGGATGTACCCAACGTCGTTGAACTGCAATTTTTTCAGAAAGACCGCCGCCACGTCCGCCTAAACCAATAAAGTTCATATTTTTTGATAAATGATACTTATCATTCGGGCCAGTCGGGACATCATCCGCAATAATATAGGGTTCAACTACGACATGTTGTCCAATTTGGATATCGTCTACACCCTCACCAACTGCATAAACTACGCCTGAAAATTCATGTCCCATTGTTACAGGTGCAGATTCTCCCGAAATTGGATGTGGATGACCACAAGGTGGAATAAAAATAGGGCCTTCCATGAATTCATGTAAATCTGTACCGCAAATACCGCACCATGCAACTTGAATTCCAACTGTGCCTGGAAGTACTTTCGGTTCAGGGATATCTTCAATTCGAATATCCCCTCGATCATAAAAACGAGCTGCTTTCATTGTGTATTCCTCATGTTGATATTAACGGTAAACCATTCCACCATCTGTCAAAATAGACTGACCTGTAATATAGTTTGCATCCTCGCTGGCTAAAAATGCAACTAATGCAGCCACGTCATCTGGTGTTTCAGCACGTCCTAAAGCAATACCATCTACATATTTTTTATACGTTTGACCAATTGGTGCACCTGTAATTTCAGAGAACCGCTGATCTATTTCGACCCACATGTCTGTACCAACAACACCCGGACAATAACTATTTACAGTAATTTCAACACTGGCATATTCTTTAGCCGCAGCTTGCGTCAATGCACGAACTGCAAATTTAGTTGCCGAATAAACACCGAGTAAAGCAAAGCCTTCATGACCTGCTATTGAGCATGCATTAATAATTTTTCCAGCCTGTTGGCGTTGTTTAAATTTATTTGCTGCGGCTTGAATCCCCCAAAGTACACCACCGACATTGATGTTTATAATTTGGTTAAATTCACTCGGCGTTACTTCTGCCAAAGCTTTGACTTGTGCAATACCTGCATTATTAATCATGATATCAAAACCATTAAGTGTCGATTCTGCATGATTAATAGCGTCACTGATTTGTATTGGATCTGAAATATCCGCAATAAATGTGGTGGCTTTTACGCCAAAGGCTTCAACCTCTTGTTGAACAGTATTTAACTTTTCTTGGTGAAGATCGACCAATCCAATATGAACACCTTCTTGTGCTAAACGTAAGGCAATACCGCGTCCAATACCTTGTGCCGCACCCGTAATTAATGCAACTTTATTGTTTAAACCTCTAGGCATGTTGCGACTCCTTAAATATGGATTGCACGTTGCATCGCCGACAAGACCGACTCATGCATCGCCTCAGACAAAGTAGGATGAGGGAAAATGACCTGCGCTAAGCTTTCATCTGTAGCTTCTAGGTATTTCGCGATGGCAAACCCTTGAATGTGTTCGGTGACTTCATGTCCAACCATGTGAGCACCCAACAATTCACCTGTTTCCTGACTAAAAATGGTTTTAACAAATCCTGCGCTATCGCCCAAAGCCAATGCTTTACCATTCGCTTGTAAAGGAAACTTACCCACATTGATATTCAAGCCCGCAGCTTTCGCTTTCTGTTCTGTCAAACCAATACTGGCCACTTGCGGATGGGTAAAGATACAGCCCGGAATTTGTGTACGATCTAAAGCATGTACATGACTTAGGCCTGCAATTTTCTCCACACAAAGAATGGCTTCATGACTGGCTTTGTGTGCCAAACACGGTGCGCCTGCGACATCACCAATTGCATAAATGCCCACTACATTGGTTTTACACCATGAGTCGACTTTAATAAAACCATTCTCAAATTCAATTCCCAAAGCTTCTAGGCCAAGATTTTCAGCATTCGGTTTCACGCCAATAGCTGAAAGCACCTTTTCAACAGTAATTATTTGCACACCTGTGGCAGTTTCAATATGACAATGTACTTGAGCCTGATCAGTTTCTATTTTTTTTACAGTCGCTTCGGTTAAAACCTGCATACCCTGCTGTTCAAATTGCTTTTGTACATACTTCGCAACTTCAATGTCTTCGCTAGGGAGAATCTGCTTTGCAATATCAACCAAGGTGACTTGGCAGCCTAAGTCTTGGTATAGGCTTGCAAACTCACTGCCTATAGCACCCGAACCAATGACCAGTAAAGATTTTGGTAATTGGTCTGGAACTAAAGCCTCTTTATAACTCCAGACCTGATGGCCATCTACAGGAATATGAGGCAAATTGGCCGCACGTGCACCTGTTGCGACAATAATATGCAGTGCAGAAATCTGCTGTTTTTGACCATTCGCATCTGTAAGCTCTAAATGCTCTTTGGCAATAAATTGGGCTGCAGCATTAAAAACAGTGATTTGATTCTTTTTCAATAATTGACCGATACCTTGTACCAGTTGCTCAGAAACCTGTCTGCTATGATGGACCAGTTTTTGAATGTCAAAATCAACCGCGTTAAGAGTAAAGCCAAACTGCTCTGCATGTTTGAACTGCTGCGCAAGCGCAGCCCCGCTCAATAATGCCTTGGTTGGAATGCATCCCCAATTAAGACACACTCCGCCTAAGTGTTGTTTTTCAACAATTGCTGTTTTTAATCCCAGTTGCGCTGCGCGAATCGCAGCGACATATCCTCCAGGACCAGCACCAATAACCACAAGATCAAATTGTGTATCTGACATGGCTATTCCTCCTACACCAAAATTAATGCAGGGTTTTCGACAAACTGCTTCAATGCCGATAAGAATTGAGCACCCAACGCACCATCAATGACACGATGATCACAAGACAATGTTGCAGTCACCATTTCACGAACAACAATCTCATCATTTTCGATGACAGCACGTTTCTCTGCTGCACCTAAGGCCAGAATTGCACCTTGAGGTGGGTTAATAATGGCATCAAACTGTTGAATACCCAGCATTCCCAAATTGGAAATACTGAAACTGCCACCTTGAAACTCATCAGGTGCTAGTTTTCCAGTTTTGGCACGTGTCGCCAGATCGCGCATATCATTGGAAATTTGCGCCAAAGATTTACGGTTCGCTGATTTAATAATTGGCGTGATCAGTCCATTTTCGATGGCCACAGCAACCGAAATATCAGCCTGTTCAAACTGTAAAATCTGCTGATTTTCTTCATCAAACTGAACATTGACCTGTGGAACTTTGATCAGTGCGGCAGCAGCAGCTTTAATCAGCATATCGTTAATGGACAGCTTGACTTGCGGTACGGTACTGTTAATTTGCTGACGCAAAGCCTGAACCGACTCAACATTTAAGTCTATCGTTAAGCGAAAATGTGGTGCATTGCGTTTCGCAGCCTGTAAGCGCGAAGCAATTGCTTTACGCATACCATTCATAGCTACAGTAGTGAATTTTGCGGACTCTGCTGGATGCGCATGATCAGCATGTTGAGCTTGTACAGGGTTTTCACGTTGATATACAGCTTCAACATCTTCCTTACAGACTCGTCCACGTGAACCCGATACACGACAATCATGCAAATTAATGCCCCATTGTCTTGCCAAACGGCGGGCAACAGGTGTCGCTAGAACATCACTATCATCTGCTTTAGATTCCGCGGCTTTGGTACTGGCTTGATGACGCACATCTGGCCAAGAACCACCAGCAGCTTGAACTGCGGTCTGAATATCTTGAACACTAATACGACCTTCACGTCCAGAACCCGTAATCTGAGACAAGTTTACATTATGCTTTTCAGCCAATTTCAAGGCATGTGGCGTTGCAAAAATATCATCGCTTTGTTGGTAGCCTTGTAACGCAGCAGGAATAGAATATCCGCCCTGAGTCACCGCTTTTGATCCATTACCAACACTGTTCTGTTTAGGAGCAGCTTGCACTTTGGTTTCAACTTGAGCTACAGCTACTTTTTCAGGAACCGCTGCTACCGCTTTATTTTCTGTTACAGCAGGTGTTCCACCTAAGGACTGTGCAAATGCTTCAACTTCTGTATCTGAAACTTGAGCGTCTGCACAAATTGCAATAACTCCACCTACGACCAGAGTGTCACCATCTTTAGCAATAATTTTGCGTAGCAAGCCATCAAAAGGTGCTTCAAGAACATTGACGATTTTTGTGGTTTCAATTTCACAAATTTCCTGTCCTTTACTAAATTGCGTACCTTCCTCAATCAGCCATTGGGCAATCGTACCCTCTTCCATGGACAAACCCCATTTTGGGATTTCTAAAGTTTTAATTTCGCTCATCCTAAGCCTCCAACGTCTTACGTACAGCCTGTTCGATGCGTTCTACACTGGGTAGCCATTCTTTTTCTAATACTGGTGAAAATGGTACGGGTGAATGTGGTGGAGTGACTAACTCGATTGGTGCTTTAAGATAATGAAAGCCTTTCTGTGCAATGAGTGCAGCCACATCATGTCCGAAACCGCAACGCGCCGCAGATTCATCTACAATCACTACGCGACCTGTTGAAGCCACGGACTCTAAAATTCCATCTTCGTCTAATGGAGAAATGGTTCGAGGGTCAACCACTTCAACCGAAATGCCTTCTTTTGCGAGCTTGTCAGCAACTTCATTGGCACGATGCACCATCAGGCTTAAGGCAATAATGGTAATATCTGTGCCTTCACGGGTGTAATTTGCGACACCAAAAGGAATAGTGTAGGCCTCATCTGGCACTTCGCCCTTAATGTCATATAACAACTTGTGTTCACAAAATACGACAGGATCGTCATCGCGGATTGCCTGAATTAACAGTCCTTTCACATCATAGGCACTCGAAGGCACCACCACTTTTAAGCCTGGCACTGAGGCAAACACGTTATATGGTGATTGAGAATGCTGTGCTGCAGCGGAAAACCCTGCACCAATCATGCCGCGTACAACGAGTGGTGCTTTGGCTTTCCCTCCAAACATATAGCGGAATTTCGCCGCTTGGTTATAAAGCATGTCATAACACACGCCATAAAAATCCATAAACATTAAATCTGCTACCGGTCTTAAACCTGTAGCAGCAGCACCTGCCGCCATACCGATAATCGCCGATTCAGTAATTGGCGTATCAATGACTCGTTCAGAGCCAAATTCAGTCCATAGGCCTTTGGTTACGCCAAGTACTCCGCCAAAACCTTCCAGCTTATTGTCATCGGTATTTTTACCGCCATGTCCACCACGAACATCTTCACCAACCACAATAACACTTGGGTCTCGGCGCATTTCTAATTCAATTGCTTCTTTAATTGCGTTTCGATAACTTTTATTTGGCATTTTTCTACTATTCCTTTAGTAAGAGACGTAAACATCAGTAAGTAACTGAGAGACTTCTGGGTACTTAGCTGCGCGTGCTTTTGCAACGGCATCGTCTACATTGGCTTTAGACTGGGCATCAATCGCATCCAGTTTGGCTTCGTCAATTTTGCCTTTGACTTTTTCACGGAATATTTTCAATGGGTCTTTATGTTCTTTGACATAATCCAGTTCCTCTTTAGAACGGATAAGCCCCGGATCACCTTCAAAATGTCCATAAAAACGGTTGGTTACTGTTTCAATCACACTTGGACCTTCGCCACGGCGGGCACGTTCAATGGCTTTTTGTGCAACTTCATACACAGCAAAAAAGTCTGTTCCATCTACTTTTTCAGCAGGTAAGCCAAAACCTGCTGCTCGACCTGCAATGTCTTTACTGCCTACTGCATAATCATGTGCAGTACCTTCACCAAAACCGTTATTTTCAAAAACAAAAATGACAGGAAGCTTTAACACCACAGCCATATTCATGGCTTCAAAAGTTAAGCCCTGATTTGACCCACCATCACCAGTAAATGACAGACCAATACCACTATTCTTGAGTGTTTTGGCACTTAAAGCAGCACCAATCGCTAAAGGTGGGCCACCGCCCACAATACCGTTTGCACCAAGCATGCCTTTATCTAAGTCTGCAATGTGCATTGAGCCACCTTTACCACGACACAAACCATCATCTTTGCCAAAAATTTCTAGCATCATGGCGTGAATGTCACAGCCCTTAGCAATACAATGTCCGTGACCACGATGTGTTGATGTAATGAAGTCCTTGTCTGTTAAATTTTCACAAATCCCTACGGCAACAGCTTCCTCACCGCTATAGAGATGGATGAAACCAGGAATATCACCTGTATTGTTTTCATCGTGAAGTCGATCCTCAAATTCACGAATGTCGCGCATTCTTTTGTATGCTGCTAGCAATTGCTCTTCCGTTAATTGCATATATTTGTTCCTTATTCACTACGCTTAAAAGAAAACCCAAAATTGAATAATTGGATTTTTAAATCGTATATTTATATAAGAATATTTTTATTTAATTTCATATTAGACTAAAAAAATATAATGCATAAAAAGATAAGATAAATATTAAAAACAGAAGGTTATGAAATTAAAAATTTTTTTAAAATTTTACAATAGTTCAATCACATACAAAAACAAACCTTTAACCAACCTTTGTTTTATATGATAAGTTTTTTGCCCTGTTTTAATATTATTAATGCAGTTAAAGCAGCTTATTTAATATCAGGGTCTATATTAATTATTTTAAACGACGGAGTGTTTGAAATGGATTTAAATAACACAGTATTAACAGGAAAGAAGTTACGTGGCGCTGAAAAAATGGCGCGTATTCCAATTAAAGTTGTTCCAACGGAAACGACACCGAAAAAGCCAGAATGGATTCGGACTAAAATTAGTCAACCTGAGGAAGTCCAAATCATTAAGGATTTATTAAGGCAACAAAAACTACATACGGTTTGCGAAGAAGCAGCTTGTCCTAACTTGCCGCAATGTTTCGGCAGTGGAACAGCAACATTTATGATTATGGGAGATATCTGTACTCGACGCTGTCCATTCTGTGATGTCGCTCATGGTCGTCCTCATGTTTTAGATATTAATGAGCCAAAGCATTTGGCTGAAACAGTCAAGAATTTAAACTTAAAGTATGTTGTGATTACTTCGGTTGATCGAGACGACTTAAAAGATGGTGGCGCACAGCATTTTGCCGATTGCATTCGAGAAATTCGTGAGATTAGCCCAAATACTTTGATTGAAATTTTGGTTCCTGATTTTCGTGGTCGTGCAGATATTGCCCTGAAGATTCTGAGCCAAAACCCACCCGATGTTTTTAATCATAATATTGAAACCGTTCCACGTCTGTATAAAGCCATGCGACCAGGCTCTAACTACCAGCATTCATTGGATTTGCTCAAAAAATTTAAACACTACTGTCCTGACATCCCAACCAAATGTGGTTTGATGGTCGGTTTAGGTGAAGTTGAGGCTGAGGTTATTGTGTTATTGAATGATTTGAAAGATTACCACGTTGACTATGTCACTATCGGTCAATACTTACAGCCATCTAAGTCTCATGCGCCAATTCATCGTTTTGTTACGTTGCAAGAGTTTAAGCACTATCAAACACATGGAGAGCGCTTAGCGTTTAAAAATATTTGGAGTGCGCCATTGGTACGATCAAGTTATTTTGCCGATCGTCAGTATCATGGTGAGGCTGTGCCTAACCCTTACATGAGCGAATGAATTTTTATCCTATTTACGTTTATTAACATTTCAGATGGAAATAGTCATTTTCAGCTCATACGAACACTTTTAAAGTAACTCAAGGACTGGTAAAGCCAAAAGATATGATTTAACCAAGCAAAGATAAAAGCATTTAAAATCGAAGCAAGAAGAAATGACGTAAATGACTATAAATTTGGAAGCTCATTTCTAAAGTTTAAAAATATTACAGTCTCATCATAAAGGAATATGATATGAACCTGTTCAATACACCACCTGCAAAAAAGCTGCAAACAACCCATTTAATTAATCAAACTACTGTGCATGCTGCCCCTGTTTTAGCATTGCCTCAAGAAGATCAAACGTCTTTATTCCGCCGCTCTATTCAACATAATTATGCTGACTTACTCAAAATAGCGGATGATTCAGATATGGCGATTGGTCTTACAGATCATCACGGGACTCTCTTATGGACATGGAGTAGTTCAGCCATGCTTTCTTCTGCTGAACAGGTACATTTTATTGAGGGCGGACATTGGTCTACACAGGCAGTTGGAACCAATGCGATTGGTATGACCTTGAACAGCCAAATTTCAAGTTGCGTCTATTCTCATGAAAACCAAATGGACAGTGTTCGTGATTGGGTTTGTTATGCCGCACCGATCTGGGATCCAGCATCAGGTCAATTTCATGGCATTATTAACCTTTCCACAAAATATAAAAAACATACGCCTTTAGGGCTGCTTGCAGTTGAACGCTGTGCAGATTTAATACAACGCGCCATAAAACTTGAACAGCAAAATTTTTTATACATTAAGGCACTAGGCTCGCCTTGGGTTCAATTTAATGGGCATACATTGAACTTGACTCACCGTCAAATTGAAATACTATGCATTTTAGCTTTGTATCCCCATGGCATTTGTTTAGAAGAGTTACACTATGCCCTTTATGGTGAGCGTAGTGTCAGCCTAAAAACCCTAAAGGCTGAGCTTTCACAACTTCGTAGCTTATTACCCCATTCAATTGAGGCTCGCATTTATAGGCTTAGCTGTGAAGTTCAATGTGATTTTTTACGTGCTGAACAATCATTAAATGCAAATCTTATATCCAGTACATTCTCGCTATATAAAGGTAGCTTTTTATCTAAATCAGAAAGCCCATTACTCAGCACATGGAGACATTGTTTTGATGCCCGTTTAAGCCAGTTGATCTATCAAATAAAGGATATCGATCAATTATTACGAATTATTGGGCAAACACATGATCGAATTGATGCAATACAACGCTTATTAGAACTCTTACCACAAGATAGCGCCCACCGTAATTATTTTTCAAACCTAATTTAAATATTATTTTTGGCTTCAACTCTAAAGTTTTATTGTGTAGAAGATTGAAAAGGAAGTATGACTTTCATACTTCCTTTAATAAAATTTAAAATTGAGAACTAACTACAGTGAAGTCTAGTAATTCACTTACCTAGCTTTGACACCCAGTTTGTCGCTGGATGGTGTACCCATGCCATTACTACAGCTTTGCCGTTGTCAACGGCATTCTAAAATTGCCCCCCTTTTACCTTACAAATGGCAAAGTAAAATTGACCCCCTTGATTTCGTATTAAGTTTCAACCTGAGGTTGAATCCCTATTCTTTTTTATCTTCAAACGATAACTCTCACCGGCTTTGTTGCACAAACCTAGCATAGAAGGCTTATTCAGCAATATAATTTCAAAATGAATAAGCCCACCCTTAAAATCTATCGTACAACCAATTGGTCTTCCTATAATCGAGCCTTAATTAACCGGGGCAATATTTGCATTTGGTTTGATCCAAAGACTCAGTGGTATGCACAGTCACAAGGCAAACAAGGTCGAAATCAAATCTACTCCGATACAGCTATTCAATGCTGCTTAATGATCAAATCTCTATTTCGACTATCTTTACGTATGGTCACAGGTTTTGTTCAAAGTCTGATTAAACTTTGCGGATTAGATTGGACAACCCCAGATTACACAACACTTTGTAGAAGACAAAAGCATATTGATATTGCGATTAGCTACCAAAAAAGTAGCGATGGACTGCATCTACTTATGGACTCTACTGGCTTGAAGTTTCTAGGTGAAGGTGAATGGAAACGCAAGAAACATGGATCTGAATATCGTCGTCAATGGCGTAAGCTCCATATTGCTATAGATGCTGAAACCCTGCAAATACGTGCTGTACAACTCACCACAAATGATGTCAGTGATTCACAAGTACTAGAAGATTTACTTGCTCAAATTCCCTTGGATGAGCAAGTTGATTTTGTCTATACAGATGGTGCTTATGACACAAAGCACTGCCGACAAGTCATTTTAGATCGAGATGCACATGCGGTAATACCACCAAGGAAAAATGCAAAGCCCTGGAAAGATCAGCAAGCGAGGTCTATAGAGCGGAATGAGTTATTGAAAACAATCAAACGGCTAGGAAGATCCCTTTGGAAAAAGTAGTCTGGTTATCATCGTCGAAGTTTGGTGGAAACCAAGATGCATTGTATTAAATTATTAGGCGATAAATTAACTGCAAGGAGTTTCCCTAGTCAGGTGAATGAGATTCATGCACGCGTAGCAGTCTTAAATAAATTCACAGAGCTAGGTCGCCCTCATACCCAAGTTGCCACTTAAATTTGGCTCACTTAGGGTAGCTCTGCCTTTCAAACCTTTGTGCAACAAAGCCGCTCTAAACGAGAAAAAACACTTGATTCTGATAGATTTTGCATTAATCCGATTACCTTATTTATAATATTACTAAATATAACTTTTCAACCCATCCAACAATCTTTTTTACAGGCTTAGATTGGTGTTTCTTTAAAAGAGAAGCTTCGCATAGTCTCTATTCATATCCTGTAGCAGGTTGGTCAGACCATCTTCTATCATTTTTTCTTCGAATAGTGTCAGAGCCCCATGTTTTATAACACTCTGCAATTTTTTACTCAGCTCACTGAAATTTTATCGCACTGCTTAAAGTACTCTCTAACAGTCTGGTATTCTTTTTTAGAGATCTGTTTGCAGTTATTTAGTGATTCTAAGTAATTTTTTCTATCGGTCATGCCTTTATTACACCTTTTCCCCGATTGCTATATTTAACACCAAATTTAAAATTTCTTGACGGTGTTGCTGATTAAGCCATCAAGTTGTACTAGCTGGCTAAATTTTAGAATTTCCTTCTTTGAAACTAGAATTTTTAAGTTCAGCAAGTTTCACTTAATACATCATAAACAATTAGTTATCTGGTAATTTTAATATAGATTGACACAACTCTCATAGATAAATTTTCGCAAAATTTCATGAAATGAACTGATAAAAAACCTAGGTTCATGAACTATATTTTATTTCTTATCGATATTTCTTAAATAAAGTAATGAAATTTATAAATAATTTTTAATATTAAATTATGAACTAGACTTTAGGTAAACATAAGTTAAAAATGAAAAGAATGAATGTATTGCAAATTTAAAAGATAACTTTGGAGTAGAATTTTCTGGATATCCTCATGTCTTTATCTTTGAATAAGTAGCTAAATTTAAAATAGAAAGTAAAAAACAGTTAGGTAATATTATTTTCATCCAGCGAGGAGTAATGGGAAAACTTAGCAGATTGGATTAAGCAAGTTTAATGTCCGTTTTTACTGGGACTAATACATAATATGGACTATAACGAAGCCTATGTTAAGACATAGGCTTTTTGGAGTTACATAAAAATGGGAGCAGATAGCTCCTATTTTTATTGTTAAACATTGAATCCTATATGTTTTCCTGTTGGAAGCTCTACATCAATACGGAGCTTCCCACCCATTGCCTCAACATACTTTTTCATGGTTGAAATCTTAAGATCATTGCCACGATTTTCTATTGCTGAAAGCGATGGCTGTTTTATTCCCAAAGTTTCAGCAAGCTCTTTTTGAGAAATTTCGAGTTCTTCACGAATAAGATGAAGCTGAGTTTCTAAAAGTAGTTCATCAGCCATTTGTTGAATACGGGCTTGGCTCTCTGGAGAGCGGCTAGCTAACAATTCTTGTAGAGTCTTAGCCATTAGATTTATCTCCTAGTGTAGTGAGATGAAGTTGGTATTGTTCATCTGCAATATCCAGCATGTCTTTATAAAAACGCTTTTTACCGCCTTTATCAGCAATACATAGAACAATAGCCTGTCGTAAGGGATCAAATGCGAAGAAAGCTCTTAAGGGTCTACCGCGATGTTGAACGCACAGTTCTTTCATATTGGTAAATTTAGACTCATACACAGTATCTACTAAAGGGCGGCCTAAACTCGGTCCCTGCTGCTGTAGAACAACCAGGGCAGCTAGGATCTTCTCTTGTGTAGATTCATCTTGCTGTTCAAGCCACTGATTAAATAGATCTGTCGTAATGACTGTCCACATACCACAACCAAAATATAGATTATAGTCTATATTTTAGGAGCATTATGCTTGTTTTGCAAATGAGAAATGATAGGCAATAAAAAAGCCCGACATCCTGTCGCAATGCTGTTCACTTAAGCATTTGAAGCCTCGCGAAATTTATTAGAGAATCCGATGTCAGGTTTGGCATCGGATTTTTTATGGTGTTTCAGCAGGATCTTCTCGACCTCAACGGTCTATTTAACTTCTCGGATCTGAGTACCTTTACTCACAATATCCCCATTGAGTGGGTCGAATCCGCACTCAAGTTGAGCAGTTCAGCTACTATCCGCAGGCGACGCTTGCCTGCAGATCAAGTCCTCTGGCTGGTTCTTGGGATGGCAATTTTTCGGGATGAGCCCATCCATGAAGTGGCAAGAAGACTGAATATTTGCGCTCAGGGGTTAGCCTCTCTTGACCTGCTGGCACGTAGTGGGGTAACTGAAGCCCGTAAGCGTTTGGGTGCATATCCTGTAGAGTGGCTATTTCGCCAGACGGGTCAATACTGGGGACATGAGCGATATCCAGATGATCAATGGCAGGGGCTTCAGGTCTTTGCTGTCGATGGTGCACTCTTCCGAACCCAGGATACGACTGATCTTCGTGAGCACTTTGGCTCAGGCAATACTTCTACACAGCGCCAGACGCCATTTCCGATGCTACGGCTCGTCGCGCTGATGAATGTGCGCTCACATACACTGGTCGATGCACAGATCAGTCCCTATCGCCGGGGCGAGATTCCTTTGGCTGCAAAGTTTATCTCCCAGATTCCGAATAACTCGATCACCTTGTTTGACAAGGGTTTTTGGAGTGCGGATTTATTGCTTTCACTCTCGATGCAAGGTCAAGGTCGTCACTGGCTGATTCCGGAGCGCAAAAATCTGAAAAGTGATGTGATCGAGACGTATGCAGAAGGTGACGTGCGGGTACGGATGAAAGTGTCACCCCAGGCAAGAAAGAAAAACCCGATGCTCCCCGAATACTGGGAAGTCAGGCAAGTGAGTTATGCTGTGCGGGGCGGACGAATAAAGACAGTTCTGACCTCGCTGCCGGCCGATCAATATCCTGCAAAGGATATCGCCAGGCTCTATCAAGAGCGTTGGGAAATCGAATTGGGTTTTCGGGATATCAAAAGCTCGATGCAGCATAATGCCATCACGCTTCGCAGCAAGACGGTAGAGCTGGTTTATCAGGAGTTGTGGGGTCTGTTGCTGAGCTACAATATTATTCGGCGAGAAGCGGCATTTGCAGCGGTAGCCTTTGGGCGTTCACCTTCGGATATCCGTTTTAAGCCTGCATGCCAGTACATAGCCGTTCAGCTGATTGTGATGGCGAATGCCAACCCTTTGTCAGGGACTGGCAGGCGGCTATCGGAGCTGAGATCAGGGATGGGTAGCCTGTTTCTGGAAAGGCGTTCGAGGCCAACAACGAAAAGCTTGAATTAATGACACCACCTTTCCTACTTTTCTGATTCTGAACAACCCATACACAAGCAATACTCTGCTGTTTCCAGTGCCAGTTTTAGATGAACCATGGCTTGAACAGGAGCAATAAAGCATCCGCTATATTGTTGCAGAGCGTGGTATCGATATTTGCTCATGATTGCTGATCATATCAGCTACACAACCTCAGCCATAAGATCAGTAATTTCTGAGAACGCTTTAAACTGATCTAGGTCAAGCCAACATATGCTTGATCTTCTTCCACCCATTTAACACAGTAAGGTATCTCACGAGGATGCTGCTGGTTAGGAATGATATTTTTCAAACAGCTGGAAAGGAGAATAAATCTCAGCGCTAAAAACTTCATAAGCTTCAATCGGAGTAATCTGATGAATCTCAAAAAAATAATAGTATGTCCAATACAAATACTCCAAGAGGAGGAATCCATGAGTTTATTTGGTTAAATTTAATACAACTAAAAATGAAAAAATAATATTTATCTGGATTTTATCAACATATCAGTACATTTTTCTTCATTTACACATCTCACAAATATTGAATGAAATTAACATGTTATTTTATTTTAAATACTGATTAAATATTTTAAATTGAATTTTAAAATATTTAAAAAAGATTATTAAAATCAATAATTTACATTATTGACATGATTTTTTATATTTTGTTAGCATTGGTTGAGTTTTAATGTTGAGAAAATCATGTCTAATGATATTACTTTAAGTCACGTATTTACTTTGTCACCTGAAAATTTACGCGAATTTGCGAAAGCTGTGCAATTTAAATGCGGTTATAAAGGCATAGCACTAGCAGCCTATTGTCAAGAGATAGCTGCATATTCATATAATCGTGATTTTAAATTGGAGTTTTCATATACAATGCAATTACCCGATACAGACGATTCAACAGTTGCTTTCAATAAAACTTTTGAAAAGCTAAATAGCCCTTGACCGAGGGCTATATGGAAATTCTTGTTTATTGGTTTAACTGCCAGTCATCACCACTCCAGGTCCTTTATTTCTAAAACGTTCTGGGCTTTATTGGTCAACTTATTTCTCCCCGATGCATGCTGACGGACTTTACCGCGTAGCTTGACCAGCTGGATCGGTGAAACCGGCTGTGGTGGCAAGAAGCTGTCCAGGTGTTCAATAAGTCCGATCGCATCCATGATCATGACAAAATCTTCGAGCGAGACCTTACCCTTTTCTGCATTGATAACGGTACGACGCTCTACCCCTGCTCGTTCTGCGACTTCCTTCTGGGTGAGGTCCCGATTAAGCCGGGCGAGCTTGATTCTATGGCCCATGTAAGGGACAAGGGATTGCGAATATTGCTTCTGGCTTTATGGGTGGCATGGCCGGTTGTGCCATGATTGGTCAATCTATGATTAACGTAAAATCAGGCGGCCTTACACGCTTATCAACATTCTCTGCGGGTATTTTTCTTCTTATTCTGGTTGTATTTATTAGTGACTGGCTCAAAGTGATTCCAATGGCTGCATTGGTAGCGGTGATGATCATGGTCTCGATCAGTACCTTTGAATGGAGTTCTGTCACTCAGTTAAAAGATAATCCTAAGAGCAGTAATATCGTCATGATTGCGACCGTAATTGTAGTTGTTGCTACGCATAACCTGGCTCTAGGTGTATTAACGGGCGTATTGCTTTCAGCCTTGTTCTTGGCGAATAAACTTGAAAATGATATCCAGGTAACAGCATCTTTTGAAGGAACAGCCCGTTTATATGATTTGAGAGGTCAGATCTTCTTTAGTTCTTCTGAAAAATTCATGCAAGGTTTTGACTTTAAAGAGAACGTTAAGGAGGTCATTATTGATCTGACGCACTCTCATATTTGGGATGTGACGTCTGTTGCGATGCTTGACTCTGTTGTCTGCAAATTCCAGAAAAACGGGATTAAGGTTACTGTGCGTAGTTTAAATGAAGCAAGTTCTATCATGATTGATAAATATGGGACACATGCCAAGATTTAAGGTTAGGAAATTCTATTCATAGGTAGAATTTCTTAAATAAAGATAATTAGTTTTAATTCAAAAACCACATGCTGTTTCTAAAAGCCCATCTATTCTTAGTTGGGCTTTTTTATATTTATATTCATAAACTTGGAATATTGAAATTCTATTGAATCGATACTAATAAATTTAAGGATTTTGTAGATTAAGTTAAAAACCAGAATATGTAACAAAATTTTAGAATGTAGAAGAAGCGTTACTTTAAATTAAAAATAGAACACTGCCAGATACACTACATCATCTTTACAGGTCGAGTGTGAGGGATTCGCAGATCAAGCGATATGTCCTTTACTCAGTAAATTAAATATTTAAAACCTTAAAGAGAGTATCTTTTGCAACAATTTAACTTTATTCAAAATCTTCAAGAATGGTCTAATCAATACCCCTGGTTAGAGATGGTTTCCTCCTTCAGTATTGTGATTTTTTTGGCAATCCTCGCTAATTTTTTTTCCAAACAAGTCATTGTACGTGGCATACGCAAGCTTATTTCGAAAACAGGCTTTGGCAATAACGACATCGTTACCCAATATAGTGTAATACAGCGTATAGCGAATATTGTACCTGCACTGGTGATCATGAATGGGATTTCTACAGTTCCTCACCTGTCAGATAAAGTTGAAAATTTTGTGCAAATGGGCACACAGGCTTTTATATTCTTGACTATTGCACTGGCAATATCAGAATTTCTCAATATTTTTAACCTGATTTATCAGCGTAATCCTAAATCTAGAAACAAACCTATTAAAGGATACCTGCAGTTAGTAAAACTGATTATTTATGTGGTCTGTGTCCTGATGATTATTGGCACGTTCCTAGATAAAGATGTGTTTACTTTACTGGCAGGTTTTGGAGCAATGGCAGCCGTATTGATGCTGGTGTTTCAAAATACCATCTTGTCTTTAGTCGCATCTGTACAAATTTCTTCGTATGACATGGTGCGTATTGGTGATTGGATTGAAATGCCATCACTAAATGCAGATGGTGATGTCATTGATATCTCCTTGCATACGGTCACAGTACAAAACTGGGACAAAACACTCACCACGATTCCAACCAACAAACTGATTACTGATACCTTTAAAAACTGGCGAGGCATGCAGGATGCGGGGGTAAGACGGATTAAACGTTCATTGCTGATCGATCAAAGCTCCGTGCATTTTATGACGTCTCAAGAACAAGACAAGCTGAAAAATTTCTTATTACTAGATCACTATCTCAATAGTAAAAATGAGGAACTTGAACAGTCCAATCAGCAGTTAGTCAATCAGTCTCAATATAACCACCGTCGTTTAACCAATCTGGGTACTTTCCGTGCTTATATTGAGTTTTACTTGAAACAACACCCAAGCATAAACAATACAGAAGCGTTGATTATTCGCCAGTTACAACCGACTAGCGAAGGTTTACCTTTAGAAATTTATGCCTTCACTCAAACCGCGCTCTGGAAGGAGTATGAAAATATCCAGTCAGATATTTTTGATCATTTAATTGCGATTATTCCTGAGTTTGGCTTAAAACTGTATCAAGCACCTTCCGGTACAGACTTCAGGCAATTGGCAATCACGACTTCAGAAAGGCTTGAATATAACTAAGGCATTATATTGTGAAGCTCAGCAATCTCCATCCTCTAACAATTCTGAAGTACTAAATGAAGTTCTAGCACCTAATCCGTTTAGTTCTTTACATCAAATAGATAGTTAAACATGAGAGCTGCTTTCTTTTAAATAAGTAGCTCATCTAATAATTTTTCTTCTTTTGGAGCTTTGTTCCAATACAAAATATGGGGGGAATTATGCCTTCGAAAAACGAATCCTGGTTTGATAATGTCAATCCAAATGTTTTTTTGAGTACCGTTGCACTCATTTCTGTTTTTTTGACATTTGTGATTTTTACGCCTGCAGCATTTGATCTGATTACACAGCAGCTAAATCAATGGATTACCCATTCATTTAGCTGGTTCTATGTGTTGTCTGTCGCAATATTTTTGATCGTACTCGCGTGTATTGCCTTATCGAAAATAGGGCAAATCAAACTTGGCCCCGATCACAGTGAACCTGAATATAAAAACAGCTCCTGGTTTGCCATGCTTTTTACTGCGGGGATGGGCATTGGTCTAATGTTTTTTGGGATTGCGGAGCCTGTCATGCACTATGTCAGCCCACCAACCGGAACGCCCGAAACCATTCAATCAGCGCAACAGGCGATGAGAATTACGTTTTTCCATTGGGGCTTACATGCTTGGGCAATTTATGCCTTGGTAGGTTTAAGTCTGGCATATTTCTCATTCAGACATAACTTACCTTTAAAAGTTCGCTCAGGTCTATATCCGATCATTGGCAAACGTATTTATGGACCGATTGGAGATGGGATTGATACCTTTGCAACGATTGGTACCATTTTTGGTATTGCGACGACATTAGGATTTGGAGTCACCCAGATCAGTTCGGGCTTGAACTACTTATTCGGTTTGCAGAACAGTTTGCAGACTCAAATTCTTTTGATTGTTGTGGTCAGTATCCTTGCATCCTTTTCAGTTTTTTTAGGGCTGGATAAAGGAATTAAACGGTTATCGGAGCTCAATATCATTTTGGCAGTGATATTACTCCTCTTCGTCTTCTTCGCCAGTTCAACCATTTATATTTTACAGACCACGATCCAGAATATTGGACAGTATGTTTCCAATTTATTTGTGATGACTTTCAATCTTTACGCCTATCAGCCAACTGGCTGGATTGGAGGTTGGACGATCATGTACTGGGCTTGGTGGATTTCCTGGTCACCTTTTGTCGGTATGTTTATTGCCCGCGTATCTCGTGGCCGTTCAATCCGTGAATTTATTGTAGGCGTGTTATTGATTCCGACTGGATTTACATTGGTTTGGATGGGTTTTATGGGGAACGCTGCATTATTTAGCATTCTGTTTGAAAATCATTCCAGTCTAGTATTGGCTGTAGAAAAAGATTCTTCTGTTGCCTTATTCGAATTTTTAAAGACTTTACCTCTCTCTAGTGTATCCAGTCTGGTTGCTACCCTCCTGATCTTCCTGTTTTTTGTTACTTCGGCTGATTCAGGAGCCTTGATCACAGATTACCTTACGGCTAAAACGGAGCACTCCCCTGTTTGGCAACGTTTGTTCTGGACAGCTGTGATTGCTGTTCTTTCTATTATCTTGCTGATCGTTGGTGGTTTAAGTGCCTTGCAATCTGCAGTGATCATGAGTGCCTTGCCTTTTACTTTCATTATGCTGTTATTGTGCTGGGGGTTAATCAAGGCACTACGTTTAGATGTCTTAAAAGTACAGGCCCTACAAAGTGCTAGGATCACACCACGAGCTATACAAAACCCAAGAAGCTGGCAACAGCGTCTAGGTTTAATTATGCATTACCCACATTCTAAAGCCGAAGTAACGGCCTATATTCATCAGAATGTTCATCAGGCTTTTCAGAACATAAAACATGAATTTCAGCGCCGGAATCTGGATGTTTCAATCCGTGAGGTTGATGGGGGGCTATTACTGAAAGTAGATCATCAAAATGAAATCAACTTCATCTATCAAGTCGTGGCTACTGAAACACGAGCTCCGAGTTTTATGCTCGATGACGAAAGTAGCCTCTCTCAGAAATATTACAAAGCGGAAGTTTTTCTAAAAGAAGGGGGGAAAAACTACAATGTCATGGAATGGACACAAGAAGATTTACTCCAGGACATTATTGATCAATACGAACGCCACTTGTATTTTTTAAATGTAGTCCGTAATTAAACAATCTACATAGCAGTTCAAATTAACAAGTATTAGTTTGAACTGCTATCTTTTTGATTAACAATATCTTGATTTACCAAAAAATTTAATAGTACAGCATCCGTCTTCATTCTAACCTTGAACCAATTTTCAATGCGAATTTGATCTTCAATCGATAGTGGTTCAGATGTTCTCACACTAAGTTGCAGTATTTGCTTTTGATTGGGATCAGTCGGTAAATCAATGCCTTGTCCTAGAAAAATAGAGCTTACAGTGGGATGCTGTGCACGTAGCTCTGCAAAAACATCATTTGCATTGGCAAATAAAGCATTTTTCACCCTTAATTCTTGCTGTAATTGTTTTACCTGTTCATCCTTTTGGCGCAGGGCTTCTTGTCCATTCAGATACAAATCACTCAATACCCCAGATTTTAAGGCAGTCACATCAACCTTATCATCATTGGTTTGATGCACAATAATTTTAGTTCCTTCGAGATTTGCAACAGCAAGTCTCCCTTCAATATTCTGCAACGTCGCCTGACTTAAGGGCAAACCGACTAAAGCCAACTCAATGGTCCGTGTCTTGCTATCAATTTTTGAACTGGCGACTTGTGTTTCTTTAAAGGTAAATTCTTGTGTAATGAATTTGTTGGCAGTTGATTTAAAAACTTCTTCATTAACTAATTTAGTCGCCAGATAGGCACTTGGAATTGCGGTCACCATTGCGATCATCAGCAAAGATATTTTTACACATCTTTCTACTTTTTCGTCAGCAAAACTATGTGGCTTTAACCTTAAAATCCGGATACCGATAATAGTTGCCAAACTGATGAACACACAATTGATGGTATATAAATACAGTGCACCACCAACAAAGCTCCACTGTCCAGTTGCAATACCAAATCCAGCAGTACAGACAGGTGGCATCAATGCTGTAGCAATCGCCACCCCTGGAATAACATTTGATTTTTCTTCTCGAGTGATCCCAATGATTCCTGCCAATCCACCAAATAATGCGATGAGCACATCCCAAACGGTTGGGCTAGTTCGTGATAAAAGTTCAGATTGTGCATTATCGAGGGGTGATATCGAGAAATATAGAGTGGATACGACCAAGCTGATCAGTGTTGCAATACCTAGGTTGAAGAGTGCCCGTTTTACCAGTTTAAAGTCATAAACTGCTACACCCAGCCCCACCCCCATGATCGGTCCCATAAGTGGAGAAATTAGCATTGCGCCAATAACCACGGCTGTTGAATTGATATTTAATCCGACTGATGCAATAAAAATAGCGAATATTAAAATCCAGGGAATGGCTCCTGATAGCTCAATCCCATCACGAATACGACGCTCGATTTCATCATCTTCTGCCTTATCTGCCAGCAGACTAAAGCGATGGCGTGCACGTCTTAATCTACTTGTATAATTAAAGGAGGAGTTGTGTTTATTAGAGGTGTTGGTCAATTTAACATCCTACTTTTTATCCATCTGTGGAAAGACCTTTAATCTCAGTCGATTTTTGGTCCTCGTGATTACCTTAGAGTGAGAAAATGAAACATTCCAGAAAACTAACTTTACTCAAAATTACAAAAAAGTCTTAATATCTCCTGCAATTGATTAATTAATAAACATAAATGTTTCATTTCTTATAATCGTTTCATCAAGTTATCAGTTCTCCTTATGATTTGTCAGATTGTAGTGTTACAGTAAGAGGGATTATAAGTGCTTAAATTTAATAATGATATTATTCATGGGGCAATTTTCGACATGGATGGAACCATGTTTGATACTGAACGTTTACGTTTTCAAACCTTGAAGCAAGCATCTCAGGAATTGATCGGTGTTTCATTTAGTGATGCTTATTTAATGGCTTGTCTGGGACTCAGTGCAAGTAGTGCACATCAACTAGCCAAACAGCAGTATGGGGACGATATCCCTTATGCAGAGATCCGACAACGAGCTGATGAGCTTGAACTCGAAAGTGTCAGAAGTTTAGGTGTACCCATTAAAAAAGGGTTGGTACAGGTACTAGAACGTTTACGTAAATCTGGTTTACGCATGGCAGTTGCGACATCAAGTCGTCGCTTAATTGCTGAAGAATATCTGATCAATGCCAACGTTTATAAATTCTTTGATGTACTGGTGTGTGGTGATGAAGTACAGAAAGGTAAACCACATCCGGAAATTTTTCTTTCCGCTGCTGAAAAACTCAATTTACCTACATCAGAATGCTTAATGTTCGAGGATTCGGAAAATGGTATTACTTCAGCCTATAATGCTGGTGGGGTTACCATCTTGCTACAAGACATCAAGGAACCTAATTCCAACATGCTGGCCAAAACAGATTACTTTTTTGAAAGTATGTATGACTGCCTGCATCAATTGGATCAACATACACTAAACTTGGAAATGCCAACACTTCAAGAGTCTTTTCCACAAAGTCTGAATCAATTGACCGTTGGCATTCATGGATTTGGTGCGATTGGCGGTGGCTTCATGGCACAGATCCTGTCCCACTGGGATGGCTATACACGTCCAAAGCGAATCTATGCCTCAACCCATAATTCCTTGTATCGTTCAGCAGTGAATGCCTTTGGCAGTTACTGTATTCGTTATGGCCAGCTTTCCTATGATGAACGTATTGAAAATATGCATATCATTGATGCGGGTAATATTGAACAGATGCAGGAGATGTATATTGCCTCAAGCATGATAGCTGTTTGCTTGCCGGAACAGGCGATTGCAACTGAGGCCAGAACAATTGCCCAAGGCTTATATGCCCGTCATATTGCCAATAATGAACAGTTCACGAATCCTTTAACCGTCCTCATTATCTTAAATAAAATCGGTGCTAAACACTTATTGCTTGAACATGTGCATAGCGCTTTGGTTGAAATTACAGCTCCAGACATTGCTGAGCAGATTTTAGAGCAGCATTATTTCTGTGATACGGTCGTTAACCGAATGGTTTCCAAATTGACCGACCAAAACCTTTACCGTCAGTTGCGTATTAAGTACAACATTTTTAAGCAATACCAACTCGATCACGACCTTGATCATGCTGATATTGAAGATGCTACCCGTTTGAATCCTGAACAGGAAAAGTTAGCTTCAATGTATGTCGAAGAGATGTGCAGTAACTTTAAACCCAGCCATATTTTGCAGACCATGGACTTGATTCTATTCCATGCAGAAGTGGACATGCCGATTTACGTAGAAAATAACAGTCCCTTGCTAGGCAAAATGCGTCAGATGGTGTTGGTGGATGATATTCAGGAAATTCAGTTGATAAAAAACAGGTTATGGAATGGTGTTCATGCCATGACTACCTGGTACGCAACACGCCTCGGCTACGAAACGATTGGTTTAGCTATGGCAGACCCAAAAGTGAGAGAGTTTATGGAGGGGCTTCTTGAAGAAGTGAAGGCTGGGCTTACCCTTACCCTACCACATCGCAAAAATGATCTTGATGATCTGGCAAAAAGCTTTATTAATTCTTGTGTCAATGCCTACAAAGATCCGTGTGAACGTGTAGCACGTGATCCTTTACGAAAGTTAGCCGCTTCAGAACGCGTCTTGGGATCAATTGCTTGTAATATTCAGCAGGGCTTACCTTACCAGAACTTAAGTCAAGGTGCCTTATATGGTTACTACTACTCTATTCAGCAAAAAGATATTAGCTATGGTGAAGCAATTGAACATCTTAAAATTCAGTTAGGGCAATCTGGATTAAACGAGCAACATCAGCAAACCCTACAGCGAAATATTGAAACACAGTTAGCTCAATTGCTCCCGGCTAAACATAAGACGCACAATCCTCATTGTGTAGACCTAGCAAAGCAAATGGATCATAGCCTGACCTGATTGTGTCATAGGATTTAACCAGAATAGAATAAACTCATATTTATGAGGTCAAGCATGCTTGACCTCATGTGTACAATAATTTCCCAAGGATAAATTTAACAAGCCGACTTCATTTTTTAAAATATTTAAGTTTTGAAGTGACTGATAAAAATATAAGCTAAAACTCCACACGCAATTGAGAAAGGCACAACGACAGCTAACCAAATACTAAACTGACAACTTAAATTTTGAATCAATTGTGCAGATGGAGTTTCATAAAATGGTTATGTGTGTCTAGAGTTTTAGTGGCTATTCAGCTTATAGGATAGCTTGGTAAGATGAGTTCGCCGGATACTTACTTAATGAGTTAGAAAAAGTGGGGTTCAGCGAACGCTTACCTTGAAAATAAAAAAGTGCCTGATGAACTTCATCAGGCACTTAGATGAAATAAGGAGCCTGTAAATTATTTTGTG
>WARP01000928.1_pt1 | contig 37002 bp, 31 predicted proteins | sample 4769151 | NCBI WGS metagenome assembly WARP01 (sample SAMN08893023, study PRJNA449175) | gut metagenome | isolation source: rumen sample fed with dry roughage | host: cow | place: India: Nagpur | collected 2016
TAAAGTGCAGTATAGAAGGTCTTAATATGCTCCTCGTTTTCGCTCTCCACCTCAATTTTTCCCAAAAAATCGTTCCACGCCCTCTGGGTTCCCCTTCGCAGCCCCTCAAAATCCCATCCTTTGCACTCCGCCTCCAGGTTTAATTTTGCATTATTTGTTGAGACCGATGAGATACCTACTTTCACCATCAGGGGATTGACACCATTTGAGGTCCCCGGGTTTGAACCCTCAGCAAATTGCACCAGCACTTTACGCTTCATCTCACGCATTTTCACCTTTGAAAATGATTCAGAAAACTCCATATAGAAATAGACCACCTGGTCTGCCGCCCACGAGCGGGAACGCCTGTAACCCTTAAGTGCATTTGTGCCGGATATCTCCACATTCCACTCAATAAGAGGATCTCTGTGGGCAAGATCCAACACCACCTCTCTGCTGCTCCCCGGTTTGTATGAGTATTTATGAAAGCCTACTCTCCTTCCTGCTGTCAACTCCGCCTTTACCCCCCATTTATCCAGAAATACCTCATAATAGCCGGGAGATGCCTTTTCGCTGCTCTTTTGAAATGGAGATTTATACTCCTCGTTAATGATCTCCTCCCCCGTATAGCCACTCACCGGCATCAACAGAATGTCACAATAATCTGCCACCCCTGTTCCGTTTAGGTGGGTATGGCTAAAGCCATAAATTGCATTGTCTGAATAGTGATAGCCCGAACATCCGTCCCATCCGGTGAGCCTGGTATCTGGGCTCAGCTGAACCATACCAAAAGGGTAGGTGGCTCCGGGGAATGTGTGGCCGTGAAAATCAGTCCCTACAAAGGGATTAACAAATTTTGCAAAATCTTTATCAGACTTTGACTCGTTAAATGATTTTCCGGACAGAGGAATAAGCATTAGCAGTAAAGCAAATGCAGTTACCATTGAGAGAAATTTTTTCATAGGTGTAGAGTATTTATCGCCACGAGGCCGTCGCTACACAAATATACCCATTTAGGGTATTCTAGCTACCCCCTGCAAGAGAAAAAATTTCTCTCCATATCCGGGACTCTCCCTTTATTTTTTCCACACAATCATCTGCAGGTGTACGCTCCATTCCCGGATTAGACTCCAGAAACATAACAACCATAAATATTATCCTTTCAGAGCTGTGCTTAATAGCCGGATTCAGTTTGTACAGTGGAGTGCCATGCTCCCTCATATTATCAGGTATAAGGTCTGAATACTTGCCTGTAATCTCTTGTGCCCCGAGCGACCAGATTGCCTGTGATGCTCTATCTTCAGAAGACAATAGAGCCAGCTCCTCTTCCAGGGATTTTACAACCTCTTTATAATGCAAATATGTGGGGTCTGCCATAGTTTCAGATTTCAGATCCCTTGAAACATTTTTCTCTGCCTCTTTAATTACCAGTTCAAGACCTTTAACCGCCTCCATTATACTTGCAGCTGTCTCAGGATCACTCTTCTTCATAGATTCAGCCATCTTTTTCATCTCTTCATACTGCTGTTTAGTCTCCTTAAGACCCTCTTTCATATTCTCCTGATCCCTGACTCCGTTGTTGTCTGAAGACTCAAACATCTTGAGCTTCTCCCTCTCCTCCTTTATAATTGTATTAAGATACTCCTCCTTTGTACATGGAATAAAAGGATTGCTGATGCCCGGGGCTACAAGTACATATTTGTAAATACCACAATCATAAACAGGGAACCCGTTAAACTCACCTGCATTCACCGGAAGTTCAAAAAAATTACTGCGTAATATATTTCCGGAGGCTGTTTTAGTGTCATTTATATAAACATTTATTGAGGAAGAGCCCTTGTGATAATATTCTCCGGCTGGGTCATCATCGCTTCTTGCAAGATTGCTGAAGGTTAGATCCACATTAGTAAACTCTGACAGAGTGCCATATGAAACTATATCAACACCTTTAGCACTCTTTACAGTTTCAGAGGAGAGCAAAACAGAGGAGATTTTTTCAAGCATGCTCTTCAGATAAACAGGAGACTTATCCGGATAAATTTCACGGAACGAATAACCGATATCTGTTTTGGATGTAACACTCCCCTTTCTTTCAGTGGCAAATTTATACCCATTCTGACCAAATGCTGTTGAAGAGAGAATCAGTATTAAAGAGATAACAAGTGTTTTAACAATGTTTAATAATCTTTTCATTGTATAAACTATTCTTCAAACTTTCCGCACCTGTACATATATACACTGCTTAATACATCTGCATAATCTTCAACTGCAGCTACGGCATACAGGTTTTCATCCTTTATCACAGCGGCTGTGAGCCCCTGAAGAGTTGATATCTCATTATCCACTTCACATAGCTTTCTGTAAAGAGGGATAGCATACTTAAGTCCGGTCAGATACCTGGTAACATAATCCAGCATCAATGGAGACATTGTACTGCAGTAGTCGCTTTCACACTGGTATATCTGTTTTTTGAATTTCAGATCAACTGCAGGATCCTGCATCAGTGCCCTTGGTGGCCAGGGCGCATCAGCCCACGCTTTCTCTATTGTTTTAATCTTTGCGTTTTTTTTACGGGTTTCAACGGTGTCCCTTGCAATCATCTCCTGGTTTAGTACACTCAGTCTGTTATATATTGCATCAATCTCACCTTTGATCTTAGTCCTCTCCTGGTTAAGAGAGTATAACCTCTTAGCCTTGTCACTATTTTCTCCGGCTACAGGTTTTCCGGCTTTTGCCGTAGCAACCTGTTTTGCAGCATACTCCTGAGCCCAGCGCTCCTGCTCGGCCTCAGACATATTCGCCAGCTTCATTAATTCTGCCTGTGAAATACCGGTCATTGAAGATGTAGAAGCATATGCCTCCTTTTTTGCCTGTTTTTCACTAACACCTGATGAGAGACTAACTCTCTCTGAATACTCACCAATTTTTCCCTTAACAAGAATAATCTGATCACTGAAAGCTGCAACTTCAGATTCATCATTTGTGCAGAGTGATGATGGTATTCCGGGAAGTAGTCCAAGAAATGCCTCCGGAGTACTTTGTGCTTTTGTCTTAAAAGAAAATAGAATCAAGAGAAGAAGAGCCGCAACGGCCCCTCTCAAACAATAATTATTTTTCATAACTCTATAGTTTAATGAATTCGACCCTTCTGTTTTTAGCCTTATTTTCAGGTTTGTCGTTGGATGCAACAGGCTGCTGCTCTCCCATTCCATCAGTCTGTAACCTCTCAGGAGCTATTCCAAACTCTTTCTCAAGGTATCTCTTTACTGCTGCGGCTCTTCTTTTTGAAAGATCAAGATTCAGGGCATCATTGCCATCGCTGTCTGTATGACCAACTATCTTTATTTTAACATCTGGGTTTTCATTAAGAACTGCAGCAATCTCCTTAACAGATCCATAAGATTCAGACTTCACCACATCTTTTCCGGAATCAAAATATATTCCGTAGGATACAATCTTACCCTCTGTAAGCAGCTTGCTCCTCATATCTGGTGCTGCTGTAGTGATTTTTATATTGGAAATGTACGGATGGCTGTTTCTGTCCCAGCCGGAGAAGCGGATTCTGTTGAATTTAACTCCCGGATATATGTTTGTAGGAGCGTCAAGGACCTTTGCACCTGCATGATAAATTCTAACCCTTCTGTTCTGAACCCATATAATAATATGGTTGCTCTCCTCAAGAACAACAGGGTTTTTACTGGCTTCGGCTGTTAGCCAGTCATCTGTATCTCTGTAACCAAGAGTTGACCATTTATCACTTCCCGGAAATATATGAATGCCGGCAAAGCCAGGGTATAAATCATCATCTGCCCTTTCAGTATTGTCTGACTGGTCCTCGTATATCGTGAATTTGATTCCGTCCAGTGAATACTCCTTGTCCGGAATCATATCAAATTCAATTATAAAATTACCAGGAAAATCAATTTTTCTCATATAACAGTAAACAGCGTCTTCTCCATTGAGATGCAGCCATTTACCCTCTGAAACGCTAACTGTCTTAACCTCTCCGCTTCCATTTGATGTCCAGAGAGCCGGAAAATCCCCAATAGCATCCTGCGAGAAATCCTCATAAAAAAGGATTTTGTCTCCCGGGATAAAGTCATACTGGGTGAAGGATTCAAGAGCCTTTTTCTGTTGAGGAGCAACGCTCCTGTTTTCGCTTCTCTTCTCTGCCGATCTCTCATCGGCCTGCTCCCCCTCTTCGCTGACACCCTCTTCCTCCTCCTCGTTTTTCACACCCTTTTTCTTTTTAACCCCCTTCTCCACAGTCTCAAAACCCTTCTCAACAACCTCCTCTGTCTTCTCCTCCACCTTCTGCTCAACTTTCTCTTTAGCCTTTTCTTTTACTTTGTTACCCAGTGAATTAACCCATCCTTGTGCGTTTGCATCACTAAGAGCAAACAGGATAATAACCAGAATAAATACTAATCTTTTCATGACAGCGCATTTTTTCTAAAGTTAGAATAGAAAAATGAGATGTCATTGTAAAAAAACGACAATTAATTTATTGCTAATGAAAAAAATATTAGAATAGAGAGGGGTTGGAGATATACCATCTATAGAGACTGGATATCCCTTTCAGAAGGGGAGTTGATGGAGAGTACCCAAAATCACGCTCAAGAGCAGATGTGTCCGCATATGTTTGGTATACATCTCCAGGCTGCATCTCAACATACTCCTTTTCTATACTCTTGCCCATACAAGATTCAATCGCGTTAATAAAATCAGGAAGAGAAACAGGGGTACTGTTGCCTATGTTATAAATTGAGTGAGGAGCCTTTGGTTCAGACTCAGCAACTGCAGAAATCCCGGTTACAATATCGTCTATATATGTGAAATCTCTGTACAGCTCGCCGTTATTAAATACCTTAATTATTTTCCCCTCTGCGGCAGCCTTCATAAATAGCATTGGAGCCATATCCGGCCTCCCCCAGGGGCCGTAAACGGTGAAGAATCTCAATCCTGTAGCAGGAATTCCGTAGAGAGAGGAGTAGGAGTGAGCCATTAACTCATTTGCCTTTTTTGTCGCAGCATAAAGGCTTACAGGAGAGTCGGTCCTGTCTGTTTCGCGAAAAGGGACTTCACTGTTCATTCCGTAAACGCTGCTTGAACTGGCATAAATCAGATGTTTTACGGGATACTTTCTGCATGCCTCAAGTACAGATAAAAAGCCTTCAATATTTGAATTTATATATGAGAATGGATTTTCTAAAGAGTATCTGACACCTGCCTGTGCTGCAAAATTGCATACCAAATCAAACTTCTCGGTACTGAACAACCTCTCCAGCCTCTCCCTTTCAGATATATCCATCTTTTCAAACCTCAGGTTAGGATAAATTTTGCTCTGAACTATTTCACCACACTCCAGCATCTCTTTTGAAAAACCGCACTCAGCCCCTCTTGCATATTTAAGACGGATGTCATAATAGTGGTTAAGGTTATCTATACCAACAACATCGTGACCGGATGATATGAATTTCAGGGCTGTATGAAACCCGATGAATCCGGCCGAACCGGTTACAAGGATCTTCATTGATTTTAGTTTCTACAAAGTTACACAAAAGAAATATCCGGAGGCTCTCTTTTCGCATCCCTCCAAAAGCTGAGATAGTTCAGGAGACTCCTCAAGGGAGCTCTTTTTAACAATCAGTACAGCTCTTCTCTCACCTGAAATAACCTCTCTTATCTCTTCAATAGTTATGTCAGCAGGAACGCTTCCCAGATATACATCTGCATTTTCTGCACGGGGAATATCATATACATAAAAATCCGCAGAGCCCTTTTCATTTGCAAGCTCTTTTGCGACAGAAGTTACTCCGGCCATCCCGATATTTGGATTATATGCAGGAACATAGAATGATATGGTAAATACAGCAAACAGAATACCCGCCCCAATAGTTATAATGCTATTTTGCAGAGAACCCTCTGTTTCCCATAATTTGCCGGTAAGGAGCCTTAATGCAAAAATGCCGGTAACAGATAAAACAGTTGCCGCTGTCAATATCCAGACCGATTCAAAAACAGGGAAAAGTTCCATATATCCTGCAGCAATAGCACCGGGAAGAGCAAAGAGCAGAATCAGAGAGGGTATAAACATTGCAACTCTTGAAACGGCAGATTTTGAGAATCTGCCCATCCAGAGCACAGTTACCCCCACAAAGAACGGGAAAGCGGGAAGCAGATAGATTTGAATTTTTGAGCTTACAAGGGACATCATTATAAATGTCCCCAGAGATGCAATCAAAAAGAGTCTCTCTGTATCACTCTTGATAAGTTTTTTTGACAGGCCGGCTGTAATTATCCCAACAATCAGAAACACCCACGGTGCAAGAGAGTACCAGATGGCAACCATATAGTACCAGAATGGCTCTTTGTGGTGAAAAGAGTCAACTGCCCTGTTAATTGTCTGATTAAAAAGAAGGTTATTTATATACTCATTTCCCCCCTCTGCCCAGGCACTCCCAAACCAAACTGCACAAAGAGCAATTATAACTCCAAGAGTTCTTAATCCCCAGTACTTTCCAATCAATCGCCACTCTCTTTTTATCAGGAGGAAAACAATTGTAGTCATGAGCGGTACCATTATACCAACGGGCCCTTTTGAAAAGATAGCAAGAAACACATAAACAGGGAACGTCCATCTATCCCTTTTTTTCTCATTGCCGGAGTAAATTCTGTAGAATGTATACAGGGAGAGAGTTATGAACATACACATTAGCATGTCCATCCGCAGAACCACAGCAGATCCAAGGAAAAATACAGATGTAAGGAGCATAAGTTCACCCGCCAGCCTCTCTTTAGGGGTTGCAAACCCGATGCTCCATCTGCTCATTAACCAGATTACTACAAGAGCCGGAATGTAAGAGAAGAGAGCCAAGAAAAGCATACTGTGAGTACCAAAGATCAGTTTCCCTGCCATCACTACCCAGAGGTAGAGAGGTGGTTTGTCTGCATAATGAACGCCGTGATTTGTAAAAGTGAAGATATTGCCGTTTCTGATTGCCTCGTCTGCAATACTTAGATATCTTAACTCATTGTTTCTGGTGAAGTCCCTTGTAAGGAACATTGGAATAAGTGCCAGTATGTACAGAAGATACCTGTATTTATAAATCCACCTGCCCGCCTGTTCCATAATATTTTTTATGTAATGCAATATTTCTTAAATAGGTTATTATACCCGGAACTTGTCCAAGGAGAAGAATAGGGTCTCTCCTTATTATTCCGTAAGCAATTATTACCGCCGAGCCTGATACACTTATAATCCAGAAGCCAAGCGGGAGTAGCGACTCTTTTTTACGATATGAATAAATCAGCTGATATACAAATCTTAAGGTAAAAATAAGCTGACCGGCTGTTCCAAAAATCAGCAACCATATTGGAACGCTTTCGTTCTGCAGGAATGTGGTGATAAAGGTAGCTGCATCACCTGAAGCAAGTACAATTGCAGCAGGGGGAGTACCGGCCAGGAGAACTCTGAGTTCAACAGGTATCTTTCTCCAGATCCCCTTGGAGTCAAGATTCCATATATATATGTAGTAAGAGACAACCTGACCAAGGATAATTGCAAAATCCTCCCTCATCCATCCGTATATAAAGAAGAGCCAAGAGGCAACCATACTCAGAATCCAGTAAATAGACGGAGAGAGACTTTTTCTGGCTCTCTCTGACATAACCCACTGAAAGAGCGTCCTGGCCCCAAAAAAGAGCTGAGCCGTAAGACCTATCGCATAGAGAAGCATTAGCCTAAGTTATTATCAGAGACAGAATAATTTATATATCTTTTTTTCATCCACCTGTATGCGAATGTATCCATGAAGGGGCCAACCAGCCTGTTGAAAAGGTGAAATTTTGAAACACCGGCAACTCTGGGATGATGTTCAACAGGAACCTGTTTTATTTTTCCATTTTGAAGCAGAAGAAGTGCAGGTAAAAACCTGTGCATCCCGTTGAACATAGGGATGCGTTTAGCATACGAGCTCCTTATAATCTTTAAAGGACACCCCGTATCTTCTATACCATCTCCTGTCATCATTCGTCTGAATCCATTTGCAATTTTAGAGGAGATTGCTTTAACAACTGTATCCTTTCTGTGCTGCCTGATTCCCATAACCATCTCGTAATCATTAATAAATGGTATTAGGAGTGAAAAGTCCTCAGGAGCAACCTGCAGGTCAGCGTCAATGTAACCTGTGAATTCAGATTCGGCATAATCAAAACCGGCTTTGAGAGCAGCACTTAAACCATAGTTTTTTTTAAATTTCAGAAAAAAATAATTCTCCTTTTTACTGCAAATATCCTTAATAAGATTAAGGCTTCCATCTTTTGATCCGTCATCTATAAAAAGAAAACAGACCGGGAAATTGTTAACAATGGATGTCAGAGAGTCAAGTCTTTTTACCAGTGACGGGATATTATCCTCTTCGTTAAGTACAGGAATGGTGACAGTCAGTTTGTAAGCACCGGTTTTGTTCATAAATATAATTGATAAAAGAGGGTGCAAATATAGGGAGATGCATCCAGAATTTTACTAAATTTGATAACTTTTGCTAATAAAAACAAATATCATGCTAGATTTCAATAATACACAAGTTGCCTTTGCATCAAAAAGCAATAATGATTTGCGCAACGCATACATCCTTTTTAAAGCCATGTCCAGTAATGCACTGGTAAAGAGCAGTAAGGGGCTTACAAAAATTGCAACAGGAATTGGCTTCCCTCTCTCATGGGCTGTTAAGCCTACCCTTTACAGACAGTTTGTTGGAGGAGAGACCCTTCAGGAGGCTTCAAAGACAGTTGTAAGACTTATGAGTGAAAATATATACTCTGTGCTTGATTATTCCGCAGAGGGTGGCAAGGAGCTCTCAGATGTAGAGAGGACATACAATGAGGTAATGAGATCCATAGATAATGCCCGTGGGAACTCTTCTATAGCATTTACAGTCTTTAAGCCGACAGGCCTTATAGTTGGGAATGTTCTTGAGATAGCTTCAGTGGAGGGTGCTGAGCTGAATGATATTGAGAAGATGGAACTTGATAACTTCAAAACAAGATTTTTTGCATTATGCAGAAGAGCTGCCGAGAACGGAGTGAGAATACTTGTTGATGCAGAACACTACTACTGTCAGGATCTTTTTGACAAACTTACTGAGGAGGCTATGGAGAAGTTTAACAGAGATAAGGTTATAGTTTTTCATACTCTCCAGATGTACAGACACGACAGATTGGATTACCTTAAGAGAATACATAACGATGCAAAGGCCGGAAGTTATAAACTTGGAATCAAGTTTGTCCGCGGAGCCTATATGGAGGAGGAGCGTGAGAGAGCTCTCCGGATGGGTTATATATCACCAATCTGTGCAACTAAGGAGGAGACAGATTTAAACTACGACAATGGTTTGAGATATGTAACAGATAATATTGAAGATATTGAGCTTTTCAGCGGGACTCATAATTATGCCAGCAATTACCTGCTTGCAGAGCTGATTACTAAAAAGGGACTCTCAAAAGATGATAAAAGAATCTGGTTCTCACAGCTTTATGGTATGAGTGACAATATTACATATGCACTTGCAAAATCTGGATACAATGTTTGCAAATACATCCCTTACGCTCCTGTAAAAGAGGTGCTGCCTTACCTGCTTAGAAGGGCTGAGGAGAATACCTCAATGGCCGGGCAGACAGGCAGGGAACTTGGACTGATAAAAGAGGAAATGAACAGAAGAGGCATCAGACTTGTTTAACATATAAATTTTTTAATATGGGAGAAAATATCACACACAACAAAGAGTTAAACAGGTTTGAGTACATTACCCCTGAAGCAACAGCATATATTGAATATGAGATTTCAGAAAAAGTAATGGACCTTACACACACCATTGTACCCAAATTGCTTGAGGGGAGGGGGCTCGGCGGAGCACTTGTGAAACACGCCCTGGATTATGCCCGTTCAAATGGCTTCAGGATTATTCCTACATGTTGGTTTGTAGATAAATTCGTTAAAAAATTTAAAGATTACCAGGACCTTGTAATTGAGATTTCTGAAGATTCTCACAATGGTCCCGTTTGCGAAATTTAATCATTATATCATATTTCATTTATGAGCGAATACATCAATAATTCAAGTCAGAGAAAAGAGCTTCTGAAGCATATGCTTCTGGAACTTCATAAAGGGGAGGCCCCGGAACAGGTTCAGGAGAGAGTTAAATCCCTTCTTAAACAAATACCATACAATGAAGTGGTTGAGGTGGAACAGGAGTTGATTGCAGAGGGCCTTCCGGAGCAGGAGATTTTAAAATTTTGTGACCTTCACAGCGCTGTACTTGAAGGTAGCCTAACCGGTCATGATGCCCCTGTACCGGATGGTCACCCTGTTGACACCTTCAAAAAGGAGAACAGAGAGATAGCTAAGGTTATTGAGAAGATAAGGACCCTGCTGGTAAGAATGGAGATTATCAAGGGAATGCCGGACGACAAAGACTTTATCAACGCACTGGTTATTGATCTTAAAAGAGAGTTCAATATGCTCTCTGATGTGGATAAACACTATAAACGCAAAGAGTATCTTCTTTTTCCTTTCCTTGAAAAGGCAGGAATAACCGGCCCTCCAAAGGTAATGTGGGGTAAACACGATGAGATAAGGGAGATTCTTGGAGCTGTTCATGATTCACTTGTGCCGGGCACACCAATAACCGGCAGTGACCTATACTCTCTTGGAGATATGATTATAAGGCCGGCAATAGAACAGACAGAGAGTATGATCATGAAGGAGGAGGAGATTCTTCTTCCAATGTGTCTGGAAACTCTTACTCAGGAGGATTGGATACAGGTATACAATGAAACCGGAATATACGGTTACTGTATATATGATCCAAAGATTGAATGGAACCCTGAACCAAAAGAGGGTGACAGCGATACTGGCACAAAACCGGCAACAGGAGTAGAGTACACAACAGGAGGACCGGTAAGACTCTCCTCAGGAAGTTTTGACATTAAGGAGATGGAGGCGCTCTTTGTTACCCTCCCTATTGATATTACATATGTTGACGCCAACGACAAGGTTAAGTTTTTCTCTCACAGCCCCAACAGAGTCTTTGAGCGAAACAGGTCAATAATTGGAAGGGATGTGAGACTTTGCCACCCTCCGGGGAGTGTTCACATTGTTGAGCAAATTCTGGCGGATTTTAAAAGCGGAAAGGAGCATCAGGCAAAATTCTGGATGAGTAATTTTATGGGCAGGTTTGTTTATATTGAATATACTGCTCTAAGAGGCAAAGATGGTGAATACCTTGGTGTGATTGAGATCACCCAGGATATATCTGAGTTCAGGAAACTGGAGGGTGATCAGCGGCTTCTCTCCTACACAAAAAAATGATGAAGGACATAACATTAGAGACAAAGATTTCAGAGATACTTAACGAACGGCCGGAGCTTGAGCATACACTGTTCGAGCTCTCGCCCGCTTTTGCCAAGCTTCAGAGCCCGATTCTCAGAAGGACGGTTGCAAGAGTAACCTCTGTAAAACAGGCTGCCTCAATAGCAGGCATAGATGCTTCTCATATGCTTACAATGCTTAGGAAAGCTGCAGGTTTAGAACCACTTGTAAAAAAAGAGGAGACGCCAGAGGCAAGTAGTCTACTTGAGGAGCCCTGCCCTGAGTGGTTTCACGAGGAGAGTGTTAAAATAAAATTTGATGCATCCGGAGTTCTTGAAGAGGGAAATGTACCAATGGGAAGAATAATTGAAGAGAGTAAAAATCTGCTTCCCGGAGAGATTTATCTGTTTACCACCCCATTTGTACCTGCACCAATAATTGAAATTCTCCACAACAAGAACTTTATGGTCTGGAGCAGACGAAAGGATGATATAATTGAAAACTTTGTTGTAAAATATTAAAACTGATATGGTAATGAAAAGAGTATACCCGGTAACAAATATGAGTTGCGCTGGGTGTGCGGCAGGGGTTGAAAAGACCCTTCAGGCACAGCCTGGAGTTATTTATGCAGTTGTTAATTTTGCCGACTCCAGTGTTGTACTGGAGACAGATTCAGATGTTACATCACCTGAGAAACTCAGAGATGTTGTCAGAGCAATGGGTTACGATATGATAATTGAGGACCCGGATGAGGCGAGAATAATTAAAGAGGAGAGGGAGCTGAGCAATTTCAGAAAACTTAAAAGGAATACAATTCTTTCATGGGTTTTCTCAACACCGGTTATGATTATTTCAATGCTCTTTATGGACCACTCATCGGCACATGCAGGCATTGATTTGGTTAATATACTGTTAATGATTCTTTCACTTCCGGTGATGGCTGTTTTTGGAAGAGGTTTCTTTATAACAGGATTCAAACAGGCGGGAATGCGCAGGGCAAATATGGATACGCTTGTGGCACTAAGCACATCAATAGCATTTCTGTTTAGTACATTTAATACAATATGGCCCTCATTCTGGCTGGAAAGAGGATTGCAGCCCGTAGTCTATTTTGAAGCGGCAGTTATGATAATATCCTTTGTTCTTTTGGGCAAATTTCTTGAGGAGAGGGCAAAGGGGAACACCACCGCATCAATAAAAAAGCTGATGGGACTTGCTCCGCAAACTGCGACAGTAATCAGAAACGGTGAAAGAATTGAGGTGGCTGTCTCAACCATTAAGGCGGGTGAGATTGTAGTTGTAAGGCCGGGTGAGAAAATCCCTGTTGATGGATTATTAACAGAGGGTGACTCATATGTGGATGAGAGTATGATTTCCGGTGAGCCTATAGGAGTTTTAAAGAGGAGAGGAGATAGCGTTCTTGCAGGAACCATAAACCAAAAAGGGAGCTTTAATTTTGAAGCAACCAGAGTGGGAAGCGAGACAGTTTTATCAAAGATTATTGCAATGGTTAAAGAGGCGCAGGGGAGTAAAGCTCCTGTCCAGAGAATTGTTGATAAAATTGCAGCTGTTTTTGTCCCTTCAGTACTGGCTCTCTCAATGTTAACATTAATTCTTTGGTTGATTATTGGCGGAAGCGAGCACATTTTTCACGCACTACTCTCTGCAGTTTCAGTGCTGGTAATAGCCTGCCCATGCGCACTCGGCCTTGCAACACCTACTGCTCTTATGGTTGGAATAGGAAAGGCTGCAGAGGAGCATATTCTTATAAAGGATGCAACTGCACTTGAGCAGATAATGAACATTAATGATGTTGTCCTGGATAAAACCGGAACTATCACTGAGGGGATCCCTTCAGTTACAAATTATAAATATACCGGGGAGGAGGGCCACCTTGCCGTTCTGGCAGAGATGGAGAGAAAATCCGAACATCCACTTGCAGAGGCAATTGTGGAGTGGGCAGAATCTGAACTTGGAGCTACTGATGGTTCAGTAAATATCTCTGATTTTGAAAGTATAACCGGCAAGGGTGTTAAGTGTAAGTATGACGGAGATATCTGGTGGGCCGGAAATGCGGATATGGTAAGTTGTAATATACCCGCAGAGATAAGGGCTTTAACAGAGGATTGGCAGGGAAGAGGGCTTAGTATTATTTACTATGGAAGAGAGAATACTCTTTTAGCTGTAATTGCTGCTGCCGATAAAATTAATGCTGGTTCAGTATCTGCTGTTGAGCGACTTAAGAATATGGGAATAAAAGTCCATATGTTAACTGGGGATAATTCATTGACAGCTAAGTTTATAGCGGATCAGGCCGGAATTAGTCACTTTTTTGCTGACGCACTTCCTTCTGATAAAGAGAATTATATTATATCTTTACAGAAGAGTGGCGCAAAGGTTGCGATGGTAGGCGACGGCATAAATGACTCTCAGGCACTATCAAGGGCTGATGTCAGCGTTGCTATGGGAAGAGGAACAGACATAGCAATGGATGTATCTATGATGACTATTATGACCAATGATCTGAGACTCCTGCCAAGAGCAATAGAGTTGTCCGGAAAGACAGTGCGCCTCATTAGACAGAACCTGTTCTGGGCATTTTTTTATAACCTGATAGGTATCCCCATTGCTGCCGGGTTGCTTTATCCGGTAAACGGCACCCTGCTAAGCCCAATGATAGCAGCTGCAGCTATGGCATTCAGTTCAGTATCCGTTGTATTAAACAGTCTTAGATTGTCCGGCAAATGAAAAAACAGAGCACTAAATTTCTTTTTGCAGTATTGCTTTTTACGGCAATGCTTCATGAAATTGATGCTCTGGCTCATGTTAAAGATACATTAGATTCTAAAAGCAAACATATACTTGTTGTAAGTTCTTACAACAATGGCTACACCTGGTCTGATGAGATAATTGACCATATCGGCAGCCAGCTTATGACAGCGCACAACCATTTTGATGTTAGTGTAGAGCACATCTCTTCTGAATATAACCCGGATTTTACGGTATGGATATACCGGTATAACATTATTACAAGCGCATATAAAAATCACCCTCCGGATATTCTGGTTCTTATTGGGGATGAGGCTTGGTTCTCACACAGATATTCAATAAAGAGGGAGGGATTTGAAAAAACTCAGGTAATTGTTGTTGCTGCCAAAAACCTCTCTTTCTCAATGGAGCAGTTATCAGCGGGAGATTCAACAGAGTTTGCAGACCTCCAGCCAACAGTTGAATTATTTGATGATTTAAATGCTACAGGAGTCCTTAGAGAGCTAAATATTGAAGGCCTGTTTGATGTTATGGAGGATATGGTTAAGCCTCTCAAGAATATTTATATTTTAACAGATTTCAGAATTCAGGGTTATTACTCAAAACTTTTGGCAAAAGAAATTCTTAAAGAGAGAGGGCATCCTAATGGTATTTTTATTAGCTCCAATGATGTGAATACGGACTCTCTCTTACATATGGTCCCAACTTTCAGAGACTCATCTGCCATATTTTTATCTTCCTGGTTTACTACTGGATTTGGGTTTAAGTACTCAGTAAATTACACCTACTCTCAAATATCAAAAAGCTCAAAACTTCCTGTTTTTGGTGTAGTTGGCGAAGCTATTGAGGATGGTGTTTTTACAGGAGGTTATTTTATGCCCCAAAATTTCTGGGGAGAGCAAGCGGTAAAGCTTATTGAACAGGTTGATAAACTTGGAAGTGCAAAACATATAGAACCATCAATATACAGGGACAGCGTTTTCCATGTAAACTGGAAGAATGCCAGTGAAAGATCAATAAAAAGATCTTCAATCCCTAAAAAATCTGTTATTTATGCAAGACCCCTTGATTTACTGCGAAAGTTTAAAGAGGAGATAATTATTGTCGGCTCAATTTTTATAATACTTTTAATAGCAGCAATACTGGTATTTAGGAGTTATCTCCAGGTCAGAGCGTCAAGAATCAGGCTTATGGATTCTGAGGATAATCTGTATAAAGCTTTAAGGAAATCCCAGGAGAGTGACCGGCTAAAATCAGCATTTCTTGCAAATATGAGTCACGAGATAAGAACACCCTTGAATTCAATTTTGGGATTTTCTGAGTTACTCTCAGAGACATCTGACGAAGATGAGCGCAGGCAATATATTAAAATAATATCATCAAGCAGTGATTTACTGCTGAGACTTATAGATGATATTCTTGACCTGTCAAAAATTGAGGCGGGTACATACGAGTTTGTTTTTGAAAGAGTAGATCTTTGCGGACTTATTGAAGAGCTCAGACAGATTTTTCACCACAAAGAGAGGGCAGATCTAAAATTAATAGTAGAGTGTAAATATCACGAGTTAGAGATATTTGCAGATCGTAAGCGTCTCTTCCAGGTTCTGACAAATCTGGTTAATAACGCTATAAAATTTACCAAAAAAGGGTATGTTAAGGTAAGTTGTCATCTGGAAGAGTTTGACGGTGAGAAAATAGCTGTTATTCAGGTAGAGGATACAGGAATGGGAATCCCTCCAGACAAGGTTGACACAATTTTTGACAGATTTGTAAAGTTAAATGACCTCTCTGAAGGTACAGGGCTTGGGCTTACTATATGTAATACGATTATTCAAAAACACAAAGGGACAATACATGTTGAATCCACTTACGGTTCTGGTTCAAAATTTACTGTAAGACTTCCTGTTTAAATCCATCCAAACGGATGGTTAGCTGGCTTAAGAGCGGCAAGAGGGTGGTAGTCACCCTTTAATCCTAAAGGATTTGCGTGTCTTATTCCGTGAACAATTTCAACAGCTGCTCTGGCATCTTCAAGACCAAATCCCTCTCCGGCGATTATTTTTTTGTAAGACTCAGTATGCAATTCGGTAAATCCATCAGAGAACTCAACCTCAATACCCTCCATCTGAAGTGATCTGTAGGTTCTTTTACCGGCCTCTTTTGCCTCTCTGGGTAGTGTATCCTCATTTATTGAGAGGAAGTATCTTACCCTCGCTTTGTCAAACTCCAGAAGTCCGGCTACCCTGTCGTGCGAAGATATATGAACTACATTATTTTTAACTGCGCCAAAAACCCATGCTAGCATATCATAAAAGTGGACTCCAATATTTGTTGCAACCCCTCCGCTCTTTCTTGAATCACCCTTCCAGCTTGTATAGTACCAGTTACCCCTCGATGTAATATAGGTGAGATCCACATCAAAAATTTTTCCGGCAGGAGCGGAGGCAACTCTTTTCCTTAAGTCTTGTATAGCAGGATGCAGTCTTAGCTGGAGTATGGTGTTAACTTTTTTCCCGCTCTCCCTCTCGGCAACGCTAAGTGCATCAATATTCCAGGGATTGAGAACCAGAGGCTTCTCGCAAATAACATCGGCATTGAGCCTTAGACCATATCTTATATGGGCATCGTGAAGGTAGTTGGGTGTACAGATAGAGAGGTACTCAATACCATTAACCTCCCTTTTCATTTTTGAAAGGTGTCTGTCAAAAAGTTCAAACTCTGTAAAAAATGATGCATCAGGGAAATATGAATCCATTATTCCTACACTATCAAAAACATCATAGGCAGCAGCAAGCTTATTTCCGGTATCCCTAACAGCTTTAAGGTGCCTTGGGGCAATGTAGCCCGCAACTCCAATAATTGCAAAATTTTTCATTGCTGCAAATATAATATATCTTCAGGCTCAACCGGTGTGTATTCTCCCTCCTTTACCTCAAAGATAACAGTCCCCTTTGAAAGAACCTCCAGAGTATGAAATGTGCCGGCAGGTATATTAACTCCATACTCCCCGTCACAAGGATCAAGTATAAATTTTTCAATCAATTTCCCATTTTCATCATAGAAAAGTACTTTGATTGCCCCTCTTAGAACGATGTAGGTCTCATCTGTATGTTTATGTCTGTGGACAGGTAAAACTGTCCCCGGCTCGAGTGCATTCATAAGTCGTTGGGCAGGAGCATCAAGTGAATCGTGAAGATTATAGTTCATCCTTAGCCTCGGGGATGATTTTGCCGATTCTGAAATTTGATCAAGGAGGGCATTGTCTATTTTTAGAATTCTCTTCATATATCTATCGCCCTCTATACATCTGGTCGTAATAACTTTTGTAATCTCCGGATGTTATCCTCTCCATCCACTCCCGGTTTTCCAGGTACCATTTTACGGTCTTTTCAATGCCCTCTTCAAACTGGAGCGAGGGTGACCACCCGAGCTCCCGGTGGAGCTTGCCGGAGTCAATCGCATAGCGAAGATCGTGGCCGGCACGGTCAGTGACATAGGTGATAAGCGGCAGCGAGGCGCCCGCAGGGCGGCCGAGCTGCCTGTCAACAGTCGCTATAAGTACCTTTATGAGGTCAATATTTTTCCATTCGTTAAAGCCCCCTATGTTGTATGTCTCACCCACACTCCCCTCGTGAAATATCAGGTCAATTGCATTTGCGTGATCCTCCACATAGAGCCAGTCTCTCACATTCTCACCCTTGCCGTAAACAGGAAGAGGTTTATTGTTGCATATATTATTGATAAACAGAGGAATCAATTTCTCGGGAAACTGATAGGGACCATAGTTGTTTGAGCAGTTAGAGATAACCACAGGCATCCCGTAAGTGTCGTGCCACGCCCTCACAAAATGGTCGCTTGAGGCTTTTGATGCCGAATATGGCGAGTGCGGATCATATTTGGTCTCCTCGGTAAAGAAGGTGCCGTCATCCTCAAGAGAGCCGTAAACCTCATCGGTAGAGACATGGTAAAACAGTTTCCCCTCAAATGGCGAATCGCCAGCCTTTGTCCCATTTTTTTGCTCAGCCCAGGCTTTACTCCAGTACATTCTCGCAGCCTGAAGCAGGGAGAGGGTACCCATAACATTAGTTCTGGCAAATGAGAATGGGTCAAGAATCGATCGGTCCACATGAGACTCGGCGGCCAGGTGAATGATACCATCAATCTGGTTTTCAGTAATCACCTTGCTTATAAACTCAATATCACAGATATCACCCTTTATAAACTTGTAGTTAGTCATCCCCTCAACATCTCTGAGATTCTCAAGGTTCCCGGCATAAGTGAGCAGGTCCAGGTTAAAAATATTGTATTGGGGATATTTGTTGACCATCAGCCTAACCAGATGTGATCCTATAAATCCGGCTCCACCAGTTATAAGTATGTTTTTCATATTTGAATATTTTTCCAGAATTTTTCATCATCGAGTGGTTCCATCCAGTGTCGTATAACCAAACCAAAGGTCTCTTTTATTTTTCTTTTATCCAGGACGGAGTATGCAGGTCTTACAGCCTTGGTTATGAATTTGTCAGAAGTGACAGGATTTATCTTGCAGCTGTTTCCCCCTCTTTTAACAATCTCTTTTGCAAAATCATACCAGGAGCAGACACCCTCGTTTGAAAAATTGTAAATACCACAAAGATCTCTCCTCTCTTTGTCAGTTGATAACTCCCATTTGGTTAATACCTTGCAAATAACTGTGGCAAGGTCCCCGGCAAAGGTGGGGGTACCCACCTGGTCAAATACCACATCCAGAGAATCCCGTTCGCCGGTAAGGCGTAGTATTGTTTTAACAAAGTTTGAACCAAATGCTGAATAGAGCCAGGAGGTTCTTAAAATGATATAGTTGCAGCCTGAATTAATCAGAGCCTGCTCTCCCTCAAGTTTGGTCCGACCATAAGCAGAGGCGGGAGCAGTAGGAAAATCCTCGGTATAAGGCCGATTTGACTTCCCGTCAAACACATAATCAGTAGAGATGTGAATAATCAAAGGCCCCCCCTTTGCCGAAGCACCTGCCCGCCATACGGCAATTGCAGAGTCAGCCAGATTGCGGGGAGCAGAGGCATTTACCTTACCGGCAGCAGTCTCCTCATCTTCTGCTTTGTCTACAGCTGTGTAGGCCGCACAATTTATTACAATCTCAATATCGTTATCAAGCAAAAATCGTTCAACCGCCTCCCTTTTAGTGATATCCAGTTCATTTACATCTGTATAGAATATTGATGGATTTGTACCCAGTAACCTTTTGAGTTCTCTTCCAAGCTGACCGCTGCCACCGGTTACCAGAATGCGGCTCCTTGAATCACTCTTGATATCACTTCCCATATCAGTACAATTTTGTATTGTAGTCAAATAATTTTGCATCTGAGAGAGTTGGATGATTTTTATCCTTTTCGCTCAGAATAATCTCTTCATGTTCCAGTCCCCAGTCTATTCCCAGTGCAGGATCACTCCACAACAGAGCCGCTTCATTCTCCGGAGAGTAGTAGTTATCGGTCTTGTACTGAACAATTGTGTTGTCCTCCAGAACAGAGAAGCCGTGGGCAAATCCCCTGGGAATAAAAAGCTGGCATTTATTTTCAGATGAGAGCTCTGTTATTATATGCCTTCCAAATGTTGGAGATCCTCTTCTTATATCAACCGCCACATCCAGAATTTTTCCGGTAACAACTCTAATGAGCTTTGACTGGGCAGCAGGAGGAAGCTGATAATGCAATCCTCTAACAACGCCCCGGTTTGAGAAGGACTCATTCTCCTGCACAAAAACTGTGTCGGCAACCTCTCTGCAAAATTTATCCTTAAGAAAACTCTCCATAAAGTACCCCCTGGAATCTCCCCTGACTACGGGTTCAATAAGAAATACCCCCTTAATCTCCGTTTCTGTAATTTTCATAATTTCCACTCCGGATTATCTCTCCCCGGCCATTTTGTCAAGATACTGACCATACTGATTTTTTATCATTGGCTTTGCAATTTGTCTGAGCCTCTCTGCATCAATCCATCCGTAATTGTAGGCAATCTCCTCAAGGCAGGCAACCTTTAGACCCGTCCTCTTCTCAATAACTTCAATAAAAGTTGAAGCTTCAGAGAGTGAGTCGTGAGTCCCAGTGTCAAGCCAGGCGAAACCCCGTCCCAGAGTGTGTAACTTAAGCCTCTCCATTTTAAGGAACTCCTGATTTACTGTTGTAATCTCAAGCTCCCCCCTGGCCGATGGTTTTATTGATTTTGCAATCTCAACAACTCTGTTTGGGTAAAAGTAGAGCCCCACAACAGCATAATTGCTCTTAGGCTCCTTTGGTTTCTCTTCTATACTTATAACCAGACCCTTGTCATTAACTTCTGCAACTCCGTAACGCTCAGGGTCATTAACCCAGTATCCAAATACCGATGCATCTCCATCCTTCTCTGAAGCTCTTACAGCCTCTTTAAGCATTTTGACAAAGTACTGACCATAGAAAATATTGTCTCCAAGTACCAGGCAGACCGAATCATCTCCAATAAATTTCTCTCCAATTATAAATGCCTGAGCAAGCCCGTCAGGTGATGGCTGTTCTGCATATTCAAACCTTACTCCATAATCACTTCCGTCACCCAGGAGCCTCCTGAAACCGGGAAGATCATCAGGGGTGGAGATAATCAGAATCTCCCTTATACCCGCAAGCATCAATACCGAAATAGGGTAGTAAACCATTGGTTTATCATAAATGGGAAGCAGCTGTTTAGAGACACCCTTTGTTATTGGGTACAGCCTGGTTCCAGACCCCCCTGCTAAAACAATTCCTTTCATAGATACAAAAATAACCAATTTATTGTCTCTTCAGAAGATTATCTACAATAGTATCCAGTAAGTCACCATTGTGATCAATGTAGTGCTGAGCTGCATTAAAAAGTTCACGGATATTCTTCTCCGTTGCAAGATCCATATCAACATCGGCATTTAGAAGAGCAGGCTCTATCCTGATATAGTTTCCCGAGCAATCCAAAGATTTACAAACCTGTCTCATCTGGTAGTCCACTGTCTCTGCAACTGAGGAGAGCATAATATCCAGGATTGGGCTAAGCCACCCGATAAATCCAAATCTCCTGACCTTCTCGTAGGGGTAAGAGCGATCCGCCTTTCCTGTTCCTGCCGATATCATCATAAACCCTTTAACGCTCTCTTCAGGCCAGAGTTTAATAGCCTCAACAAGTGCGCACATAGAGGGATTATTAGCATAGATACCACCATCAACCAGATTCCTGAAAGGGATGTTCTCCTCTGAGATACCCTCGCGCTTTAAAGCCTCAGAGCTCTTTGGATATACTTTTGCCGGCTTAAAATAGGTAGGAGCTGCCGATGTGGCGCGGACAATATCGCAGAGTCTGTAATCTGCCAGACTGCCATATTTTCCTACATCACTCTTTGTAAATAGCAGAGCCTTTCTTGTGGTCATTTCGTAAGATGTAACAAGACAATCTTTTGCCACCTCAGAGATAGTAGCATCACCCAAAATCTCCCTGGCAAAATTATACAAGGCATCCTCTTTGTATCTGCTTGAGAAGAGTCCAAACCCGGAGATCAGCTTTTGCGAAAGACTCCTGTGGAATAGTTTTGGCCCAAGCTCCCTGTAGAACTCAAGAATCTGCGCACCGGTGTAGCGCTTTGGAGAGAGGTAGAGGATAGATAGAATGCCACCCGTTGAGGTTCCTGACATAAGGTCAAAACAATCTGCGAGTCTGAGATCACTGTTTTTTGAGGCAACTCTCAGCCGCTCCTCCAGGTTTGCAAGGATGGCAGCCGGAATCACACCACGGATTCCTCCTCCGTCAATGGTGAGAATTGTTTTCATTTATTTGCTGATATATAAAATTTATCAAAAGAGCTTAGCCCAAATTTAACAAAAAATGATTAACTTAGCGTGTCATTTAAGACTAATCCACTTGATTATTAACTTTTAATAAAGAGAAAAATATGAAATTCAACAAAAAAGTTGAGGAGATCCTCAATAAACAGGTTAACGCAGAATTCTGGTCTGCATTTATGTATCTTTCAATGTCTGCCTGGTTTGAAAACCAAGGCCTTAAAGGAATGGCAAACTGGATGAGAGTTCAGTACCTTGAAGAGACCTCACACGCAATGAAAATCCATGATTTCATTATCAGCCGCGGAGGTGAAGCAAAACTTGCAGCTATTGATGCAGTCCCTACAGACTGGAAAAATATTACCGAGGTGTTTGAAGAGACATACAAACATGAGTGTAAAGTAACCGAGATGATTCACAACTGTTACAATGTAGCCGCAGCCGAGAAAGATCACGCAACCACCAACATGCTTCAGTGGTTTATCGACGAGCAGGTTGAGGAGGAGCAGAATGTAATAGAGATTCTGGACCAGCTCAAACTAATCGGAGACAAAGGTCAGGGAGTCTTTATGCTTAACAAAGAGCTCTCAACAAGAGTCTTCGTTGACGCGACAAAAACAGCGTAACCACTTAAATTTCAAACCGAATTCATTCGTGTATTTTAAATAGCAGAGGCTGCCCGGAAACGGGTGGCCTTTTTCTGTGTTGCCCCTCAGTTCACTCCTCCTTGCACTTCTCTGTTCACATCCTCACCTTCCCCGATCAACCGCAGCCTCTCTGGAACTTTTCCTCCTCGCTCACTTTGTTCGCTGTGGCGGAGGTTCCTTCGTGGCTCGGTTGACCGGGGAGGATTTCGAATGTACAGGATATGTCAGTTTGATTGCCTAATAAATAACAATCAACAAGTTACAGCCGCATGGGTCTTTCTGAATCTTCAACCGAGAACCGGTCTCCCAAAATCATCTGCCGAATGGCTAACTAAAGCCGGGCGGGCGGGTAACCGCCAGGTCTGCCGCCCGGCACCATATAAATGCCTCCTCCCTGCAGCAGAATTCCTCCGAAGCAGAGACAAAAGAATTGGGTTGACTAAAGTTTCCCACATCAAAGACCAGAAGTAAACTTTATACCCGTACCGCTATAACTCACAGTATATCTTCAAGTTAACACTTAATCCCGCGGATCATCCGCGGGATTAAGTGTTAACGCGCAGTCAAGTAGTAAGTTGCAGTCGCCCGGGTCTGCCCGGCAAGACTTTTTCTGCATGCCCTTTCACAGAGTAATCCGCATAACTGAAGGAGTCTCCGCCACAGCGAACGAAGAGAGCGAGGAGGAAAAACTCCGGAAGTTATGCGGATACTCGGTGAATGCAGCAAAATTGCAAGATTAAACCGAATGAACAGCGCTTACACCAACGCCTTGATTTTCGCCGGAATTTTAGCAGGTTCGTCAACTACTGTTACACCGGCGGCCTCAAGGGCGGCAATCTTTTCGCGGGCAGATCCGGTGCCGCTGGAGATAATGGCTCCGGCGTGACCCATCCGTTTGTCTGCCGGGGCAGTCTGTCCGGCAATAAATGAGAAAACAGGTTTTGTTACATGATCCTTAATAAATGCAGCAGCCCTCTCCTCGGCATCACCCCCAATTTCTCCAATCATTACAATGGAATCGGTGTCAGGATCCCCTTGAAACATCTGCAGCAGATCAATATAGTAGAGACCGGCAACAGGATCACCACCTATTCCAACAGCTGTTGACTGCCCAATCCCTGCTCTGGTAAGGTTGTATACTACCTCATATGTTAGAGTACCACTTCTTGATATAACCCCTGTCCTTCCGGGGGTAAAAATATTGCCGGGCATTATCCCCACAAGAGATTTACCGGGAGATATAAGTCCCGGACAATTTGGGCCGATAATTCTTGCCCCCATTGCAACGGCATAGTGTCTGGCCGCAATATAATCAAGGGTAGGTACCCCTTCGGTAATTACAATAATCAATTTAATACCACTCTCAGCCGCCTCCATAATTGCATCTTTTACAAAAGCTGCAGGGACAAAAATAATTGAAGTATCTGCAGCCGTCTCCTTAACGGCAAGCGTCATAGTATTAAACACAGGAATTCCATCGTGAAGAGCTCCCCCTTTCCCGGGAGAAGTGCCTCCCACAATACGAGTACCGTACTCCTTCATCTTTGATGCGTGAAAACCACCATCCCTTCCGGTAATCCCCTGCACCAAAATCTTACTGTTTTTATCTATTAGTATACTCATTTGTAATTGCTTTTAAATAATTTTAATTACACCAGCTCCACCGCTCTTTTTATTGCCTCTCCCATTGTCTCGGCAGAGTGGAAAGGAGTCCCTTTTAACATCTCCCGACCCTCTTTCTCATTGGTGCCGGTGAGGCGGATAACTATAGGAATTTCGGTTTTTATCTCATTAAAGGCCGATATCAGTCCTCTCGCCACATCGTCGCATCTGGTGATACCGCCGAATATATTTATAAGAACCACCTTTACCTCTTTATCCGAGAGGAGCAGCTTCATAGCCTCAATTACCTTCCGGGGGTTTGAACTGCCGCCGATATCAAGAAAGTTTGCAGGCTTTCCGCCGTAAAGCTTAATAAGGTCCATTGTAGCCATAGCCAGTCCCGCTCCGTTTACCATACAGCCTATCTCTCCACCCAGATGGACAAAACTGAAACCATTTGACTTAGCCTCGAGCTCTCTCTTCTCCTCCTCATCGGGCTCATAAAGAGACTCAATCTCCGGTTGACGGAAGAGGGCATTATCGTCAAAGTTTAGTTTTGCGTCAAGGGCAATAAGCCTCCCATCCTTAGTAACAACAAGCGGATTCACCTCTACAAGCGAGGCATCAGTAGCAACCATGAGTTTGTATAGATTCTGAATCATTTTGTACCCCTGATTAACAAGACTCCACTCGTCAAACAACATCGCTGCAGCCTTTTTAGCAAGAAAATCAGGAATACCTACAAAAGGGAAAATTGGAATTTTGTGAATCTTCTCAGGAGTTTTTGCCGCAACTTCTTCAATCTCAACACCACCCTCCCGGCTTAAAATCATTACAACACTCTTTGCATTTCTGTCAACAGCAAAACTGAAGTAAAACTCAGCAGCAATTTCAACAGCCTCAGCCACCATTACCCTGTCCACAATAAGCCCCTTGATCTCCATACCAAGGATAGCCTTTGCAGCCGCCTCAATCTCAGCCCTGTTGTTTCCAATTTTGATTCCGCCGGCCTTGCCCCGTCCACCGGCGAGGACCTGTGCCTTCACCACGGCTCTCTCAAGCCCCAGCTCTTCATAAGCAGAGAGCACCTCACTGACGCTCCTGCACACCTTGCCCTTTGCAGTGGGAATACCCATTCTGTCAAAAAGCTCCTTACCTTGATACTCGTGAATCTTCATAAGCCTATATTTGCCTATAAAGATAATATAATTTTCAGATTATTGACTCTTTGCAAACGACCTTATCTGAGGCATTAACGAAGAGATTACACCAATTGCCGCAAGCATAAAACCGGCAATAATAAATGCATTTGTAACACCAATTGAATCAGCGATAAAACCCGTTGCCATAAGAGAGACCATTGCAGGAATCATAATAAGACTATTGTGAATTGAGAATATTCTTCCAAGCACGGCACTGTCAAGAGAGCTCTGTAACACAACAGAGAAGGCCCCCCAGAATATTGCCCCGGCTATACCCCCTGTAAATGTGAAGATTACAAAATAGTGATAACCCCCTTGCGGAAGGAATCCGGAGAGCGCAAAGGTCACTCCAAGGATTACATACATAGCATTAATAAGCATTACCCTATTAAAATTAAACCTGTCAAGACTCATCAGCCCTCCACCCGCAAGCATCCCTATACCCCAGGCAACCTCAACCACACTCATCATATAAGTATCCCCTGCAAAATGCTGAAGAGTCATAAGCGGAAAAAGGGTAGAGACAGGAACCATTGCAAGACTCGCAAAAACAGTAAAAATAAACATCCACATTAAACCCGGTCTGAGACGAATCTCTTGAAGAGCAACACCCAACTCTCTGAAGAAGCGCCTGAACTCCTCGGCCTCCTTGTGGAGAACAATGCTCTTCTGCGGATTTGGAATTTTCACAAAGAGGAGCGAGGAGCTTGCTATTGCAGCCCCAAACACATCAAAAAGAAGAACCCATACAATATTGAGGTTAGCCACAAAGAGAGCAGCAATTGCAGGAGCAGCTATAGAGCTCATTGAAAAAATCATATTATTTACACCCGCAACCTTCATCAGTTTATCCTTGGGAGCTAGAAGCGGAATAGAGGCCTCAAGTGCAGGCATATGAAAAGAGCTGCCGATAGATCGCAATGCAAGTAAAAGGTATAAAATCCCTACACTCACCTCTCCGTGGCCCAGGTAAAAAATCATAGCCATAACAAGAGTCATAAGGGCAATGTACAGATCAGCAATTATCATAGTTCTCTTTCTGTTCCATCTGTCCACAAGAACTCCTGTGAAGAGACCCAGAACCAGCTGAGGCAGAAGAGAGGCAATAGTTGCAAAAGCAAGCACCTCTGCAGAACCGGTCTCTATGCTCAGCCAGAAAATTACTGCAAAGCTTACCATGCTGCTGCTCAGGGTAGAGAAAAGCTGTCCGGTCCAAATGAAAGCAAAGGTTCTTCTCCAACGATTTTCAATATTCTCCATCAATCAAATTTTTGCGCACGCTAATATAGTAATAAAGTGTTTTTGGAACCATTTTTGCATAATTTATGGCGACTAAAAACGACTCCACATGAATAAAGAGCTTAAATCGCTGGGATTCTTTGAAGATACCAGACAAAACTCAAAAGAGTATATACATCAATACATAAAACTCAGACTTGAAGCCCTTGGCCTGGTAGATGGTGATTTTGAAGATGATGCAGCAGACGGCTTCCTCCACCTTGCAAAATCTCTCATTATTAACTACAGGGAGCGGGAGCGTCAGTTTAAGAACTATCTCTGCCCTGCAGACCAAAGAATACAGAATTTCATAAACGGATACTTCAAAGGTGTAGATGCACCGGAAATCCACATCCCATCATTCACATTCACCCTGGATTTCTATGGTATAGCAAGAGAGCTATCCATCCCGGAAAAGAGAAACGACTACTCATCAGAGTATCTCACCTCATACAGAGTAAAACAGGGGATTTTGCATAACCCACGCAACGACAGACGCACAACAAAAGGAGTTTTTCATATTGCCGAGGGTGGCCTTCCAATCCCGGACGACAAAAAATCGGTACCCCAAAAGACAGCAGCACTACTTCTCCAGAAAGCAACTACTATCGAGGGAGATATCTTTAATCTTCCATTTACTGAAGAGTGCAACAAAAAGGCTCAAATATTTGTATCCCTGCTACTCAGACCAAAAGTCAGCCCGGAGATAAAAGGCATCTCTCCAAGAAAGACAATGGAGATTCGCTTTTTTGCACCAGGGTCACTTGTCTCAAATCTTGACTTTGTAGAGTCAATTTTTGGAAACGGAGGCTCACCATACCATATTTCAAACGACGCAGGGCTTGACTACGAAAACTGGAGCGGACACACTGGCTGTATAATACTTGCACCCCAGCTTACAAAACTTACAAAAAAAGAGGTGGGCCTTCCTTATATCTCCAAAGCAACAGAGAGACAGAAGAGAGACGGAATGTGCTGGGAAAATGAGAATGAGCTCTACAACGACGGATCGGCCTTCAAACTGACTATGCGAACAGATGAGGGAGTTATTGTTACAGTAATAGCAGATAACTACTTTGGCTACTCAAAGAAGGAGATAAAAACATTTATATCATTCGCCGCCAATCTTATGGGCAATGCCGAGGAGGAGCACGCAGGCGGAGCACTTATATTCCCCTCATACAATCAGGGAGAGGGGCAGATTACAAAAGCCGAGAATTTTATTAAAACCCTGGATGAGACAGCAAAGCTATTTCCGGAGCTGATAGATATGAAACCTGAGGGTTACGGAGTAGACAAAAATTTCCCGGACATCTACTATATACCGGAGCTCTCAAGATTTGATATAAAGAGCCAGAGAATATCCTGGAAAAAGGGCAAAAGCGGAGAGGTCAGCATTAAGCTTCTTCCAAACAAAACCTACATAATGCCCAACGGACACAAATACCGTATGGAGAAGGCTGCAGGAACACTCAATTACCGCCTTGTAGAGACAAATTCAGAGGGGGTGCTTATTCACAAGCCCTGCACCGTCTCCGGCGGAGGGAAATCAGAGATATCAAAATCCATTGAGGACTCAATTATATCGGGTTCATTCTTTATAAAAGATTTTGAGACAGATTTCAAAAAGGTAGAGGAGATAATTAACTACAACTACTTCTCAAGATTCATCGACCCGGCAAAAGGAAAAAAGGTAAGCAGAAGTTTCCTCAGCAGTAAGAGGTCAATGGGCTCGGCAATAAAGATGCTCACTCCATCCCCTGAATTTACACCTGAATACAACAGCTGGCTGGAATCAATTCCGCAGTATATAAAAGGTATTGCATTTATTGTCAAGAGATTCTACAGAGAGGAGTGGGGAGAGGACTGGAAGAGCCATTTCTCGGTTGATATCCTTAACGGACAACCGGGCAATGAACTTAAATATCAGAACAAGAAGATAGCAGCAAGATATCTGAGGGTAGGCTACGACGATAAAGGGGCCTGGAGAACATTCAAACTCCGCCAGGACTATGTCCACGCAGACAAGATTCAGATGGAGGACGATATCACAGTCTCAACAGTAGTGCCATCAAGCTCACTAACAGACCTTAACCCTCTTGTAACAAACAAGAGTGTAAAAATCCTTGAGAATTGCGAATACAGATTCTTCCAGCGTCCTGATGAGGCAATTAACAGAGGATTTGACAAAAAGGCCGAGTCAGATCTCGCCTCTCCATGCACATTTATATCCAATTTTCAGCCTCTTACAACAGAGGATGCAAAAGAGATGGTAGAGGATGTAATTAATTTTGATCTCTTTACAGACCCAATGAGGGATCTTATAACAGATGTAGCAGAGAGCGATACTCCTCAATACTTTGTCTCATCGGCAAACCCAAGAATAGTAGATGGAAAGCCAAGCAAAAATGTGCGTTACCTTCAGACACGTGACGATATTATCAATCCCCGCACAAAATACATTGCGGAGACAGGTATAAGAATCGGAAGGGGAATAACTATGGACAAACCGGTTTACCTGCCAGTTAATGCAGTCCTTCCGGGAAGAAGAAACAACCCGGCAGAGAAGGGTATTCGCCCACTTGCGGTATATAACCCTGTACACTATCAGGAGCTTCCGGAACTGTTTATGGACTTTGTATGCTCACTTACCGGCAAGTCACCATCAACAACAGGCGCAGGATCAGAGGGCGCACTTACAAAGGCACCATTTAATGCCCTACTCCCAATTATTGACCTTAACAACGCATTGGTGTCATTTATTCTTACCGGCTACAACGGATTTACCACCCCGGCCGGCTATATAGGGCACAGATACAGAGTTGACCACGATCTCAGCCTCCTTATACCGGAGCTGTGGGCACGCCTCCAGCCATTTGAAAAGGATCCCGCAAAGATGATTTCAGAGGGAGAACTTGAGAAACTAGAAGATTTTGAATACGAAGGTAAAAAGATACCTGCATCAATATTAGGATACAGGATTACTGACAAATTTGTGATTGGATATTTTGGAAGAGTTTTTGAAAATCCAAATGTAATCTTCCCTGAAGATATGCTTAAACCGGAACTCCAGTCAATGGAGCAATTTGCAGACGGAGTTCTCAATATTGTTGAGTCTCAGCAGAGGGTTGCCGAATCATATTTCCGAGACGGAAGCATTGAGTCAGCCTGCCCGCCACTAAAGGCACTGCTCCACATAATGGCCTACGGCGAGTTTGAAGGAAAGGGACTTGACTCACCTGAGATACGCAAAATGTTCACCTACGACTACCTTGTGGAGAGCGACTGGTATAAATCCAGAATTATGCTCAAGCAGCAGACAGACATCGCCCAGATGGCAGAGAGAATCCGCTACATAGAGAAAATTCTGAGAGAGGACAAAAATCTCACCCCTGATATGGTTGAAGACCTCTCCCAACGCCTTGAAGGAGCCAAGTCTGTTCACGACTATCTCTGTTCATACGATTACGCCAAGTTCCTTTACGGAACAATAGGGCGCGATAATATCCGCAGGCACTAGTGTAAAAGCCCGGCAAGCTCTTCGTGTAGTTTACGGAGGCGGGTTGGGGGAAGAGATAGTTCGTTTATTATTTCTGGATTCTCTTTTAGCTGACGGCATATAACAATACCACGATTCATAAGGAGATCTTTCTGGGTGCGGGTAAGTGTTGTCAGGACTGTGATGGGATAGATTCGCTCTCTGTCAATAATATCTCTGAGCCCATTACCGCGGGGATAGTCCCAGCTCAGAAGTTTTAGACCTGCGTATTCTCCGTAAGCAATTGCATCAGAAGAGAACCTGGTGTTTGTGGCAATACCCCCCTTGAAGGTATAATTTGCATATTCGGGCATCTTTTTGCGGACTCCGAAAATATCCTGCATCCTTGAGTGAACATAGAGTGAGACCTGAACATTTGCATTTTTCCCTGTGCTCTGGTAATACTTACACTCTACAATAAGTTGATCCATCTTTTCACCTGCAAGGCGTCTGGTTGCAACAACATCTACCTCGTGGGTGAGACAGTGCCCCCTTAAAACCTGAGCAACTTCAATGTGTTCATAACCTAGTAACCTGTATACCTCTCCCATAAAATACTCAAATGGATGCCCGGTTGGACCCATCTCCATCATAGCATTCTTTAATTTGTATCTTGCTGCATTGCCGCTCGTCATTCTTCTCAGCAGAGTGAATGCCTTATTGTAAATATTTCTGGTTGTGGGAGGGGCTGAGTTTCCGTTAAGCTCCTCAATCCACCCGACAATCTCATCAATTATCTCTTCAATTACACCATCATCAGCACCGGAGCGCTTAAGTGAACCTCTAAGCTTCTCGGCGGAGAATTGCTCCAGCTCGCCGGAGGCCTTCCTAACAAATATCTCTTTATCCATAACAGGGTTTTTTTAATGATGCAATTTAAAGAAAAATCCGGGCCGGCAATAATGCCGGTCCGGATTTCCTGAATGAGTTCTTCATAGTATTATAACTAACCCCTTAATTACTTAAACCTGAAAATTCATTCCCTAAGCGGAAACGAAATTAGGATAAATTAGGGGATAGGTGAAAAAAATTAGTGAAGACCCTATTCTTCCCCTATTTTGTGATAATAAATATTATTCATATATTTGGTCAAATTCACTGATTGTGAAATATAAACGGATTTTGTTGCTGCTATTGGCTTTTCTGACATTAACCACCTCTCTTGGCGGTCAGGAACCTCTATTCAGTATAAGGGATAACAGCTTCTCTTTCTCCTTTAAAAATGAATATTTTGTCTTAACTCCGGACTCTTTGTACTCCTCTATTGACGGAATCCTCTGGCAGGCAGTTCCAAACACATTTGGCCTCCGTCAGATGAAACTATCTTTTGTAGAGGAGAACACAACAGGGTATCTTTTTCACCAATCGGGAGGAAAAATTGTCACTTACGATGGTTCAGATTTCAAAGAGTATCACTCTACAGAGGAATCAAGAAACCAGTACTCCTCACTTCCCTTTATACACGCAAAAACCCCCCATATATTCGGAGGATTGGGACTATTTACCCATAAGAATATTATAGTCTATTTTGATAAACTTAAAAGAGACTGGGCTAAAGTGCTCCCAAAAACTCCCATCTCCGGATATCCTCAGCCAAGGTATAATCTGACAGGCGCTTACGCAGGTAATCAGTTATTTGTAGGTCCGGGTACAGGCGTTGACGAAGATCGGGAGAGCTCTGAATCACACCAGATTCAGCTTAATGACTTTTGGAGATTTGATTTTATTACCAGGGAGTGGAGTTTTCTGGGTAGATTAAACAAGGAGATAGATCTGCAGAAGTACCATATTATTAATAATTACAAAGACGGAGCTCTTCTTTTGGGCCTTTCAGACGCTCTCTATTTTAATATGAGGGACAATAAACTCTATCATTACACATCAGTAGATGGTATTATGCTTGGAGAGACAGCAAATAACTACTCTTTACCGGTATATGTATCTTATAACAATAACTCGGACAAATTTACACTCCTGGTTTTAAGAGAGGATGGATACAGGATGCCCCTTGTTGTAAATTCAGACAGAATACTGGGGAGTGAGGTCACAGAGAGTGCTCTTTATGACCCACCTATCTCCAAAAATATATATCTGATAGCAGGACTTATACTTCTGGTTATATCAATTTTCCTCTATTACGGATACAGAAAGAGAGGCAAAGAGAAGACTCCATACGATAAAATTATTTTTTCAATTGAGGACCTTGAAAAAACTCTTACATCAGAGGAGTTTAAAATACTCAGAATGATAGTTGATAAACACCCTGAACCCGTTCAATTTCTTGATCTTATGTCAATGTTTGATCAGAAAATGAGTTACGAATCACACAAAAAGAGACTTAGAAGTTCACTACTTTCACTTGAAGATAAAGTAAAAAAACACCTGCACACAAATGCAGATGTTTTTGAAATTTCCCGTTCTAAAGAGGATAGAAGAAATAAGCAGATAAAAGTAAAGGGATAGCCCTTTTAAAGAATCTTCTTAATATTCTGAGCCTCCTCTTTACTGCAAATAAGCAGAGCATCATCGGTCTCAACCACCACAAGATCCTTAACTCCCAGAAGGGCTACACGCTTTTCCGATATAACTATATTATTGAATGAGTTATACTCCCTGAGCTCAGCACCCCTTGAAATTGTTCCGTTCTGATTAGCCTCAAAAACCTCCGCAAGGGCAGGGAATGAACCAATATCATTCCATCCAATATCAACAGGGATGACCCAAGTCTCCTCAAACCTCTCCATTATCCCAAAATCCAGCGAGATCTTAACAAACTCTTCAAAAAGCTCCCTGAGCGACTGAGTATAAAATTCAGGCGAGATGGAGCTCTGTTTCCGGAGTTGTGAAATTTTCTCCAATGTGTTTGAGTGTCCGGGAAGATGCTTTTTAAAGGCATTCATCATTGTCTCAATCCGGAATATAAACATTCCGCTATTCCACAAAAATCTACCACTTTCAAGGTAACTCTCAGCAACTTCCAGAGCCGGTTTCTCACAAAATCTCAAAACTCTGGCGGGTTGACCCTGTAAAAGCTCTCCGCACTCAAGATATCCGTAGCCGGTCTCCGGATGGGTTGGTTTTATGCCGAGAGTAACAATCCTGGAGTCGGCTATACCCACAGCTGTAGAGAGAGCCTCTCTGAAACCCCCCTCATCCTTTATCAGATGGTCCGATGCAAGTACTATCATAGTTGAACCGGGAAATCTCTCTCCAATAACGACACAGCCGAATCCCACAGCGGCAGCTGTGTCCCTGAAAGCAGGTTCAATTATAATGTTTTTTGGATCAATCACAGGAAGCTCCTCAAGAACCCCCTCGGCCTGAATGGCATTTGTAGCAATGAATACTCTTTCTGCAGAGACCAAAGGGAGGATTCTGTCAACAGTCATCCTGATCAGACTCCTCTCCTGGTCAACGAGTTTAAGAAGCTGTTTGGGCCTCTCTTTTGTGCTAAGCGGCCAGAAACGCTCCCCTGAGCCGCCTGCCATTATCAGAACAGTAATGTCCATAATCATTAATAAATGATTAGTATCTGTAATGCTCGGGCTTGAATGGTCCATCCACAGGAACACCTATATAGGCAGCCTGATCCTGAGTTAGTACTGTGAGTTTAACTCCAAGTTGCTCCAGGTGCAGGCGAGCCACCTCCTCATCAAGATGTTTAGGAAGCATATATACACCAAGCTCATATTTTTTAGACCAAAGTTCAATTTGTGCAAGCGTTTGGTTTGTAAATGAATTACTCATAACAAACGATGGGTGGCCGGTGGCACAACCAAGGTTCACAAGCCTTCCCTGAGCAAGCAGAAAAATTGAGTGACCATCCGGGTATGTATATTTATCCACCTGAGGTTTGATGTTCAGACGCTTAATGCCGGGCCACTGCTCCAGTCGGGCAACCTGAATCTCATCATCAAAGTGGCCGATATTGCAGACAATTGCCTGATCCTTCATCCCCGCCATATGTTCGGCAGTGATAATATCCTTGTTTCCGGTGGTTGTGACATAAATATTCCCTTCAGAGAGTGTATCCTCAACTCTTTTAACCTCAAATCCCTCCATTGCAGCCTGAAGAGCGCAGATTGGGTCAATTTCGGTAACAATAACCCTTGCTCCGTAACCCTTCATAGAGCGTGCGCAGCCTTTACCCACATCACCGTAACCGCAAACAACAACAACCTTACCCGCAATCATCACATCTGTAGCCCTTTTTATTCCATCTGCAAGCGATTCACGGCAACCGTAAAGATTGTCAAATTTTGATTTTGTCACAGAATCATTTACATTAAATGCAGGGAAGAGCAGTTTGCCCTGCTCAAGCATCTGGTAAAGCCTGTGAACACCTGTTGTAGTCTCTTCAGATACCCCTTTAATCCCTGGGGCAATAGCTCTCCATCTCTTTGGAGTATCGGCAAGAATCTTTTTTAGAATTTTATTAAGCTCCTGCTCATCCTGAGTGTCGGCTTTACCATCAAGTACAGAGGCGTTGCTCTCTGCCTCATATCCCCTGTGAATCATAAGAGTTGCATCCCCTCCGTCATCAACAATAAGATTTGGACCCAGACCATTTCCAAAGTCAAGTGCCCTCTCTGTACACCACCAGTACTCCTCTAGAGTCTCACCCTTCCAGGCAAAGACAGGAGTTCCGGCCTCTGCAATTGCAGCAGCTGCATGATCCTGAGTGGAGTAAATATTACAGCTGCACCAGCGTACGTCTGCTCCAAGCTCATTAAGTGTCTCAATAAGAACAGCAGTTTGTATTGTCATATGGAGAGAACCCATTACCCTTGCACCTGCAAGAGGTTTAGATTTACCGAATTTTTTTCTTACAGCCATCAAGCCCGGCATCTCCTTTTCTGCTATCTCAATCTCTTTTCTGCCAAACTCCGCAAGGGAGATATCGGCTACTTTATACTCTTTTGCTCTCATGTTCAAATTGCTCTTATTTATGTTTATTGTAATTTTTTCTTGAATTTTTTCCTGAATTATTTCCTGAATTGCTGATTCTAGAATGAGGCTTTGACAATTCTGGCAATATTGTCTGCCCTGCCAAGTGTATAGTAGTGAATACCGGGAACACCCTCTTTTATAAGTTCCCGGGACTGCATTGTGGTCCACTCAATTCCCACTTCACGAGCCTCTTCATCAGAATTGCATTTATTAACTGCATTGTACAGATCTGCAGGGATATCAATATGAAAAGTCTGAGGGAGCAGTTTTATATCATTCATTGCCGATATTGGTTTGATTCCGGCAATAATCGGAACTTCAATTCCGGCCTTACGGCAATTGTCCCTAAAGCGGAAAAATGCAGAGTTATCAAAGAACATTTGAGTTGCAATGTAGTGCGCCCCCTCATCTACCTTTTTCTTAAGGTTCTCCATATCAATCTCAAGATTTGGAGCTTCAAAGTGTTTCTCAGGATAACCAGCAACTCCTGTGCAAAATCGGCTCCCGGCCATTTCGTTTATTTGTTTTACTAAATCTGAAGCATAGTTATTGCCCCCCTTTTCAGGGATAAAACTTCTGCTCCCTTTAGGAGGGTCTCCCCTCAGAGCAAAAACATCCTCAATATCCAGAAACGACATCTCAATTAATGCATTCTCAGTCTCTTCACGGGTAAATCCACCACAAAGGAGGTGCGGAACAACAGTAATATTGTATTTGTATTTAACTGCCGCTGCAAGCGCAATTGTGCCGGGGCGGAGACGCGATGTCCTCTTCTCAAGTGTACCGTCAGGGTGCTCAAAGTATTGCACTTCGTTTCTGTGAGAGGTAAAATTGATATAGGCAGGGTTAAAATCGAGAAGAGTCTCAATTGTTGCATATACCTTCTCAATACTGTGCCCCTTAAGCGGAGGCAGCAACTCAAATGTAAAAAGGGGGCTCTTTGAGCTCTTAATTTTCTCTATTACTGTCATTTTTTAACTAAGTATGAACTCTAAATATAATAAATATCGGGAGACTATCATTAATCAGTTATTCATATTGGGGGTAAGCCAGATTGCAGCCTCCTCCGGAGTCATCCCCTTTCTGTTTGCGTAATCACGCAACTGATCATCACCAATTTTTCCTACATTAAAGTAGGCCGATTTAGGATGTGCAAATACATATGCACTTACAGAGGCAGCGGGAACCATTGTGAAGCTCTCTGTAAGAGAGACTCCTATACGCTTCTGAGCTTCAAGAAGAGAGAAGAGTTTTCCCTTCTCTGTATGTTCAGGACATGCCGGGTACCCGGGAGCAGGCCTTATTCCCTGATAATCGGCTTTAAACATCTGCTCCAACGAGAGACTTTCTGAAGGGGAAAATCCCCATATTTCAGATCTCATTTTGTGATGAATCCACTCAGCCGCCGCCTCGGCCAGACGATCTGCCAGAATTTTTATCATTATTGATGCATAGTCATCCTCTTTGTAAGCTGCGCACCTCTGCTCATCCAATCTGGCTGTAACAACAAATGCACCAAGGTGGTCCGGTGCGGCCAGGCGGGCAGGAGCGATAAAGTCTGCAAGAGATAGGTTAGGGGCATCTTGCTTCTTCTGCTGATTCCGCAGGAAGCAGAGGCGGAGCGGGGCGGGGCCGGAGGCCGCGCCCGCGCGGAGGCCGGAGGCGGCCGCGGCAGCGGCGGCCTCGCGGCCCGCAGTGCTGCCGGCATCAGCCGGCCACACCTCTATGTCATCACCCAGAGAAACGGCTTGGAAGACACCACATACACCATCTATAGAGACAAGGTTTTTATGTTTCATCTCTTCCAGATAGATAAGTGCATCTGCCATAA
>WARP01005425.1_pt1 | contig 36989 bp, 51 predicted proteins | sample 4769151 | NCBI WGS metagenome assembly WARP01 (sample SAMN08893023, study PRJNA449175) | gut metagenome | isolation source: rumen sample fed with dry roughage | host: cow | place: India: Nagpur | collected 2016
GGATATAAAAAAAAGCGGTTCCCGAAGGAACCGTGAGAGCCAAAAAAGGGAATTGAACCCTTGACCTGCTCATTACGAGTGAGCTGCTCTACCCCTGAGCTATTTTGGCATCATTTTACCGCAACGTTGCGTTTTTCTTGCGAACACAAACAGCGATTAGCGAACATAGATTAACTTACTTGCGAACTTTTGGGAAGGGGAAACGTGTATAAAACAGTGTACAAATTGTCACCAGAAAATCATTGGTGACACTTTAGCAAAGATTTGAGCATTGATAGGGGAGCTTTACAACAGATGTTTTGGTTCGTGTTTAGAAATCACAAGAAGCGATCGCTTTTGTAAAGTAGAATATTTCTCCCCGATTCTGACAACTATTTCCAGAATATAAAACACCAGTTATGACAATATCCCCCGCAAATCACTACGGGGAATGTCTTTGTTATTTGACTATAATTTGATTCATTTTTGATTTGTCATTTTGAAGCGCTTTGATTCAAGTCTGATTCAAGCAAAGAGAAGGCCGGCAGAGAGTACGTACCCCGCCGGCCAACAAGGAGAAAAACAATGAAAAAACTATTTTCTCTTCTAGCGGTGTGTGACGCTAGAAGGAAATCCCTACGCCAGCCTTGTAGATGATATCCCTCCCTTGCTCGGGGAAGAAGTGAGCACCTCCAAGGATTGTGAAAGGCCCTGCAATGCGATATACAAGGTCTGCCCCCCAACCAATCTGTCCGGTTGCAGAGTCTTTTAGTGCGGACATGCCTAGCGTTATGTGATAGTTGTGCGGCAGCTCTTTTCCCTGCTCCTTGGCCAACGAGAAAACAACCTGGTCGTACTGGCTGGAAAGCGATCGGTAATCGGTTTTCAGTTGTGCGATCTCGGCATCCTTTTCCGCAATCTTGTCAACATAAGCCTTTTCAAGGTCTTTGTTGGCCGCCGTCTGGATGTCGAGCAGGCTCTTAATCTCGCTGATGGTCGCTCTCAAATCCGCTAAGTCTTTCGAATCTTTCCTGTCGTCGTCTTTCAAGGACTCCAAGAGACTGGTCAGCTCGTTCGATAGCTCCGTCGAGTTTGTCTGCGAGGGATTCTCTAGTTGCAGAGCCGGGGACGGTGACTGCGGGCTGATCATTACCGGCTGCGGGGATAACACTACCGGTGCCGCCTCCACTGCTTCTACCGGGATAATCTGAAGCGGTTGAGGCTGACTCTTTGCCGGCCTTGTAGGCCACGCTGCCAGCGGCGACAGAACCAACAGCAATACCAGCAAGATACTTGCGATTCTTAACGAGCCATTTCCAAATTTTCTTCCACATTTCATACTGCTCCTTCCTCCGGCTGTGGTGCCGTTTCTTCGTCCAAGAGCTTTTCTTGGTACATCAGGTCGATTGCATGCGCATAGACAAACCCCCACCAAAGTCCAGCCCCCAGGGCGACTGCGGCAGTGATGGCGAGCCAAAGCCACATCTGTTCGAAGGTGGTTGTTTTGCTTGCATACAGAAAGCAAAAATCCGCCGCCAACGTGAGCAATGCGCCGACCCAGTACTGCCGTACCAGCTTGTCCTTGTCGTCAATCATCTTGTACCAAAGATCGCCGAGCATCATCGTAATGACGGTGAAGATAGCGATTTGGGTGACGAATTCGAGCACGCTTGCCCAGCCGAACGGCAGGTTAAACAGTACGGCAACGACAATGCTCGACCCGAATACCAGGAGACTTCTCAAAAAGGATTTTCCGCTTGGATTCATCATAAAGCGACTTCCTCCTCCTTCTCTGTTTCGATTCTCTGACTTTTCTTCTTCCGGTAGCTTTTAAGGAATCCGTTAAAGAGATCCCAAAGGATTGCCGCCGAAGCCGACATTAGAAAGCCTTGGCCTATGCCGTTCTTGATTACCACATCGATGATGCGCACAGTCGGGTCCATCTCGACAGTCGTCTTGATCGCCCACGTGGATGCGATCAAAAAGGCCACAAAGAAAAGCACGACCGGTATCCACCGATTTGGGAAATTGGGCAAGAGCTTAAGCAGCAGCCCTACCAGCATAAGCGGTGGGATCCACCACAAAAGCGGCTTTGCGATGAGAAGTTGCATCGCTACAACGATTGTTTCCATTTCCTTCAGTCCTCCTCGGGGCGCTCGGCCCCATTTCACATCAAAGTTTGATGCCGAGTATATTAGACAGGGCTATCTTCGCAATCGCCACGAGAATTGACGAAATGATAGGCATCCCGACTTTCAAGAGCATTTCCGTTCGTGCCTTCTTTTTTTGCATGTACGTTTCCACAGTCTTCAGCCTCCGCTTCAACTCTTCAGCTTCTCTCTCTTCCATCGAATCAGCCCCTTGTTATCTACCATTGTCCTCTCTTACGGGGGCAGAAAAAAGCACCCTGCGGTTAGGATGCTTTTATAGCAATCTGTTACATTTTTGTTGCATTTTATCGCTTTTGGTGATGATACTGTTATTGGTATCAAAAGCAATTAAGGGGGGAGCCATGAGTATTGATAGCTTCATTTTTAAATTGGCTATATTGCTAACACCTGGTTTTCTTACATTGCATATCATAAAGACTTACTCTGATATCCCTTTCAATGAACGTAGAGAGTTGTCAGTTTATGATTTTTTTCTGATTCTCATTTTTAGCTTGCTGAATGCGTCGATTCTCGATTTGATCACGAAGTTTTTTATACCAAAATCAGATTTTCTGATTTTTAATTGGATCACTAAGTTTGATGGAAATATCGATGCATCATTTTCATTTTGGAAATATCTATTACTTTGTGGAATCAGCTTGATACTTGGCATTATGGTCACGAAACTAAACACTCACTCAACCATTACTTGGTTTATGCAAAAGTTAGGAGTGTCTGATGTTTATGGTCGAGATGATGTTTGGAATAGATTTATTTCCAGAAAGACTACAGGGCAATGGGTAACTATAAGAGATTTTGCTAATGGACTTTGCTATACCGGCCTTACTTGTCTTTTCTCTGAGTCAGAAAAAGAACGAGAGTTGGTGCTTTCTGATGTTCAAGTGTTCAATATTAAGGACACTGCAGAACCGATGTATTCCGCTGATTGGATGTATATAGTTCTTGCTGATAACAGTTTTTCCATAGAAATTGAGAGTTTTTATAAACAGGAGGATGAAGGTGTCAAGACAAAGAATACGAGAAAGCAGAGGGGTCGTAGTGAATAGTTCCACAAACGACCCAAAACCAAACAGTGGAAAAGATGTAACTCCACAGTCGAAACCAAGCCAGCCAAGGCCACAACCAAAACCAAACAAATGAAATTTCTACTAGAGTGAGGTTATCAATGGAAGTTGCAAGTTTTAGCCAATTCACAGACTTTCTTGAGAAGCAGAGCTTCTCAAAGAAAGCCATTTCATCCCTGCTGGTAAGCTGGGGGAAAATCAGTGAGTTGAAACAGGTGATTGAGGCCGGGACTGTTTCGCTCACAGATCAGGACGACGGAACGATCCTTGTAAAAATCGGATATTCAAAATACCTGATACTCTTTGAGAATTTCTACAAAGTAATCCGCGGCGATTATTACAAGGAACTTCTGCTCAGGATATCGTTTGCAAAAGAGGTTCTGGACAAGGAAGATAGGTCAATAACCTACAAGCCAATCGGGGAACCTTTCCTCCTTGACTCTTCGGGAATATTGTTTGATGAGAGCAATAGAGCTTTCAACGATATGTACACACCGTTTGAGCGCAAGCTGCTTGGGCTCTTTGCAACTTCGGTTATGGAAGAAGCCGAGATGCACATCTGATATGCCGACCAACGCAAGTAAAGGGCCACCGAAAGGAGGCCCCTTGCTTTTGATCGTCACGCATCCTCATCACACCACCTCCACCGGAGTCTGGCTGACCAGAGCGCCGTTGGTGATGGTCGGCACCAACTTGTAGAACTTACCGTTGGTCGTGTCGGCGATCACCTGCTCATTGTTCAGCGTGTTGACACTCATCTCTGGTGCAAGTGGTTCAGCCCTCTGTATCTCCACGTAGAAAACCTCGTTCTCTTCCGCACCTGTGATGGTCAGCGTAGTGCCTACAAGCGTGTAGCCTGTGGATGGTACCTCATACGGCTCAAGGTTCTCGTCATAGCCAGTGAGCTTGTCAATCGTGCCTGTGTAAGGAAGAGTGATTTGGCTTGAAGCATCGGTCTGATGTGAATCTTCGTAGTAGGGTTCCCAGTACACAGTTCCCTTCGGCTTGGCTTGGAGTACGCCGGAGGTGAGGAGAGGAGTAATAACTGGTGGGCTAATCACAGCGGTTGCATCATCATTGACATTCTTCTCAATAACAAGTTCGCCGTTTATAACTTTAACAAGGTCGGTAGTGGCACCAAATGAGCGAAGTTCAGAATCGTCAGCGATGTAGAGGGTGGAGGATTTGTAGGGTTCGTAGGTGGTGGCAATGGAGCCGAGTTCGAGTTGGATTTGTGCAGAAATAGCATCTGCTATCGTAATTACTGATGTGTATGTTGGTAGTATACCAACAGTAAATCTTATATATGCACAGGAAGTTGGAGTTGTAAAAGCTATTTGCTGTCCACTACTAATATTTCGTGAGATAAATGTCTTTTCTCTATCATAAAAATTTACCGTTCCTATTCCATAGCTGGGATTTGTAGCTTTTACAATATAAGCAATATCCTCTCTGACATTGATAAATTCTGTCCTTACTCGAGCAGTATTAACTTGTTCTTGTCCACCAGAGCCAAGGTCGCCTTGCTCATATTCTTCTACATTAAGATTCCTCCCCACACTCCGCACCCTCGCAGGCAACTGAATCGACTTCGTGCCATCGAAGTATGAGAAGATTTTCGCACAGTCGGATGCGGTGGGTTCGTTGCCTGCGCCGAAGGTTTGGGTGAGGTTGATAAATAATAATTTACCATTCAATGGAACAGATGGAAACTCTTTAATTCTCAAGAGTATCTGTGTCTTGTCGGTGGTTACAATTGATAACTTTTCGCCATCAGCTTGCGTGTGTTGTGCATATGCTTTTGTTACAGGGTTATCACATACCTGTAAAGTATACTGAGCACCAAGCAACGAGTTTTTAATAACGAACTTATCACCGATTGCGCAATTCACGGTTATCACTGTTATATAGGTTTCTAAGATTGGGTTACTTCTCACATAGTCAACAGGAACCAGATTCGTCGCCGTCAACCCCTCCACCGTCGGATTCGCCCTGCCTGTGGCTCGTGCGTCGAGAGCCACCGAGCCGATGCCGGAGAAGTCCAGCGTTGCACCATTGCCCTGCTGTAGCGTCTGCTTGACTGATGCAAGGTCTTGACCTTGTCGTGCAAGGGTGAGTTCGGAGGCATCCACTCGGGCCTCTACCGCGTCAAGGTCCGCTTGATTCGCCTTGGCCGCAATGGTGTCCAGCTGGGCGTACAGCGCGTCGATCTCGGTGCTCTTGCCGTACACGCCTTCAATCTCTGCGAGCTTGGCGTAGACGCCCTGTATCTCGGTCAGCTTGGCCTCGACGGCCACGACCTTGAGCTTCTCGGCTTCAAGGCTGACTATCTGGTCCTTGATCAAGGACAACTGGCCTATCTGGGTTGCCACTGGTCCCAATAGAGCTACCTCTTCCGCAACACCGGCTAACGTAGGAATCGACGGAGCTGCCCCCGCTACAGCAGGGATATCCTCTGCAACCTCAGCGACTGTTGGAATGTCATCAGCCACCCCAACAACCGCTTGGAATGGCGCACTTGCAACCAAGCTATCGATTGCACCCTTGATAAGGCCAGCTCCCTCTTCATAACCCTTTGCTGCCAACTCTGAATTATGAGAGTCGGTAGCACTGCCTGCTGCCTGAGTTGCGGATTCTTGAGCGTTAGAAGCGGATTCCAAAGCGGAAGCCGCGCCATCTACTGCCTCATCACGGTACTGTTTCGTCTCATCCCGAATCGCCTCGTACTGTGCAAGATACGTCCCCCAAGGAGCGGCGTTATAGTCCGCACTCGGAGGGCCTTCCAGTGTGCCGGATACGGTTATCGACGGTCCCGGCAAGGTCTGGAAGATACTTGACCCATCAGCCGGCACGTTGATGATCTGAAGCGCAACGTTGCCGCTTTGGGATACGATTAACCCCTGCATAGGGTAGGTGAACGTGAGGATAGTAGGTGCTTCTGCATCGTCCGGTACCCCATCAGTTAGCGGGTCAGTATGTACCGTTCCTCCGGGGAGCTTGAAGCGGATATGCCAAGCGTCTTGTGTAAGATTGGTTCCTTCGTAGCTGACAGGAACAGCGATGGACAAGGCGTCTATATCCTTGTCCCCTTTGACTGCGGGAGACGCTGTTGTACTCAGCGTCTTACCTGTGATGGTTATGGGAAGCAGTTTCATGCCTGCACCTCCTGTGCTGTATTGTTGGTCGGGATAGTCGGCCATACAATATTCGTCGGGAATCCTTCCTGTTGAGGTACGTCGAGTAGAGCTTGTCTGTATACCCTCCATGCGTCCTTCTGTAGCTCTGTCAGAGCCTCCCAACGCATCGGATTGACCGAGTCGACAGTTTCCTTTAGCAGGGTGTCGCGATGTGCTCTAGCTTCTCTGGTAAGTCGCTCCATCTCGATTACCTCAAGGTCAAGAAGCATCTCCGGGTTGTCCAGAAGGAAGGTACTTACCTCTTCCAGCGTATAAGCATTGTGTGGGTCAACTTCTTTGGGGACGACATTGTAACCACCCCTGCCTTGAGCGTCACAGTTGATTACATAGTCTATCTCAGAGCGTTTAATTACATAGCCGGTTATCATATCATCCCTCATATTCTATACACCAAAACGTTTGCGAACATTGAATTAGTGTTATTGTATCCGATTCCAGATCCGCCTGACCACAAGGAGCCTGGCCATACTGTCGATATATCCCTAATAGCTGTGTTTTCACCTACAGTAAAGTTCCCATATCCGAAAACAAGAAAGCTTCCCCCCGATGGCAACCTGAGCGTGTGGTTACTCCCTCCGCTTCTGCGGGCATAAACTATTCTCAATTCACCAGAAATCATTGTACTCATGTAAATTGACTGGTTATTTGAGGTGAAAACAACTTCTTCGTAAGTAAACTTTTTGGGTCCATTGCCGGTTATCACCGATGCAAACGTCGGGCTGTCTGTAGTTCGGAGATTCTGTCCGATGAGGAACGCCCCAAGCCCGCCGGTGTTGATGGATGCCACCGAAGCGGCCCCGTCAACTTGCAACGTGCTACGGAAGCGAACAGCATTGAGAACATCAAGTATCTTCAGCCAGAGGGTGTTGAACCGAGCATCGGAGGTGCCAAGATCATAGCTTCCCGGGCTGCCTGCCTGCGTCCCCCACGGGAAAATATGCTTGACTTCGATGCCTCCAACAACCGCTTGGAAGTTGATTGCTTGAGTAACTGCAAGCTCTGTATAGACACCGACGTTCGTTCCCTCTTGGAATTTGTTGACCGTTATCACGCCGCCAGAGGTGTAGAACGTAATCGAATTGGCCGCCTTGGTTAATCGGGTTACTGTGTACAGCGTTCCATTTACGTTGATTTGTCCGCCGTCGCAAAAGCCGTCTGCACCAATGGCGAGAGAAGAGAAGAGGTTGTAGAAGTCAGTACCCGAGCAGTAGTTAGCGATACTGTTCTGATTATAAGAACCGATTGTCCAAGTCTTGGTTGTGGGGTAGTAGGCGGTAGGTTCGGGTGGTATCTCTAGATAGTTAAAATCATAGCAAGCACCGTATCCCGGTGAACCAGCCCTTAATACAGGTTCTGTAGTGAGCACAATTCCTGTAAAGATTTGTGGTGTCCAAATATTATGATAATTCACATACGATGGCTTTGCGCCGAAATCAAATAAAGCCTCACTCTTGTGCCAGCAACAGAATTCCTGTCCAGCCCAATCTATATTCTCGATATATGCACGTGAATATGAAGTAGGAAGGTTGCCTGTTGCAGCTCCGCTTCTTTTTAGATATCTGCGATAAGAATAATTACCTTGGTAATAACCCGAATACTCCACATAACACTGCATCCCCCATCCGACGTCGGGAGTAAGCCATGTGAAGAAGTGTTCTTCCCCTGCGCTGATTGCTTCATACTCATACCCTGTACTTCTTTGCAGAATGCGCTTATTCGCGCGTCTAACAGCTCGCGCAAACACGAATCCATTTATGACGCCGGAAACTATAGTAAGCGAATCCTGATTGGCTATCAGAGCTTCCATCTCGCTGTGCTTCCAGAGGGTGGGAGTAATTACGTAAGGAGTAGTAAGCGGAGGTTCAGGAATCGTTGTGCCTGCCTGTTCCTGCAAAGTTTTGAACCCACTTGCAGTTAGGTTTCCAAAGATATCAGCTTCATAAGCTCGCAGAGCATATGCAAGGATTTCTCCTAATTTGCCATTGAGTTTGAAACCCATATCGGGTACTTCTTTTGCCGTATCTCCTGAACCTTCCATGTGGCTTGCATAGTTTGTGCTTCTTAGTTCTTTTCCAATAAGCAACTCACCAAACAAACCAAGCTGAGCTACCAGAACGGCAACGAACATGTAGGTGTTGGAATCCTTGGCAATCTGAAGAGCGTCCTTCTGAGCCGCTGCCAAGTGTTCGCTCTTTCGGCTCTCCTGCCATTGGTCGACGTCAAGCGCATCTTTCCCTCGGTATTCGTAGATACGACCATAAACGAATTCGTTTATAAGCAGGGCAGGAGGGTTGAGACCTTGGTCGCCCGGGTCTGAATTCGGGCCGGAGTAGGCACCCACATACAAGAAAAAATCCCCGACAACCAGAGGGCCTTCGGTGGTGAGGGTGGGTACGGAAGATTGTGCATCGAGGTACAGGGGGGTGGGAAGACCTTCTTTGAACTTTGGAAAGCCTAGGCTGTATGAATAGGTCTGCCCGCTGTGCACGATCGACATCGTTACTACGGCCTTCTCGCCCTCTACCGTCGTACAGTCGAGCAATCTTCGGTACGGGTCGAACACACCTTCGGCAATCTCAATCTGCTCAAGCGTCCCATCGTCGCAGGACCAAACCGCATCGGCGACCGGAAGATTCAAGAGTGTTGCCGTTATCTCAATCTGCTGTGTTTTCAGCTCATTTCTAGCCGATACTGCAATAACGTTCGAATCTGCAAAAAGTGAGATGCTCCGAGCCGGCTCTACGACCGCAGGGGGAGTCTTGACGGGGTTGCCAGTCGAAGCAATGACAGAAGTGAAGGAATATGCAACACACTCGTACTGGAACAATCCTAGGCCGTCCAGCAATCGAGTGCGTGAGCGAACGAGCAGGTAGTACGGAAGCTCCTCAATTTGAATCAGCGTGTTGGGTGCAAGGTTCTGATCAGACTTCAGTACGAGGCTTGTTTTCTCGGCAAGCAGCTCTGCCTTGAACACGGCCAAGAAATTCTCTGCCTCGGCCTTGTCCGGGATATAGTCTCCGTCTACCGTTTTTTCGCTGAGGTTTTCCGGCAGGCTGGAATCGAGGTAGAACGCCTTGTACTTGCGATACCAAGCTGTTGCATGGATCCAGATATTCTTCAGCTGAAGGCTTGCCGCTGTGGCGTTGAGTAATCGAATGAATGACTGCTTCGCATAGAGTGCTGAGTTGTAGTCGGTGAAGGAAGCACTGTCGAAGGTGAGCACGGGATCTTCGACAAGCACCAGCTCTATATCGTCGTCGTTCTCAGCCTTCTCGGTGTTGTAGTCGACAATGAGCTTGCCGTCTTCCGGGTAAAAAGCATCAGGGGCTACATCTACGATTACCTCTTCCTCGTTGAGCTTGAAAACCTGCTCGCCGGCTACAGTTTCGATGGTCGGGAATCTGAGCTTGCATTGTTGGTCTACGATATACGGCTTCTGGGTAAAGGAGGGGCTGGAAACAACAGATGTGATAGGAAGCACAACAGAAGGCGTCCTTCCCAGCTGGTACGGTTCTATGACAATCGCTGTGTACTTGGTCATGTAGAAGGCAAGGCCGTTCTGATACAAAAGGTCGTTGATCGTGTTCAGGATATTCTTGCCCTTGTTGATCATTACCAGGGGAAGTGTCTTTGTCTTGACTGCCGCCACCGCAACCGGAGAAGAGCCGGCAAGGATGGTGGCAAACGGCTCTGGCAGATTCTCGTACAGCTCGGCAAAGAGCAGGTGGACAAGCGAGTTTGCCGTATCGGAAGGGTCGCACACTTTCACATTCTTGAGCACCAAATCTGCATCAAGTTTTGCTTGGTCGAACGCCTTCGAGTAGGGGTAGGCATGCAGTGTGATGAACACATAATCTGTACGCTCTTCGATCTGGATATCTGAAGCGTCGACTGTATAGCCCTCGAATTCGATAATACCATCGATGAGTATTCGAACCTGCTTCTGTGTAGTCTGATAGAGGGCCGCTTGGGTGAGTGTGGGGACCCTGAACTTTACGCTGAGTTTGCCTATATCTAGGGCTGAGCTTCCCAGCGAGCCGAACCCATCCCTCAGAGACGGGAAATCCTCGACCGTCGTCGAGGAGATATCAATCCAGCTTCCTGTAGAACCAAGGTCACGAATCAGAACTTGTCTTACCATTGTTTGAGTACTCCTTCCCATTGTGCGCGCTTGATTCCGTCATAGACATAGCGGCTGATTGCTTCCTGATCGCCGAATACCGGGCCGTTGAAGGCAACACCGATCGACAGGCTTCCACCGGACGAAGGACCTACCAACTCATTGATCTTGGCCAAGGCTTCAAGTTGCCTTGCAACGTTCGTCTGTTGTGCTGCATTCAGGATCAGCTCGCCCGGATTTGCATAGATAACGGTCTGGTCGCCGGTAGAAGAAACTCCTGATTGCGCAGGAACGATGCCGCCGACTGCGAAGGAGTTTGCCCAGGACTTGATCATGCCGGCTGCAACATAGGCTGCGGTGGCTCCAGCAGTCGCAAGCCCTGCCCCAACCCAGTTGAACGATACAGCGGCCAGAACAGCCCTTGCGGCAAGCTCATTTCCCAATGCTTGCACAACTGATGCGACGGACAATAGAGCGGCTTTCCCAAGCGCTCCCCAAGCATCTTCGCCCTGCGCGATCGCTTCTCCTACGTCCTCCATGCCCTTCAGAAATGATGTGAAGGCATTCTTGGAAGCGTCCTTTATCGAATCTCCCAACCCTTCAAATGCGGAAGCATACGCATCTACTGTAGCGGCACCGATCACCTCTCCATCTTCAGACAGCTGCAAGAAAACATCCTTTACTCCAGCCGCCTGTGCCTCTGCTGCAGTGAGGACCTCTCCTTTTTTGTTGGTTATGCCGATCGCCATACCTTTGCTGATGAATTCGCCGATTGACATCATGACGCGGGAAGGAGAGCGGATACCGAAGAAGTCCTTGATTCCTTTTAGGACTTTTTCGCTTGTGTCTTTGATTGCGGCAATTGGAGCGGATGCGAAGTCCTTGATACCTTGGGCAAGACCAGCAACGATGTTTTTTCCTGCTTCGATAAACTCCGGTAGAGCCTCGATGAATTTATCTTTAAGCTCAATAACCATTGCTTTAGCTGAATCTCCAATTTGCGGCAGTGCTGCTACAAGCCCTTGCGCAATGGCTGCAACAATTTTTAGCGAAGCAATTATAAGCTCCGGGGTGTTGCTCATGATAAAGTCGACAAGCGAAAGTATGATATCTACTGCCGCGTCAGACAGCTGATCGGAATTCTCTACTATGCCTTGTACGAGCGATTGTAACAAAATAGAAGCACTGCTAACCAATTCTGGTGCCAGCTCTGTTACCATCGGGATAATTTGGTCGAGCACACCTTCAAGCGTTTGTGTGAGCGTTTCTGCGAATTTGGCGGAAGCTCCCTCGGTACCGTCGAACATCTCCAGGGCAGAATCAAGCAATCCATCGAAGGCCGGTACAAACTTCTCGGCCATATCGAGTTTCAGAGTTGCGATATTTGCCTTGATTCGGTCGATTGAGAATTGCGTACCAGAGGCCATCTCATCGAATGCAACCTGAGTAGCACCGGCACTGTTTTTATTTTCTTCAAGATGGCTGGAAAACTTTTCGAATCCACCGCCGGCAAGAATAAGAGCAGCCTGCCCGGCTTCTACAGAACCGAACAGGTTGTTTATTGCAGTTCCGTTTTCTTCTGCAGCCTGCTGAAGGATTCGCATTACCTCTTCTGCGTTTCCTCCCTGCTCCATGAACTGGGTAAGGCCAACGCCGGCAATGCTTCGGAATGCTTCGTCAGCCTTTGAGCCGTCTTGGCCAAGCTCGTTGAGCATACCACGAAGGTTGGTGATTGCCTGCGGGGTGGAGCCTTTACCCATGATGGCGGTGAGAGCGGAAACAGAAGCGGATACCTCATCGAATCCGAATCCTACGCTAGAAGCGATCGGGATAACCTTGCCAAGGTTTGTAGCCAATTCGGGCACTGAAGTGACGCCGAGCTTAACCGCGGTAAACAGCATATTGGATGCCTGCTCTGCGTTAAGCCCATCCTTAGCGTACGTGTTGACGATCGTGGAGAGAACGCCTACAGAATCGTCCAACTCTGCAACGCCCGCCTTTGCAAGCTTTGTCGAATCCCTAACAAAATCAAAGACGTTATCGGCAGGTATGCCCGCCGATATCGCTTGATAGATTGCAGGCACTACTTCCTCTGGGAGGACGCCCATTTCCTTGGCCAACGCTTTGGTGTCTGCAATCATCGAATCTTTCATCTGCTGAGAAGCACCGGGAATGAGGGTAAAAACCTCCTTCATCCGGTTCTCGAATGAGATAAAATCATTGACAGCTGCTACAGAGAAAGTGCCAACGGCCGCTGTGGCCGCTCCCATCATTGCCCCTACTGCCTTGGTAGCGCCAGAAATCCCTGACTTGATAGTTCCAGACAGGCCGGACAAACCTTTCTTGAGATCAGTATCATCTAGCAGCGTTCGTATCGTTACTCGTCCGTCTTCTCCGGCCATATGGACCCTCCGAAAAGTCTTTCTTACAAATCAAGCGCGTTAATCGATGCCTGGGCAGCGCGCTTCTTCTGCTCAGCCGTTCTTCTGTCCTTCACTGCAACCTTGGCCTGTGCCCTGCTTAGCTCTGCCTTTGCTTCGATAGGAGCCTTTGCAGGCAGCTTCCTTGTACGAAGGCTTACAATCTTCTGAAACATCGTTTCGCTAGGTAGGTTTTTCAGCAACGCAAGGAACGTCCACCAATGCAGGCTGGTGGTCTGCTCTAAATCAAGGCCGTATGCCTGCCAAAATGAGGCCACAATCGCTTCGGAATCCTGTAGATAGTCCATGACAGGCTTGGGTGGAATGCGTTGCTTCTTGGTGGCTTCTTCCTCTTCGGGTGGCCCGTTTAGGAATTCTGCACAGAGCTTGTACAGATTCTTGTAGTTGAACTGGGAGAAGTCACCTGAATCAGCCAGAATAACCATTCGCTTGACGACGTACATCTGAATCAGATCCTCGTTGGCCTCAGGATCTTGCATCTTCAGTAGGCAATCGATCGCCACCGTCGCCCTGGTATCAATCTGGTATGTTTTCCTGTCCACATTCACAGAGACAGGAAGCCTGCTCGTAAGCAGGCAGAACGGATCCCTTCGTTCCATTACAGCTTCCCTTCAGTACTGAGATATTCAGCGGTGAAGCGCATGAAATGTTTGCTGTACAACTCTCCAAGCGATGTAATCATAGCCTGCGAAATCACCGATGGGATGGAACCGCCGATGATTGATACAAGGCTTGTGTACCCAACTTCTCCGAGCAGGATTCTCAGGACGTCCCGGTAAATCTTTGCTGCTTCCTCGAAGGCATCAAGTAGGCCAACAGGGTCTTCTGATGCTTTGGTTTTTCCGGTTTCAAGGTAGATGTCACGGGCTTTTACCGAGAGTTGCACAGCCTTCTTGAATTCCTGCAATGAGGTGTATTCGAAGCTGATGTCATGATCCTTCTCGTCCACATTGATGGGGAGAATTCCGGTAACGTTCTGTTCTTTCGTGCTGATCTTGATACGTTCCATTTTTAGGTTCCTCCTATGGATTGCTTGGTAAAAGACAACCGGGGATTGCTCCCCGGTGTGTCTGCCACCGCGGGTGGCCGTCAGCCTACTGTTTGAGGCGCTAGGCTTGCTCCCCCTGTGTTCCTCGACAGGGTCAGCCGGGAGCGACCCGGCATTGTTCATTACGGGGTGGCAGTGAAGGCTTTGGTCGTGGGATTGAACGTCCCCTCGGTGGCTGCACTGTTTACATACATGGTCGCCTCGACCGCCTGAGTATCTCCGCCTGCAAGAGTCCCGTCATTCGCAACGGCGATCATGACGTCGTAGCGCTTGGCAGGGTAGGCGCCTTCGGTGGCGGTATCCCAAGTGTTGTAGGAGATAAGGGTTGTTTCGCAATCCGATCCCACCTTTTCGGCAAGCCCCATGATGAAGTCCATGGCAGCATCGCCGACAACGCGCTCTCCGGAGATCGCATACTGCTTGTTGTAGGCAGTCTTGGTGTTCTTCGAAGAGAGCATATTGATGTACTGCACTGTCTTGACGGTTGGGTTGAATGCCGGGGTAACGGTGGTTACGCCGGTTCCGATTCGGGCATAGAGTCTAGTTTCGCCTGACGGGGTGGTATCGAGGTACAATCGTTTCTCGTCAGCATTGGGGGTAGTTTCGCTCATGTGTGCTTATCACTCCTCTGTGTACGTGATCTCGACGGTGATCGAGTAGGTGATCTGGCCGTCAGTCTGTTTTCCAACAATCGAGGGAGAAGTGACCTCCCCCCTTGTGATGATCCTTTTTTCCGAGAGTACGAATCGCTCCATTCCGGAGAACAGGGCGCCGATCGCTTCCAGCCAGTCAGTAGCCTTGAGGTTGGGAACCGAGGTCTGTTCCTTCATGACCGTTCTGGCCAACACCGCAAACGATGCCTGGTTCTTAGATTTGCCCGTAATGTACTTGGTCAGCACTTTGGGCCGCTTTTCCATCTGCAAGGAGATTCCGTCTCCACGCTCGGGCAGGTTGTCCATCTGAAGCCAGTTCGGAAGTCCCAAGGATTCCTTTCCATCCTCCAAGAGCGCCAATAGGTCCTGCGTCAAGGACGTTGAGATGCTCATCCCAGGTTCCTCCCTTCGAGTATCTTCGTCACCCCGGCAACCCAGTCCTTCAGGTAGACAGCCTTCGATGCCTCAAGCCACTTGGCAGTCGCCTTGGGGTGCTTGTCCTTAGCAAAGTCCATTGCTTCGCCGTAGTAGAGCTTTCGGGCGTACGGGGTGTCGTATAGCACTTGGCCCTCTCCGGGCTTGGTGGCGAGCTGTGCACTTCGGGCAAGCGTCCCGGTGTCCATCGGCACGTACTGTTCGGTCGTACGCATCACTTCGTTGTCCAGATACACTTGGGCCGCCTCCTTGCGCTTTTCAAACTTACCAAGCAGGGCGGCGGTGTTGATCTGAATGTCGACGGTGAAGTCAATGCCTTTAGACAAGGGACACCTCCAGATGGTGAAGGGCGGTAGCACCTTTGGCTCTGACCGGTCTTCCCGAGACAGTCCAAGCGCTTTGTTCATCGAGGGAATCTGTAGAACCCTCCATGATCTTGTCGCCTGCGCTGATCTCGGGAACCGTCAAATTACCGTCGGTAGTGCTGATGCCTGAGAACCAGTACAGGAGCGCCTTACGCGCCCCCACACTGCCTAGTGCATCAACCTTGCGATCTCCGCTGCCTTCGCACAATCTCACCTTTGCAAGGACCGAGCGAACAATGGTAGGCTCTGACAAGGCGGTGCCGGTGCCGGCTACGGTGTGGAACACGGTAACGACGTCGCAAAGCAGTTGGGTTCTTCCTACCATCTCGCCCTCCTTCCCAAGCCGACAATCCCTGCAAGGAGAACGCCTGCCAGCGGGGCAAGCTCCAAGGTTCCTACGAGTTTCTTATTCCCGGAAGATCCTTGTCGGTATGTCTCGCTGATGGAGTAGGTCGAGTAGTTCTCGCTCTTCGATGCAAGGTCGTCGGATGCCATGGCCCATGCCTCCAGTCCCCCATTCTGCATGATGAATTCAACCTGGTAAGCAACCGCCTTCTTGACCTTTTCGAACAGGACAGGATAGTCGTTCTCAAGGTTGAAACGCTCCACAGCATTGAGGGTGTATGCGTCGATAAGGTCGCTTGCACGCTCTGCAGCAGGGAGAAACTCCCCGACGAGGGGAGTAGCGCTTACGCTGGTGTAGTAGGGGTAGTCGATATAGGCCATGACATTACCTCGAATCAAGCGCCAATCTGGTTGGAAGCCAGAGTGGTGTCCTTTGCCTTGATCACGCGACCGCTGGAGTTGAACTCCATGACGTACAGGTGATTGCCGGCAACAACGAGATCTCCGGAGATGTTCGCTCCGGAGGTGTACGGATGCACAAGCCCGGTGATTCTCTCTTTGAGAGTGTATGCGGCAATGGCAGGAGCAGTCTCAGAGAGGAGGTAGCCCAAAGTATTGCCAGAAGCGACACTCGCGGTAGCCTTGGTGGTGCCTTGTGCGGAACCGGCGGCAATCGTCGCAGTGAGAGCATCGGGAGCTGTAATGGGTTGACGATGTACATAGATTCCGCCGACCTTGTTATCCAGGGTGAACAGGTCGTGGTAGATGCGGTAGTCGTACTGCCACGAATCCCTATCCTGCACCACATCCGGAGAGAACAGACGGCCGTTTCCATGCTTGGTGATCTGGAATACAGCGTTGCGGTCCATCATGGTGAAGTTCAGACCTACGGCAGAAGGCTCTGCGCTAAATCCGCCGTCACCGTCGTTAAGCAACGAGATTTCGGAGAAGAAGCGGGAAGAGGGAACCTGCATGATCTGGATTCCGTTGTAGTTTGCTACACGGAAGTCCGGGTTTGACCCCTGGATCAATCGGTACTGGCCTACAGCTTCCTCGAACAGGCCGTAGTAAGCCGGGGTGCAGAACATGATGATCGACTCGCCGTCTACCTGGTTGTCGCGCAACGCTTCCTCTGCCAGCCGGAATGCAGTGCGAGCTTCGGCGGTGGTGGTGATGGAAGCTTGCGCTCCGAGTGTGCCTGCTTTCCCTGCAATGCGTCCGAATCGAAGAGCATCAACCTCGGGAACGACCTTGGTGCGCAGGAACTCTGCTGCAAGGTTCGCCAAGGCGATCATTGCCGATTCCTCGTTGTCCATGCGGTCGACGAAGAACTTACTGCCGCGGTCGTATGCCAGCTGGACAAGTTCCCAGTCAAGGCTTACATCCCCGGTTGTGAATCCGGCGGAGCGCGAGTAGTTGTACAATCCCTGCATTGAGATCTTCGGGATCATGTAGACGCCCGCCTGCCCGGCCTCGCGGACCATCTCGTTCGGCGCTTCAAGGATTGCAGTTTTCGATGCCTGCATGTACACCTTGTCGAGAGTGTTTTTCAGATACTGTGTGATCAGATTGATGTCGTTTGGCATGATTGATTGTCCTTGTTTTTACTTCTGTGCCGGCTGAGTGGTAGCTCTGATGCCTGCTGCCGATTCCATGCGTGAGAGCAGGTCGCCGCCTGTACCTCCGCCGGCTCCGCCTCCACCGCCGAAGCTAGGCTTCAAGGTTTGGTTGGTAGGCGTGGTTTCGATATCGAACAAATAAGCGTTATCCTTCTGAATCGCTTCGAGCTGTTCCTTGATGCCGATGAGAGTACCGTCATCTCCAAGTGTCAGCTTGCTGTCGTCGAGCAATGCCTTAACCGCCTTGATATTCTTGGCCTTGGCTGAGGTCAATGCCTGGTCGATTGCATAGCCGCGTTTGGTGGCGGTCAGCTCTTTCTCGTACGCTGCTTTGGCCGTTGCCTGCTGCGCCTGCAAGTCGGTGATCTGCTTTTTCAAGTCCTCGCTTGCACCGGCAGACTTTTTAACTTCCTCAAGCTGTTTGTTCAGCTCGGAAAGCTGTGTCTCGGCGTTCTTCAGCGCAGTCGATTTTTCGTTGAACACGTTCTTCGGTACGTGAGTCTCCGGGAGAATCTTATTCAACTCCTGCTCGATTGCATCTTCGTTCAGATCGGATTCTTTGCGGATTCGCTCAATCAGTTCTTTCAAGCCCTTCATGTGATCTACCCCCTTGCGGTTGTTTATACAGGTCGCCCCTGTCTCGGTTGGTAGGGTCGGCTATACCTCCGCCCGTAGGTGGTTATAGTTTGTGTCAGATTGATGTGCTAAAAAAGGGGGGTCTGGTTAGGATGATTTAGACGCGTTCCCTGTCCCGTCTTCTGGCCCTTCCTGTAGCGTCTAGGTGGGCCTGTAATCGCTGTGATACGACCTTGCGATGCTGGGCGGCCTCGTCTGCTTCCTTGTCGAATCCAGCGGCCCTGAGAGCGGCTTCCTCGCGCTTGTCAGCTCTGATCTCCCGCTCGTAGTAGCGCTGTTTCTGGCTGTCCTTGTAAGCTTGCTCTTGGTCGATGCCTTTCAGCTCTTCGCGGTCCAGCTGCTTGCTCATGCCGGGGAAGTACGGGTAGAAGCTGTGTTGGCAATTCGCGCCGCAAAGTCCTTCAACAGTTCCGTAGCCGGTAGCCTCTTCCAAGCGCCTGTAGCCCTTTGTCTTGCCGGTAAGGCTGTACACCTTGCCCTGCCACTCTGCATGCTCCGGGCGCGATCCTGCATGAGCGGTAACCTCGACCAGATCACAGTCGTACTGCTCGCACCTCTTGACCGTGAGCTGGCTTGCAGACTGGTTGATTGAAGTGACGATATCACGCCGTACCGCTGCATCGAGGCTATAGGTGGTGTGGTTGCCGCGGTCGGAGATGTAGTTGATCTTAATGCCGGTGCCACCGAGAGCCTTGCAAGCCTCCATGATCGAATCTTGGATAGTCTTGCTACCGGCAGCTGTCTTCAGATAGGCCGAGTTGACCGCCTGCACAAATGACGTTTGCGCTGCTTCGAGGGCGGTTGTGTTGGTGAGGTTCAGGGCACTGCGGGCGTTGATGATGGCGGCCTTGACTCGCTCCTGAAATGCATCGGTCTTGATGGCCGGAACCCAGTCGATTGCGGCAACGGCTTTTTGCACATTGGCCGCTTCCTGAATAACCCGATCGTCTGCGTTGGCCGCCATACGCATGCCTTCGCTAATGACCTTCTCGATGCGAAGTAGGTTCTTGCTGCTGCCCTTGGCCAAGACGTCTGCCAAATTGGAATTCAGGCGTCCCATCTGCTGAAGCTTCTGGATACGCCAAGAGGCCGCGTTGACGCTGGCCCCTTTTGTACCCTTGGCAAGCTCCCTGGCAATGCCTTCAATCAGCTCGGTTTCGATGTCGGCATAAACGCGAGAGATTTCGGCTTGGATGTCGGCGATCATCTCAGTGGACAGCATATGCCTTGCCACTCCTCACTCAGGCGAACATCGAGACAGGAGCAGGGGAGTCCGCCTTGATCTGTGCAAGCTCGGCTCTAGCCTGTTCCTCGGTCATGCCTCGGTAGGTCATCAAGTAACTGAGTTTGGAACGAAGGCCGCTGGCCACCTCGGCTTGTGCATTGACGCGCTCAGTCTCTGAATCAACGAGAATCGAGTCGCCCCAATCGAAGCCCAGAGAAACATCGTCTGCGAATGCCTCAATCCCGTAGAGCTGCTGGACAGAACGCACCGCATCGACAATCTGCTCGACTGCCGGCTGGATCATCTGCACCTGGATGTCGACGATCGTGCCGTAGGTCTGCTGGTTCTTGGAGCGTACCTCGGTAGCGGTTACTGCACCCTTGTCCGAGTCGTACACGTAAGCCCCTGGGTCAAGGTGGCAAGCCATACAGGCAAGAGACAGATCACTTTTGAGCTTGGTCAGCAGGTCGTTGATTCGAAGCTCAGGCGCCCAAGGTTCTAGCAACGCATTGCCGCTCTCTGCAACGTCCATCTTGCGATAGAGCCGCCTGTCTGCTTTGTCGCCGATTTCGTAGACTATCTCTCCGTTGTCGCCGAGCTTGGAAGGCAGCATGCTCTGGTCGATGAACAGGCGCATCTCCCCGCCTTCACGCTCCCAGTTGAGGGTTGACCATGTTTTATCCAGTTCTTCGATGATCTGAACCGCGTCCTTGAAAATCGAACAGCCGGTAGGGTTGTTGATCAGCTTGTTGTTCGCCCAGGGCGTGCCCATGTAGACGAACAACGGGGCGGTGAGGTTGTAGATAATTACATCCGGGTCTATGCCGTCCCAAGCCTTGATAACCGTTCCAACACTCAGCATCTGCGTACCAAGGTCGGCCGAAGAACTGGACTTGAAAAAGCGGGTAGTGATCGTGTAGGCTCCGTCGTCTTGGAACTTGTGAGCCTCAAGTTTGGTGTAGTACATGGTCACCCCGTTGGAAACGACATTGCGCTGGTCGATGAGGATGGCACCATGCAGCTGCTTGTTGTCCCAGTCAAGCGGAATAATCTGCTCGGCGGTGTACCAACCGATACAAACCTTGCCTGCCTTCTGATCGTACCAGGGACGCATTACGATGCCGCCCATTGCGAGGCTGTACTCGACCTGACTGCGCAGGAATGGAAGCACCGCTTCCTTGAGGAACTCTTTTGCAAGCTCATCCTCCTTGGCTCCATTGTTGACCGAGGCCCCCACCTTCAGCTCAGCGATCGCCTTTTTGGCAAGGTCCGAACAGATGATGGTCGGGAGGTTGAGTGTGGTAACCTTGTCGGAAAGCCACGGCGGGTTGCCCTGGTACATGCGGCCCCAGGTCTGGACTAGTTCGGGCATATCGCCCATATCAAGCAACTTGACTCCGAGGTTCTTCTCGATTGTCTGCGGTGAGAACTTTGACATGATCCACTCCTTGAGCCGGCTAAAGATTCCCATAGTGTGTTACGCCGCCTCCTTCGATTCGATTAGGGTTATGCCGTACAGTTTTGCGTAGCGGCGGATGTGCGTCTGGCAAATGTACCTGAGTGCGTCCATGCAGTGATCATCTTTCTTGAGCACCACGTCCTTACCCTCGCGTTTACTCTTCTCGGTGTCCCAGGCATAGTTCTCCAGCTCCCGGATCGTGTTCTTGCAGGTATCCGCAACAACCAGCTTTCCGGTCTGGAACAGCGAACTGGTGAACTGGATTCCGTCCAGCACGCTGTTGTTCGCACTGATCGGCCTGAAGCGTTTTCCTTGGCGGATGGTGGCGATAAGCGAGGCCGCCGACGGGTCGATGATAATATCTGTTGCCTTTGTGGTCCCTGCGAATGAAAGCAGGTCCTCGTAGTACTGAGCATCGGTCTTCTGCCCCCCTTGCTCCGGGTTGCGTCCTTCGTGGAAGTACTCGCGGATAACCTCCCAGCGTGCGTTCTTTGCGTGCCAGCCCATGAGCAAGTACACATGGGGGTTTTGTATGCCGTAGTCGCAACCAAGCATGAGCGGGCCGTACTCCTCGATGGGGGAAGCTTTGACGATCATGCGGCTACGGTCGAACACGCTGTAGACAAGGCCGTCGGCCAAGCACCATTCGCCCAAGATATAGCGGCGGTAGAACACCCCGAAGAACTGCGTCCGATAGCGTGCCTTGGTGGTTGCGGCCAAACTCAGGTTGTCGTCCATCGTCATGTGCAAGTACAAAAGGCCCCTAGAGAGAGCCTTGTCAATGAACTCTGTCTTGAACCAATGCGACGGGGTGTCTGGGTTGGAGGTGAACCAAGCGGTAGAGCCTTCGATGGACAGACGGGCAAGCCCTTGGTCTACGAAACTCTGAGGCATAAGAGGTGCTTCGTCGAAGAACCCCCCGGCTCCTGTAAAGCCCTGAATCAGATCCTGGCTCTTCTCGTCGTTACCGCCGAACAGGTAGAACGAATTCGTGTATCCGGCTGCGTTGGTTGCGACAATCATGTTGTCGCCCCTGCGCTCCTGGATTGCCAAGCCAAGATATCTTCCGGCCTTGATAAGCGGGCGGATCACGTTACGCCGAAGGACTCCGATTGACTTACCTGCGAAGAAGAAGCTCTGTCCACCCTTAGGGAAACGCTCGAACGCCCAGAGCACGAACGAGCAAGAACCTGGCAATGTTTTACCCGAGCGTACTGCCCCGTCCATGATGATGCCGAATGCGTTCTTTACCTGGCTGTTCTTGTTCCACCAGCTCATGATCTTCAGATGCTTTTCGCTGAACTGCCAATTTATCTCGTCGGCGGGGGAGTGGTAACGGCTGCTCATTGGCCCGCTCCTGCGTCGTCAGCTTCTTCGGTGTTGTTTGCCATAACTGGCTGCGCATCTCCGTCCCATAGGCTGGCGGCCTTGGAAAGAGCACGCTGGAACGTCTGTTGCTCGGTACCGCTGGGAATCGGAACAGGATTGTCGCTCATACCCAGCTCATTCTTAGCCAAGAAGATTGCAACTGCGCCGTTTTTCTTGCTCATCATCAGCAGGTTGCGCCTCAGCGAGGTTTTGTACTCCTGTCCGCCTTTTTTAAGCAGGGAGCCAAAACTCTCACCGTACTCTCTCTGACACCAACGATTGAGCATTGACTTTGATGTGTTGAGCACAGCGCAGACCTCATCGACTGTTGGATTAATCTTGAGCAGAGACTCGAACTGAACTCGGCTTAACTGCCTACGCGGCCGTCCGCCCTTGTTTTTCTCAGTCGTCGTCTCTTGAGCTGTCTCCGCTGCTGCCTTCTTGGTTGCCAATGTATCCTCCGCCCTTAATGCTACTTTGCATTGCCGCTTTTTGGCAGTGACCTGTGGTTAGGATGCATCAGTCGCAGTAATCGAAGGTCGTGTAGCCGTCTCCTGGCCATACCTGGGCTTTGTCAATCATACGCTTGAGCGTCGATATCGAGCTGATCTGATAGGCTTCCATGACCTCGCTCATGCTCTCGTAGCGGATGTTGTCGGTCCGCTCGATTGCCACAACAGGAAGGCTGGTTGCAATATCCGAACGCTTTTTTCTGGGCTTTCGTCTTCGTGCTGCACTCATGCCTCAACCTCCTGTTCCTGCTTCGGTAGATTCACCGAACTGATCCATGCCGGGCAGAATCCGTACAGGACCGTCGCCCGCTGCTTTATCTCGCACATCGTAAGCACCACCTCGCCGTTAAGGCCCGTATAGGACCGATGAAACAAACACGTTCCGCAGATTCTGGGTAATTCTTCAACCTTCAAGCTCAAGCCTCCTGCGATAATCCATGCCGGTGTTCAGTTCCAGCTTCTCAGCCTTCCATGTGAGGCGCGAACGTGTTCCATCGGTGAAGTGGTTGATCAGGTCCTCTGTCGTCACGTTTCCGAGGATGATTGTCCGCCGCTTCTGGTAGCGGGCATCCATGATCTCTTCGAGTGCCTGGGCGTTGTAGGCTGAGTGTGCAACCTTGCCGATCTCATCAATAACCAACACATCAGCTGTTGACAGGTCGTCGATGATCTCCTGCTCGCTGGGGCCGTTGTAGGTCTTGTTGGAGAAACTTGCCTTCATAGCCCGAAGCATCTTGCTTTCACGAACATAGCGGATGCTGATTTTCTGTTCTGCATCGTTGCTGATTATCTGTCTCAGTGCTGCTGCAGCAAGGTGTGTCTTACCCTGTCCGGTAGGTCCTATGACGGTAAGGTTCATCGTCTCGGAGTTGCATACCCGTCTGAATGCGTTAACCACATTAAGCACGAGCTGGTCCCCAAAGGTCTTGTAGTTGGAGAACGTGCTTGTGTAATGCTCTTCTTGGAATCCCGCCTTCGCAATTCTCGCTACAAGCCTTGCCTCTCGTTGCTGTGCTTCATTCTCTGCGCTTACAGGCTGGACAGCAGTTCTAGCCTCCTGTCTAAGTTGTCTTTCCCAAGCCTCTTCAGCCTCAAGCTGACAGGCAGGGCATTTGCTGAAGTGCGGCTTCTCATCCGTTCCCACCCCGACGATCGCCGTATATGGTCCATGTTTGTAACAGGTGACCGAGATAAATCGCGTCTTGATGCCGGTAACCTGTTCTAGTACTGTTTTCAATCCTTGCATGCTGTTTATCCCTCCTTCGAATCACAGACCGGTTGTCCTAGAACTCAATCTTTCCGCTTCGATGCCCCTTGAAGGCGTCGTTCGTCCTCATTGCACTGGGGGCCATTCCGGGCGGGATTGAATCCCGTGGTTGTTGCGGTCCTGCCTTGAAGCGGTCCTGCGACCTTTTGAGCCAGTTGACAATGAAGGCGCTGACATTGCTCTTCTTCCGGGTCGGGTTCGCAATCAGCCAGGCATGCATCTCCCGAAGCTCTTGACGGATATCCAAGGCAAGATAGGTCTGCTCGTAGTGGCTGATATCCGACTCGGTTACTGCGTAGGTTCCATTGGGGTTCTTCTTGGAGACTATGCAGGGAAGCTCGATGAAAACAGGGGAGGGTGGGGCGGTCTCGACTGGTTCTGGCTCTGCCTGAACCTCGGGACAAACACTACGTGTAGTATCAGAATCAGAATCAGAATCAGAATCAGAATCAGAATAGTTCGAAGGGTATGTATAGGGTATGTCTAGGGTATCTATGGGGTATCTATACCCTATAGCTAGGAGATATCTGATTATTTCCGGTTCGAGTTCATAAAGAATCATCTCGATTCCTATCTGTACCTTCTTGCTTCTTTCCCATTTCTGATGCTTTGGCCATGAAGGGATAATCACATACTCGCCCTTGCGAAATGCTTTCCCTGCCTTCTGGAACTTCGCGAAAATATGCCGGATAGTATCGAGGTTGAATCCTGTATCAAATCCGATTCTACGATCGGTGAGCTTGTATACCCCGGCAATATTTGTGAGAGGGTTGGTCATGAGGTACAGATACAGAAGCTTTTCTGAAGGGTCGAGTGTCTGTATCCATTCATCATCCCAAAACGACGTACTTACGTATCTTTGCGTTGCCATATTTATTCCTCGCTTCCTGGTATCGGCATCCACCCAACAACGGTCTGGAAGCTGTGATTCACGACCCAGCCATAATTGGGGATATACAGGTTCACCGAGCAGAGATTTCCCCCATTCATCGTAGTAACTTTGGTGAGGTAGTAATCCTGTTCGGTCGGCGGGTTGTCAGCCCGCCTCCATGTAAATTTGTTATCTTCCGGCTCAACGAATTTCAAGGCGCCGTTTACCTGCTTCTCGAGGAGGCTCTGGCAGTACGCCTTGCCTTCCTCGATGGTAGGGAAGTCTCTTTCTTCGTATTCGTCGTAGTCGTTTCTGTCGTTCAGCGAAGCGGTAAATCCTTCACCTCTTTCGGATTTAACGACTTGGAAGCAGCCGAAAAAGCCGTACGCAAATTCAATCCCTTCTTCTTGTTCCCACTCAAGTTGCTTAATTTTCATTTTGGTTGCTGCTCCTTCTTTTCCTCGGTCCACTCCGGCCCAATCATGTAGACCTCTTTAATCTCTTCCACACTCTTTCCGTTGCACCATTGCGGCCAGCCGTTTAGCAAGGCTCTCAGGCGCGATCGGAGCGGTATGTTTCGGTCGTGCACGAACCGATTAAGGCTGAATACTTTCACCAGTTTCCCTCCTTCTCGAACTCCACATGCACCGTAGAACTGGTCGGGTATGCCTGCGTGAATTTGAGTGCCTTGCCGCCGAAGCACATGACTACGGATGCTTTCGCTTTTCTTGTCTGATGCCGCTCTCGGTTAAGCAACCACTCAAGACGGCTCTCGTCGAATTCGTCGAAGTTGTCAGCAAGTACAACGAGACAACCGGTGTCTGCCTTATCTGTAAGAGTGACTCTTCCTGCTTGGATTTTGGTTCTAGTTGTTTCCATCATTTCTCCCTCCATCCGTCGGGGAAGGTGAGGGAGTCCTCCCAGTCACCATCGAATTTAATGTTGAAGCAAGGCACTCTGTACTTCGTACTTCCACGCACAGCAACCCATCTAAATTTCGTTGTTCCGTAAGGTATTACACCAAACGCATACCATTTGAAATCAGCGTCCATCGCAATTATCCGATTGAGCACATTTGCAATTTCTTTTGCGGTAGGTTCGCCCGACATCACCCTGTCGTATGCGGCGGCCTTTGGCTCAAGAGTCTCAATCTCGTGCTCAAGTGATTTTGCGTAGAACTCTGCACATTCAAGTTTTCGTTCAAGCTCAGTCTTTTCCATTGAAACCCTCCTCATACACCGGAACGCCCATCCAGTTGGCGATTTTATCCATGTTGTGGTTGTATCTACGCATACCATCGATGCACCCCTTCACAATGCCCTTATTCAGGGCTTCGGTAGTGATACCGGCGCAGGCATTAACACAAGCAACGATGCGATCCGCGTTTGCATCGGTACAGGATTCGCAGATGCAATGCCCGCCGTAATACTCGACGCTTGACTCGCTGTCGACTCCATCAATTGGTGTATCGGAGACGACACAACAGTGATAGTTGCCTACTCTCCAAGGCTCTTTCGTGTAAGCCGGCTTTGCCTTTTCCTCCGGCTTTCTCTCCGCATAATGCGGGCAATCAAGAAGGCAATCCTCCCCGCACTGGGTGTGGTCGTAGCAGGGAATCTGCGCCAATTTCTTCAGTTCTTCGGCTCTTTTTGCATCTTGCTGGTCCAAAATTTCCAATGGGCTACTCATTTTGCTACCTCCGGTCTTCTGACCATGGACTGGGAAACGACTACCAAAGCTCCTTCAGGTCCGAGCAGTGATGCAATCTGCACGCCGCCGATCGGAACGAAGCCCTGCTTAATGAGGTCGTTCACCCCGTCGATAGTTTGATTGACTGCATGTTCAAAGTCGTTGGAATGTGTGTTGACAATCACGTAATCGGGAAGTTCTTCCCAGAAAGGTTTTTTAGGGGCGATACTCACTTCTCCACCTCCACGAATTCGACTTCCTTGCTGTTCTGGTAGCCCATGTTCGAGAGGGCTGCCTTTGCGGTTGAAATGGACTTGTACCGCTTAGCCTTGCTGATATCCCTGACTGCTTGGCGATCGCCACGAACGAGGGCCTTTCCTAGATATCTGTCATCGCCTACATGTTTAATTACTACCGGCATTTCCAGCCTCCTTCGCTTTTTTCACACAATCGGGACAGAGGTGTTTTTTCCCTATGTGCCAGCCGTTTGCCTTGAATACCCTTGTCGCGTCACGCGCATCATCTTGAAAACTTTCGATGGACAGACTGTCCTGTTTTTTACAATCCGTACATGTGATGGTATAGGTCGTGGTTCTTGTTATGCTAATCATCCCTGCACCCCCTCTTCCTCGGCCTTCTCAATCTCGGCCAGCGCTTCATCCACCCAATCTGCATGAGCAGGGCGGTGGTGGGGTGCTTCCTGTTGCTCGTCTGTATGACGCTCATAGAACTTGTGCGCATTCGAATCGTTGAGGATCTCCTGGTTTATGTTCTCGACGATCCTGTCTGAGGTTTCCCGTTCGCGAGCAGTTACATCTTTGGTACTTCCCGCAACCACCTCAACTACAACTCCCATCCCGACATCCATGATTTTCACTTCGATTTTGATCATACCAATTCGTTCTCCTCGACAAGCTTCTTGACGAAGGCTATCTGCTCTTCGTTCAGTGAGGTGAAATCTCCCTCGGAGTTGGCCGAACAGAAGAAGACAGGACCGCAGATGATGTCGCGCAGTTTTGGAAGCACGAAGTTGGGAGTAAGGCCCTTGAGCTTTCCTTCCTCGTCGCAGATCATTACGACTCCTTTTTCAATCCAAACGGTTTCCAGCCAGCCACCGCCGATAAGATCCCTGCACACCCCGTAGTCATTCTTGACTTCGATTACCAGGGCGTCTTGCCTCGGCTCTTTAATCAGGACTTTGATAGTCTTCTCAGTCATTTGCGGTACCTCCACAGAAAGCGGCATAATTGAGGCCCTGCTCGTAGGTGTGAAATTCCACGTCTTTTTCTTCTGCGTTGACTACAGGCCCAATTTCGTGGCAATGCGAGGCTTTTTTGGCCGCTTGCTTTGCGAGGTTGGTAGTCTCTGCATAGCTCGGCTCTTTGGAGCATAGTTCGAGCATGGAGAGCCGTACCCTTGACGGCAGCTCTTCGAATGCATCGGTCTGATAGAATTCTCGGAGAATCTGTCTTGCGATTCTGCGCCGCTCAGCCGCCAGCATGCGGCCGTTTCGTTTAAATCCCTGTTGATGTTTTCCCATGATGATCTACAACCTCCTAGTTGATGAGTGAAATTGCCAAAAGAATGACTGCGAGCAGGAGATATCCAAGTTTGACCTTCCCTCGCGCCAGCTTGTAGCAGGCAATAAGAGCGAGTACTACAGACGCCAATCTCAGACCCGCTTGGATAGATGTGTACATTTTTACCATTCCTTGTTCGGAACTACACACAGGTATGATGCCCCTGTTTGCACTCCTAATTTGCGATTCCCTCCTAGAAGGGAATCTGGTCGTCATCGAAGGACTCGGGTCCATCGAAGGTTGGCTGTTCGCTTGGATAGGTGGTTTCCCTGCCCGGCTTCGTGGGTGCAGATCCGTATCGGGCGTTTCCGCTTTGTCCTACGTGCTCTGCGTTGCGCCTTGGAGAGGAAGAAGGGTAGGAAGGTCTGGCAACCGGCTGTGCTGCCTGCCTATGCTGAGGTGTGCTGCTGCCTTCCTCCCTGCCTTGGGAAGAGCCGCCGATCAGCTGAAGGTTATTCACAATCACCTCGACCCTGCTACGACTCTCTCCGTCCTGTTCCCAGCGGTTCTGCCTCAGCTCTCCAACGACATTGACCTGCTTGCCTTTCTCCAAGAACTGGTTCACCGATTCGGCAGTCTTTCCGAACATACTGCAGTCGAAAAAGCTTGCCTCATCTTCCCAGTTGTCGCCTTTCTTGGTTCTCCGATTTACGGCCAATGAAAAGCGACAGATCGCCATGCCGCCGTTGGTGTAGCGCAATTCACTCTCACGGGTAAGACGTCCCGAAAGTGCTACCACGTTCAGGTCATTTGCCATATGGAACCTCTACTTCTCGTTCAATGACTGTGCCGTTGAGGTAAGTCGTTGTTTTAATCAATTTCGCCCTTTCCAGCGCCTTCCTTCTGACTTCCTCGCGCTCCTTCCGGGCGGCAAGCTCCATATCCCGTTCAATCTTGCGGGAGAGGGCGATTCTCCCGCGTCTGTGGTTTTTGCTCAAAGCTGTTCCTCCAGTTGTTCTGCGCCCAGATCGAGAGCAGTCACTCCAACCGCATAGCTCTGCCAAATGTCGGCTTTGAATCCGTAGAACCAACCCTTCTTCTTGCTAGTTCCCTTGCCGTAGTTGGGTTCGCCTTTTGCGAATCGGTCCACCAATGCCTGTGTGACGTTCGAATCCTTAGCCCTTGCTTGTCCGCAAAGGTTCAGCTTCACCTGCATGCGCTTGATGGTGTAGACAGGGATCCCTTCGTTCTTCAGGGCTTCGATGTACCGGCCAATCCAGACACAAGTGTCGAATACTTCAGAGCCGGCTGGCATGCCGCTACCGTAGTGGGCTACCATCTCGATGACGGCGCATTGGGGGTCGTAATCGGCAACAATGTTGTAAATCTCTGAACCAATCAGTGTCCTGTTCGACATTTTTACTGCCAGCTCCGGCTTAAAGGTTTTTGAGTCGATCACGGTAATACCAGTCTCGATATTGCCCGGGTCGATGGCGATTACAGTTCTGTTCATGCTTCGTCCACCTCCACAGCCTCCTCGTCCTCTTCCAAGGCAAGCTCGAGCTGCGGACTCTGCGCCCTGGCTCCCTTTGCGAACTCCTCAGCCTTCTCGATTACATACTCAACCAGCTCCATTTCATCGTCTGCGAGCAGGTAGGGATAATCGTCCGGGTCTTGGTTCTCGCTCATAAGGAAGTCGGTGCGGCGCATCTTGCCGGTGATCAGCTTGTGTTCGATGTTGTTGACCGTGTAGATGCCGCTGATTCGGAACCAGTCGCCCTTATCGTCGCCACCCACTTCAAGGCCGGTAGGCCGTACAAAGTTGATATGATCCGCATCGTCGAGCATGAGCCGACTTGCAAAAATATCAACGATTGCCTTAACGGATTCGATGAGGGGAAGGGGAGCAAGGTCCCTCGACAGGCTCATCTTGAAAGAGCCGGCATCGGTCGAATACTCGACCTTTGCCGCATCATTGCTCAGCGAAATTTTAGATACGGTAGGAATCATTACGCCTGTCCTCCCCAGATTGCATCAAGGGCCGCTTCGTCGCCCTCGTCAAAGAAGCTGGATTCCGGTCCGTCCTCGTTGTACAGGTCGGAATCGTCGTCCTCTCCCGGCTCGCGCTGAGGGGTTACCACCGGGTCTTGCTTGGGAGTAGGAGCAGGGGAGGCTTTCTTTGCACCCTTGGCGAAGCGTGGAGCCTTCTTCTGCGCAGTGTTGGTAGTTGTTACCGGCTGGCCTTCAAGCAGCTGTTCTGACACATCGTCGTCTTCCTGCGGCTCGATGCCGGAGGCGGCAAGAAGGGCCTTGTCGATATCGTTTCCGTCCGGGTACTCAATCTGATCTTGCTTATCCACGGAAGCGATTACACCTTGGTCGGCAACGATAGCCTTCTGCATCTGGGTAGACAGGATGCCCCACGAAGCAAGAGCGTTCTTCAGAACGGTTTTACGGCACATGGCCTCGAAGTTGTCCGCCCAAGCAGAGCCTTTGAAGAATCGGCCTGTCTTCTGGTCGTAGCTCTTGGAGTAGCGCTGAGCATGGTTGATGATCTTATCCATCGACCAGTAGACGGTCTTCTCGAATCCGCTGATCAACTTAAAATAAGCCACATATCCGACAATCATGCCTAAGTCGCCCTTCTCGCGCTGTCCACCGGAAACAGGGTGCATATTCAGCTCGCCTGAGAGAATATCGATTGACTCGAACTCGTCCTGATATACCTCGGTAACGTTCATGTTCTTGTATAGTCCTGAACGAATTGCGAGCTGCACAAAACCCTTGGTCATGATCTGGAACTGGGCGTTGACCGTCTTGCTCCATCCAGTGATATTGCCGTTCCCGTCCTTGATCGGCTTGTTCTTCGCGTAAGGAACGATTGCGGCGAATCCGAGAGAAGGGTTGATATCAAGGTCAAGGGTTGCCGCCACCATTGCGGAAGCGAGGATTGTGTTCGGGTCTGCCTTCATTAGCTCCGGGTTCGTGCTCACTGCACTGACAACCGAAGCGAGGAACTGGGGAGCCTTGTCCCCGATAACCTGCTTGAAACGATTGAACATATCAGGGCGATTTGCCAGAGCCTTCAGCTCTGCTACCGGATTCGACGGGGCCGCGCTCTGTGCGAGGCTCTGGTTCTGTTGTCGTGTTGCGGGGTATGCCATTGCATTACTCTCCTTATGTTAGTTGATTCTCTCGTGAGAGAGCTTCTTGTACGGAATGCCTTGCTCGGCAAAGAACTTGACAAGCATCTGCATCTGATGAACATCCATCGTCACTTCGAAGGCGACTTTGTAGAGGGTTGGGCTTGCAGGAGGAGGAACAGGAACCGATGTTCCGTTATCAAATTCCGGTTCTTCGTACTCGGAATCCGCTTCATCGTCCCCATAAGCCGGCTCTTCGTTATCAACCTGCTCCGGCTCCTGCTGATGTTCTGCGGTTGCGTGTATCACCAGCTTCTGAGCTTCCAATTCCTGCCTTCTGGCTTCGGCTTCCTTCTTGCGCTGCTCTTCCTCTGCCTGCATTCGCTGGACGGCCTCACGTTTGGCAAGTAGGTCCTTTCGCATCTGAAGTGTTGTGTTGAGGTTCTTGTTGTCCTGATAGGCAAGCAGTAGGTCACCAAGCATCGAGTCGCCTTCGCACACGCTCTGGATGGTGGTGATATCGCGGAGCATCTGGCCGATCTGGTTGTTGATATCCATGCTGACCTGATTCATGCTCATTCCGGCATTCAGCCAACGATCGTCGAACTCGATTCCGCACTGGCGAATGAAAGTTTGATTGCTGCCGATTACAGAAAGCAGCTGCCGTTCGATATCCGCCTCAACCGCTCTTCGCTTCTCGGCTTTGCGACGTTCCTCGAAGTCCACGATCTGCTTGTCGATTTCTGCAAGAGGACCTTGGATCAGCGCTACCACTTCCTTGACCTTGGCCTCGAAGGCGTTGTACGGGTCGTTCCATTTGCGCTTGATGGCCTTGCGATTTTCCTCCAGCGTGGTGATCATCTTGTTCAGCTCGGCCTTGGTGCTCTTGGCTTCCTTGATGTTCTCGTCGGTGAATACCAGACCTTGGTACTTCATCATCTGTTTTCCGATCTCGACCTTGAGAATGTCGAAGTTATCGTCGATCACACCCAAATGAGCATCGGTCTTGATGATAAGAGCGGTAGAAGTTACCTGCTCTTCCTGTTCCTGCATTGGAATTGCGTCTTTCTTTGTTGCCATGTTTTGCCTATTGTTCCTTTCCCGGTGTCCGGGTGTTGATTAGAAGGGAAGCCTCGTTGGAATCAAGTTCCAAGGCATGCGGTCCTCGTCCACGCATTTCTGGAAGTCAACTTGGCCGTCGATGATGGTGTCGAACGACGTCTGCACTACCGGCGAGTTGGCCGTAACGATGAAGAATGTTTCGTAGGTCTGAGGTAGGAAAGAGTTGTCCCTGCCCCTGGCATACTTACTGTCGGTGCGGAACAGCTTTGCCTGTATCCAAGCAAAGTCCCAGCCGGTTACCAGAAGTTGCTGGCACACCTGCGGGAAGTAATGACGGGGTACTGCCTCTCCCTGCCATTCAGAAAGATATCGAGGGGTGGAGTACGAACCGGTCTTAATTTCCAACACACCCCGCATTCCCGGCTCGATTCCGTAGCGTTCAAGATTTGCGTTGCCGCCCATATAGAGCAACTCTCCGTCAAGAGACGCTTGGATGAACGGATAGGTCTTGAGCTTGAGGATGTCGTACGGGTAGTGCTCTACGATGAACTCAGGATGATCGGCAATGAAGGCAGCTCTGATTATCGGCTCTTCGCGGATGCCTCTCTGCACCGATTCAACGTTGGAAAGGTCCTTGGGTTGTCTGCGTCCGGTTTTCTCTTCCCACAGTTCAATCTTGGACTTCCAAGGGTTGACTTCAAGAATCGAACCGATATCGGAGGCTCCGTTTCCGTTTCCTCTTCCCTTGAGCCATTCTTCCTTGTTCTCGTAGTGTTCTCGGATGAATCTCTCAGTATACAAGTGGCACCTCCAACTTGGGTTGGTTCCATCTAAACCAGACGGTAGTTGCATAGCGACCGCGCTTGCAGTACCCTACCTTTGACAGGCTTGGAGATGATGCCTCCCTGCCTTTCTCCTTGGCCGGGGCAGACGCCAATCTCCCAAGCCACTTTTTCAAACGTTCCATGAATAACCTCCTATGGAACTGGCCCGGAGTTACCCGCTCCGGGCCTTTCTTCCCTCTGCTATGACTGCAAGCTTTTCTTGGCCTTGTAGTCCCGGTAGTCCCTCCTGTTCTGTTTGTCAGCCTCAATTACCAAGTAGAAGACGAACAGGCACCCCGCCGCGAAAAGTGATGAAAGTAGAATCTTCAAGAACATGTGATGCCTCCCTTCCCGCGCCAACGGGGTATGGAACATGAGGGAGTCGAACCCTCCAGCCGGATTTCTCCGGCGCAGACTCCCGGAAGCCTGCCGCGATTGACCGTTTCGCCTATGTCCCGTAATCGCCCGGGGGATTAGTCCGGGCAGTTATTCACGTAATTTCGCTGTTGCTGTCTTTCCAGCTGTCTTTGCGTTAACCCTTCTCAAGAAGGGGGTTGGTGAATCAACTTTGCCTCTCTGCCGCACAGGCTAAACAGGTTGGCTACTACATATTCTTTTCGGGGTTACATATCCCCGATGGGACCGGCAGGATTTGAACCTGCACGAGGGAGTTTGCAATTACGTGCAACACTCATCGCGCCTTCCCCTCTGCTATACATCGGCTTATTGCAATATCCGATGCTTACTAGCGTCTCCCAATTCCGCCACAGTCCCGATTGCCGGTCTTTCCCGGCTGTCAGTTTCCGCATACAATTTTTTGAGGAAATGCTTGTGTCTGTGAGTCGGACCTCCTTTTGGTTTTGCTGGGATTCTCACGCGCAACGTGTTACCCAAAAAATCAAAACCGATGTCCAAGGCCAACGGCCCTAGGCTCGGGTACTCGCGTACTCTTTGACCTCCGAGAGGGGGACGACAATCAGCTTCTGGCCTTTCTTTTGGCTCTTGATGCGTCCAGCTCTTGCAAGGCGACGGATGGTCTGGGCGTCGATGCCTGTCTCTGCTTGTGCATCGGCTGGGGATACCCAGCGCTCTTCATTTATCTCGGAGATGAGTTGCTGGAGGACTTCTGCATAGAGGGTGGTAGCCTGTGCGATCTTGTGCAGAAGCTCAGCGCTGATGTTGACTGTCATCGGTTGGCCTCCTGGGAAATTTCTCTTTGGATGATCTGACCAACCCAGCCTTGGAACGTCATGCCCTTTGACTTAGCAATTTTCCTTGCAAGCCTTTTTTGCTCTTCAGTAATATCAACTCTGATGAGTGGGGCAGTCTGAATTTGTCTAATGTTGTCTTTTGTACCTGTCATGATACTTACTATAGGGTACAAACGTACCTTTTGCAACAATAAATTTACAAAAATGTTGCTTTTTGTGCCCTTTCAGTCATAGCATGTATCTATGGAATCTGAGTTTGAAGATGATGCCAGAGATTTCTGGAATAGAATTGATGATCTCAGAGGTAAGAAAAAGCTCACTGAAATAGCTGAAGCTACAGGAATTAACTATGAGCTGATGCGGGTTCAAAGGACTAGGCATAGAATACCATCTCTGAAAATTTGCGTAATACTAGCTAATCACCTAGGAAGCTCAGTAGAATTTCTTGCCACTGGTAAACAGGCGCCTGGTATATACGACAAGGTTTTAAATGCGGTTTATGGCAACCATTTGTTATACTCAATTGTTGAAGAGCTACTTAGGTATGATTCAAGTAAGCTTAGATCATTAGCTGATCTTCTTGGCATAGCAAACGGGAAAGCACAGAAAAATGCATAATCTATGATTTTAAGACCAGGAAGCGACTGGACTAGAATATCACTCACAGCTAGAAATACAAACGAAAAGTTTTGCTTAATTTTTTATTAGGTGTAATATGAATCAAGTTCATAGGAGGGTTTATGAAAAGATTTGTTTCGTTTTTATTGATTTTGGTTGTTGGATTTAGTTTGTTTGCCGTTCCGCAGGCATCTTCTTGGGATGGGGTTACTTATGCCGTTAAGAAGTACTTCGACGAAAATGCAAACAACCCTAAAAGTATTAAGTACGTTGAATGTGGTTATATTATGCAACTAAGCAATGGTGGCTGGGCGCAACGTGTAAAATATAGGGGTGAAAATGCTTTTGGTGCAACTATACTCAATGATCAGGTTTTTCTTATCCAAGGCGATGGTAGAAGTGCCAAAGTAATCTCTGCTGCAAAGCTAGAAGATTTTAATCTAGCGATGGCGCAGGCAAATGTTTCAATTGTAGCTAGCTATAATGCTGATGGAACCTTGTACAAAAGATACTAAAACTGAGGTTATTGAGTATGGCAAATTACACAACTATCACGAGTGACAAGAGTAAGACGGTAGCAACGTTGCTTTGTTTGTTCGGCGGGATTGTCGGACTGCATCGATATTATGTTGGCAGGATTGGCAGTGGAATTCTGTTTACTTGTACAGCAGGCTTGTTCTTCTTCGGCTGGATCAGCGACTTGATCAAGTGTCTCACAGGGAGTTTCAAAGACAACTCCGGAGCACCACTCCGCAAATAACAACAAAGGCGCCCCAATCGGAGCGCCTCTTCTTTCTTGTCTGTCCTATCTTGTCCAACTATGTCCAATCCTGTCCATCTGTTACCGCCTGAAGTTGATAACCTTCGCATCTCGCTCCGGCTTGCTGTAGATCAAATCGATTGCATCTGCAACCGGCTTGAGCTTCATGGCCATCACATGAGTGTACCTCCTTTGGATATCGATAAGCTCCTGATGCCTCCACGACAGATACTCTGCTATCAAGATGGGAGATACTCCCTCTACAATCAGATTGGTGTTGAGAGAGTGGCGCAGCACATGATGGCCCAAAGAATCCCATACTGCCTTGTTGTCCGGGTCGGCAGCCTTCAAGGCTGACTTGAGCCGGCCCATGCATAGATCAGACCACTTGTCGTAGTGCGGGAAGTAGTTTCCCTGGCTATCCACAGGTTGCCGTTCTAGGGCCTCTAGCGCAAGCTTGGGCAACGGGATGTGCCGGATTACTCCCCACTTGGGCAACGTCGGCTGTGACTCACCTGTAGCTATCTGAGCGTCGATTGTCAGCACGTCGTTGAAAAGCTTTTCCTTGTTGATGGCTAGGGCTTCACCCCGACGCATGCCGGTAGCCGCTATGACGGAAAGAAAGGCATGATACTCTTCCGAGGGGAAGAGATCCTTACGCGACAGCATCCACGAGATCATACCAGGGGAAAGGGCGGTCCGCTTCCTCTCCTGGTACTTGATGTTCGGCAGCCCCTTGGCAGGGGATACCTGTACAAGGCCGTCGCTCTCGGCTTGGGAAAGAGCAACCTTGAGGGCAAGCAGATACATCTGTGCGGTTCTGCACCGGCCCTTGGCCTCTACAATCTCGGCGGCAATATCCTTGATGTCGCGCTTGATAAGATCGCTGAGCTGGAGGGTAAGCAGGGCAGGGGTTCGCTCTTCGAGGACATTGAGCAATCCGCTCATGTTCCTGGCTGTGAGCAAGGCATACCGATGTGTGTAGTTTGTTGTGTTGACCTTGGCTTCCCTGTACCGTGGATTGGTAGCAGGGTCGGTGTAGAGCTGGATTAATTCTCCCAGTGTCATACGTCCGAATCGCTCCCTGCTGACAAGGGAATCTATGAAGTCCTGGGCGTACTGCCGAGCGTCTTTCTTGACCACCTTTCCGGTAGAGAGTTGACGCCGTTTTCCGTCCTTGTCTGTGTACTTGAAATAGTAGTTCTGACTGCCCTTCCTGCGGTAGACAGAAGTAAGGGAAATTGAGCCGCGCTTTGATGCCATTTTAGTCTCCTGAGTGACAATGTGTCACCAATCCCGCAAATCTTGATTTGCAGGTCGAGGATAACTTGTTGCGCGTAAGAATGATGCGTTTACCGTTCGATTAGCTATTTTGGCATGCTAGGTA